>ERZ808042.799-NODE-799-length-13601-cov-3.415631_pt1 | contig 13601 bp, 8 predicted proteins | sample MGYA00380193_ERZ808042 | MGnify/ENA primary metagenome ERZ808042 (study PRJEB31490, sample SAMN06133401) | mouse gut metagenome | isolation source: M1_2 | host: mice | place: China: Chengdu | collected 2015-05 ...
CCATCCTGCTTTTTCCGCTCAAACTGCAGTTCCATATGATCTCTGTCGGAAAGCTGTTTTCGGATATTGTCGGTGCTCAAAAACTCCTTTACAAGTTCAATATGTTCTTCCGCAATGATGCCGTCGTGCATACTTCTTGCAATCTTGTCATCAAACGGCTCTCTTCTGGTTCCCTCCTCATAATGAGGATACACGGTATCGCAGATATTATCTTTCAAATATATATAATAAATTGCCCGGCAGGCACGTGCCGTACTGTCCATGGCATTTTGATAAACGCGCGTCTGCGCCGCCATTCTGTCGTTTTCGTCCCGCAGCACCTGATTGCGTTTCTGATTGCCGTACTCTCTGACAAGCTGGAAAACAAACACGGCAACGCCCAGCAAAATAAGCACTGCACAGATATAGTAGAACGTGTCGGAGCCCGAAAGAATCTGATCCCTCGGTATGGTCAGGATTCCCGTCCAGCCGTTATCCATATAGTGAAAATAGACATTGCGGACAATGCCGTCCATGGGTTTCAGGTTCTCCAATACCCGGCTGTTGTTTCCATTGCTGTTCGCGCTTTCTATGTAGCTATCCACCAGTTCCTGAAAACTTTCCCTGTCGTAATCCCAGCAGGACTTGTAGTACACCAGAGTTCCCTGCTCATCCACCAGATAGTATGAGGAGTCTTCCGGCAGCACCAGCTTCTCATTCATCAATTCAAAAAAAGAAGGTTTCAGATCAATGGCAAGATAACTTCCCGTGGCGGGAACCACCTTGCACAGTGTAATCACCGGCAGCCCTGTGGCGTAATCCGTGTAGATAGGTGAAATATAGATTTCACCTCCCGCAGCCACCGCTTCCTGATAATATCCGGCTTCCAGAAAATTATACTTGGCAAGCTCCCTCAGTTCAGGATCGTTTGATACGATCTCGGTGGCATGAAAAGTCTTACCATAGATCTGAATATTTTCATCACCATACGTATCAATGAGTCCGTCCATAAAAGGATACAGCCCTTCCCGGAGTTCCTCGATCGAAATATCCTCCTGCTCACGCTGTTCGATGTAATTTGTGCCGATCTTCAGAACGACTTCGCATGCATTGATTCCACTCTGCTCCGACGCAGTACAGTTTTCCACCAAAGACAGCCCCATCTGGTTGGTATTACTCCAAAGATTACGGCGCAAAATTATGGTACAGAACACAACAACGAGAATAAAAGCGCTCAGCACCAAAATATTATTTCTCATTTTTCTGATCAACGGTATTTTTTTATTTTTGTTCATCGCGGTACACGCCTACTCCATAATGTGAATTGAAAAGCAGGATCTTACACTGCCTGTCCTATATATGTATACAATATCATTCTACCCAGCGCCACCGCGAAAATCAAGACATATCCTGCATAAATACTATATTTTTCTACTTGTATATTACTCCCTTTTATATTAAAATAAGAACGTAGCAACTGACTATTGCTGTCAATCATTTTTATAACATAAGGAGGATATTGTCATGGCATTCGTAATCAGCGACTCTTGTGTAGCTTGTGGGGCTTGTGAAGCTCAGTGCCCGGTTGGCGCGATCAGCATGGGCGACGGTAAGTTTGAGATCGATCCCTCTAAGTGCATCGACTGCGGTTCCTGCGCAGGCGCTTGCCCGACAGGTGCTATTTCTCAGGGCTAATGAAATTTCATGCAGAGACTACGGGAGCCGTCTCTCAGGGATGTGTATTCATTTCTGGGGGAGCGGCTCCTTCTTTTTCCCTCTGCCGAATTTTTCTCCCGGACGGCGCCTCTGGCTTATCATCTCGTCAATCTTGCGGTAATGTTCTTCCTCCCGTTTTCTGCGCTCCTCGTCCCGTTCCTCCTGCTGCCGGAACTGATAGTCCAGCTCCTTTAAAATACTCTCTTTGATCTCCGTGCACATCTCCCGATTGGCGCTTTTGACCGCATCAGTCACCATGTGCTGCAAAAGGTATTGCAGGCGCTTTGCCTTCTTCTCCTTCTCCTCATCTATCGGCTCCTCGTACTCTTTAAGCTCCGGCCCTTCCTCCGGCATTTCCAGAACCGTCTCCTTTCCCTTAGACATTGTGACCATATACTTTTTTGCTTTCTTCATAACCATATCCTCCACCTTTTCTTCTATCGACGTTCTCTCCTCGCCTGCACTTTCCGACTTCTGCGCGTACAGTTCCTGTCCGCCCCCCTGCAGAACCGTTCGTATGGCTTTGAGCTGCAATCCCTGTTCCTTGAGCAGTTTGATCCTGCGCAGCGTCTCTATATCCTTTTCGGTATAGCAGCGGTGTCCCATTTCATTGCGCCTGATCGCCAGTTTCAACTCGTCCTCCCAATAGCGGAGCACATGCGGCTCCACCTCCACCTTCTTTGAGGCCTCCGAGATGTAGTAAATGGTGTCATTCATGTATGCTCCTCCCTTTCTCCGTCTATATGCACAAAGAGACGCCCCGGATATGGGTCGTCTCTTTTGTAGGTGTATTATTTATACTTTATGGCGTTCAGCCACGCCCATTCGCAAAACGCGTTTACTTTGCTAAGTTTGCGAATTTGGTATAATCCGGCAGCCAGACCAGTTCCACCGTGCCGATGGGGCCGTTCCTCTGCTTCGCTATGATAATTTCCGCAATGCCTTTGCGTTCCGTATCTTTATTATAATAATCGTCGCGGTATATGAACATCACTACGTCGGCGTCCTGCTCGATGGCGCCGGACTCACGCAGGTCGGAGAGCATGGGTCTGTGATCGGGCCGCTGCTCCACCGCACGGGAAAGCTGCGAGAGCGCCACCACGGGCACATGCAGCTCTCTGGCGAGCGCCTTTAAGGATCGGGAGATATCGGAGATTTCCTGCTGTCTCGAATCCGTGGAGCGGCCGCTCCCGGACATCAATTGCAGGTAGTCGATAATGACCATCTCCAAATTGTGCTCCAGTTTATATTTGCGGCATTTGGAGCGAAGCTCCGAAATGCTGATACCCGGCGTATCATCTATGATGAGATTGGATTTACCGATCTGCGCCGCACTCTCGATCAGCTTCTCCCACTCCGCATCCGACAGATTACCCGTCCGCAGATGCTGGGAATCCACCCGGGACTCCATGGAAAACAGACGGTTCACAAGCTGCTCCTTGGACATCTCCAGACTGAATATGGCAACGGTCTTATTTTGCTTAAAGGCCACATACTCGGCCACATTCAACACAAAAGCCGTCTTTCCCATGGAGGGCCTGGCCGCCACCAGAATCAAATCCGAGGGCTGCAATCCCGCGGTCCTGTAGTCCAGATCCAGAAAGCCCGTGGCCACCCCCGTCACATTTCCCTTGTTGTGGGAGGCGCGCTCGATATTCTCCATGGCGTTCATCACGATCTGGCGGATGGGAACGAACTCCGCGCCGCCCCGTCTCTGCACCAGGTCAAACACCCGCTTCTCGGTATCCTCCAGAATGGTATCCAGACTTTCTTTGCCCACGTAACAGTCGTTGGCGATCTCCTCATTCAACCGGATCAGCCGCCTGAGCACCGCTTTGTCGGCCACGATGCCCGCGTAGTATTTTACATTCGCCGAGGTGGGGACCGCTGTGATCAGATCTCTGATAAATTCAGGGCTGCTGACCTCCGGGGGCACGTCCTTCTCCCGCAGCCGGTCCTGCAGAGTCACCAGATCCACGGGCTTTCCCTCATCGTTCAGCTCCACCATCGTGTCGAACAGAACACCGTACTGCTTATTATAAAAGTCCTCTCCCAGCACGATCTCGGAGGCCGCCACAATAGCCTCCCTGTCCATGATCATGGAGCCGACGACGGACTGCTCCGCCTCCATGCTGTGAGGCAATATTCTTTTCAGTAGTGTTTCCTCCGCCAAAACCGACCTCCACGATTCCTCTCTATAACTTCTTTTTGCATTAGGCTTCCAGCACTTTCACTTTCAGGCTTCCCGTCACCTTCGGGTGCAGTTTCACAGCCACTTCATAAACGCCCAGCGCCTTGATCGGTTCGGGGAGCTGTATTTTTTTCTTATCCAGTTCCAGGCCGCACTGTTCTTTCGCCGCCTGTGCAATCTCCTTTGAGGAAACGGAACCGAAAGCCCTGCCGCCCTCGCCGGATTTCATTTTCAGGGTGACTTCCTTTGTCGCAAGCACCTCCGCCAGCTCCTTCGCCGCCTCAAGCTGTTCCTTCGCCACCTTGTCTGCATTGGCCTTCTGGAGCTTTAAATCGTTCTTATTCTTTGCGTTCGCTTCCACGCCCAGCTTCTTCGGCAGCACAAAATTTCTCGCATACCCGTCGCTGACCTCCACGATCTCGCCTTTTTTCCCAAGTGTCTTTACGTCTTCCAGTAATATGATCTGCATGTGTATTTCCCTCTTTCTATCTTTTCTTGCAACCAGCGGAGAATGCGCTTTTTGCATTCTCTGGATTTAATTGCGCAGCAATTTAATCCGAATCCAGTTCTCCTTCTTCTATCATGGTGTCCAGAGTCCTCTTAATGCTCTCAATGCCCTCCTCGATCGTGCCGTTTTCAAGCTGCGCCCCGGCTATGTTCAGATGGCCGCCGCCGCCCATTCTCTCCATGATGACCTGCACGTTCACCTCGTCGATAGAACGCGCGCTGATATAGATGATTCCGTTATATCTGGTAAGAATAAAGCTGGCCCGGATACCTTTGATATTGAGCAGTTCGTTGGCCGCCTGCGCACCCACCACAGTGGGGCTGGCCACATCCTCTCCCGTGCAGACGGATATGGCGTAATACCGCCTGTAGATTTCCGCCTGGCTGACTGCGTCCGCCTTTGCCTTGTATTCCGCCGCATCGTCCCGGAACAGCTTCCTGACGCGGGTCACGTCCGCTCCGTTTCTGCGGAGGAACGCCGCTGCCTCGAAGGTTCTGACGCCCGTCTTTGTCATAAAGTTGTTGGTGTCTATCATGATGCCCGAGTACATACAGTCCGCTTCCTCAGAGCGCAGCCGCAGATCGTCACTGATGTACTGCAGAATCTCCGACACCATCTCGCAAGCCGAGGATGCATATGCCTCTATATAGGAGAGCGTCGCGTTCTCGATAATTTCCGTGCCCTGCCGGTGATGATCCAGCACCACAATGGACTTACAGCGTTTCAAAAGCTCTGGGCACTCCGTAATGCTCGGCTTATTCACATCCACCACCACAAGCACCGCATTGTTGCCCACCGTTTCAAGAGCAAGCTGGCTGTTAATGATCATATCTTCCGCATAGTCGTCATTGTCCCGGAACATCTCCACCATGGGCTGCATGGAGGACGTCACGTCGTTTAAGACAATGTGTGCTTTTTTGTTCAGCGCCTCCGCAATGCGGTAAATTCCAACCGATGCGCCGAAGCTGTCCACATCCCCGATACGGTGTCCCATGACATAGACCTCGTCCTTGACGGAAATGATTTCCCGCAGGGCGTGCGCTTTTACTCTGGCCTTGACGCGGGTGCTCTTTTCTATCTGCTGGCTCTTGCCGCCATAATAGATCACATTCTCCGGCACCTTCACAACCGCCTGATCACCGCCGCGGCCAAGGGCGATATCTATGGCGTTCCTCGCAAACTCGTAATTCTGCGCGTAGGACAGGCCGTTTAAGCCCATGCCGATACTGATGGTGACCGCCATCTCATTGCCGATATTGACCGTCTTTACATCATCCAGAATGTCAAACCGGCTCTCCTGTAAATGAGTCGCCGCCTCCTTGCGCATGATGACCAGATACTTGTCCTTCTCCAGTTTCTTACAGATGCCGTCCAGTGCGGCAATGTATTTATTCACTTTTCTGTCGATCAGCGCAATCAGCAGGGAGCGTCTGACTTCCTCCACACTCTCCAGCGCCTCCTCGTAATTGTCCAGATAAATGAGCGCCACCGCAAGAGACTGATCATCCACTTCCTTCAAGGCGATCTGCAGCGCCGTCTCATCGAACAGATAGAGCGCGATCAGATAGCCCTCGTAGCCCTTCGCCTCGATAATATCGCTGTTTTCCGCCATTTCCTTTAAGGAGATCTTTTTCAACTTCGCCATATAGTTGCCGTTCTCGTATTCAACCCGGCACTCTACCTCATCCGCGGCATCCCTTCCGGGAAGGTTGTCCTTCGTAATCGTAGGAAAAAGCGTGGTAACCGACTTCCGGTAGCCTTTCTCCTGATGAGTAAGCCTCTCAAAAGCGATATTCGTCCAGATGATTTTTCCCGCATCATCCAAAAGGGCATGCGGCAGCTCCAGATCCCGCAAAAGCCGCCTCTGGATCTGGCCGTACTGGGTCGCAAAGCTGATCAGCTCGTTCATAATGACCGGCTTGTTATATAACATCATGGACAATACGATTGCAAAATAGAAAATCAAAAAAGCGGTCACCACAAGCCCGGCCCGGTAATCCAGCATATAGACCAAAATATCCACAACCGCAAGCAAAAATCCCAGATATAAGGAGGACTGCAGATACGACTTCATCCTTCCTTTCAGTTTTACCGTATTTTTCATTTTATTCCTCATGAAAGTGCTGCTTGTTCTTCTCGCATTAGTATAACATTTTTTGCCAAATACCGCCACATCTATATATAGAGTTTTTTCGCGGTAAAATGACATAATGTGGACATGCACTGCGCACAGGCAGAGTCTGTTTATGCGCGAAAGAAACCGGATACCCTCGGGCACCCGGTTTCCGTATGTCTCATATCACGTTTAATCCTGAACGTAGGGCATCAAAGCCAGATGTCTTGCGCGCTTGATCGCTACCGTAAGCGCTCTCTGGTGCTTCGCGCAGTTTCCGGTGATTCTTCTGGGAAGAATCTTACCTCTCTCAGAGATATATCTGCGCAGCTTGTTGCTGTCCTTGTAATCGATTACGTTATCCTTGCCGCAGAATACGCACACTTTCTTTCTTCTGCGCATACCTCCCTTTTTCTTAGGGAAATCCGGCCTGTCTGATTTATTAAATGCCATAGTAAACCTCCAATCCCGCGCACTGAGCGCCTTGCCTTAATTGAACGGCAGTTCCTCGTCGATTCCGTCGGGAATATTCATGAAGCCATCCCCCGCTGCCATCGGTGCGGACTCTGTTCTGCCCGCGGGCGCATAATCGCCGCCTGCCTGAGAGGCGTTCTTGCTCTCCGCGAACTCGTGGTCTTCCACAACTACGTCCGTGGTGTACACCCTGACGCCATCCTTATTCGTATAACTGCCTGTCTGGATGCGTCCCGTGACTGCAATTTTCGTGCCCTTGTGGAGATATTTCTCAGCGAACTCGCCCGCTCTCCCAAAAGCGACACAGTTAATAAAATCTGCCGTTTGTTCATCGTTATTGCGACTGAATCTGCGATCTACCGCCAGCGTGTACCTGGCCACCGCCGTCGCGTTCTCACCCTGAGAATATCTCACCTCGGGGTCTCTTGTTAAACGTCCCATCAGTATCACTTTATTCATATAGAATACCTCTTTCTATTTCTCGTCTTGTCTGACGCACAGGTATCTGATGACGTTATCCATGATGCGGATGCGGCTCTCAATCTCGCCGGGAGCCGTGCTCTCAGCTTCGAACCGGATAAAGTAATAAAAAGCCTCTTTCATCTTCTGTACTTCGTACGCGAGCCTCTTCTTACCCCAGTCGTCAACTTCTGTGATTTTTCCGCCGAACCTCTCTACCAGAGCTTTCACCTTCTCCAGCGTAGCGGCCCGCTCGTCATCTTCAATCTTAGCAGTGACAACAACGGCTAACTCATACTTGTTCATGCTTCTCTACCTCCTTTTGGTCTCTGGCCCCTCTTATTATAAGGAGCAAGGATGTGTGGCTTTACGCCAAATTAGTATATCACGGGTACTTATAATAACACAGTCGCCCCAAATGTGCAAGAAGTTTTCGGTATTAATCCTATATTCCGGCCGGTTTTCTATATATCGTTTAATAGCGGCAGATATTAATTGTTTTTTCGCCTGTCGCAAAACAAGCGTTATTTATCACGGGATTGCGCATTAGCAACAAATTAGTGACAGATTTCAATTGATCGGAACCGTTTCCATCCCGCTGCCTGCGCAGGGTTGTACGATTTAATAAAAATTTAATTAAGAACAAATTAGCGACAAATCAGCCATTCTGTTTGAAATCCCGTTCTTTACGGATTGGCAAAACGTCCGTAAATTCTTTTTAAAAAGTCCGTAATGCCGCATGGACACTTGGAAAAACTAACATCGGGAAAATTTTAAGAAAAATTTTTGGCATGTTATGGGGGAGACAGGCGAAACGCCCGAAAACCCGCCACTTGACGAGCCAGGAGGAAATGATGAGGGGGACGTTTTGGATCCCTCGGACGATAACGAAACGCCTGTTATTGATCCCGCAGAAAATCCTGACGGGGATCCCGCAGAGGATCCTTCGGGGGAAGAAGTTGTGGACCCCACAATCGATCCGGAGCTTGACCCTGGTTATACTATTGCCTCAGACGTGACGCCTCAGGCTGAGACAGTTGCAATTACATTCCCTGAGGCGGCCAGCCGTACCGGATATACCATAAACGGTGCAGACACGGCTGCGCCGGGTGTAGACTACGCTTTCACGGTAACGGCAGCCGAGGGCTATGATATTACCAAAGTGCAGTATTCCGTTGACGGTACCGCTGCTGTGGACGCTACGGCAGGGACGGCTCCGAATTATACGATTCCGGCCAGTGCTATCACTGCCAGCGTTACTTCTATTGCTATTACAGTAGAGGCAGCCAAAAAGCAGTATACCCTCACTGTAAAGGTAGACGAGAAGGATGGAACCGACAACGTAACCAATCTGTCAACTCTTACATACAGTGCAGGTTCGGTGGCTGATCAGGATATTAAGAGTAGTCTGAATGCAACGATTGCGCATGGAGATACGCTTTCCCTGAAAGTCGTTCCCACAGCGGACTACGGCGTTGAGGTGAAAAACGGTACAACTGCCGTGACCGGTGTTGATGATGTTTACTCTATCGGCCCAGTCACCGCTGACGTGACGCTCAACATTACCACCTCTAAAAATAAATTCGCAGTAATCGAAGATATCTCAAAGGGTGGAACCCCCGAGGCACCTCTCGCTGCGGTCGCTTATGAAAATAGCTGTGTAGCAGACGGAAAGATCTCGAAAGGTACCGCATTATCTTTTAAGGTGAATCCTCCTGCAGAAGGGACCTTTGATGGTAAGAAAGTTATAGTATCTTACAAAGTCGGTAAAGCGGGCGAATCAACTTCTCTTACTGCCGTAAACGACGTATACACTGTAGAAGCAGCTAAGATTACGGACGACATTACCATTAAGGTAGAGGTTCGTGCACTGGCTGAATATACTGTGACTCTGGACACCAATCCTAATATTACGGCAAAATACGCGACGGGAAAGACTCCTGCAGAAGCTGACTGGAAGGATCTTACAACTTCTGTTACTGTAAATGAAGACGATATTTTCAATTTCAAGCCCACTGAAAATACGTATTTCAAGATCACCAGCGTAAAAGCGGGCGAGAAAGTCCTGGACGCAACGGCTGGCGTATATACCTTTACCGTGACAGAAGTTGTTACCATTACCGTTACAACGGAATTGGACCCTAAACAGTGCAACACTCTGACCTTTACGGTAGATGGCGACAAGGATTCCGCGGAGGCAATATTCAGTGTACCCGCAGATGATGTCGGAAACTTAAACGGTACCAAGGTTGAGTCTGGCAAGGCCATTTCGGTTCCCAATGATAAGGTCTCTCTGAAAGTAAAGCAGAGCGACGGCTACAAGATCACAAAGATCAACGGAAACAACGTAACCCCCAATCAGGAAGGTGAAGTTGATTATGAAGTTACTTTTACAAACAAAAAGGCGACAGTAAAGGTAACGACAGACGCATTGGAATCCGTAAGTGAAAATACTATCACTTTTAATAACAAAGCACGTAATTTAACTTATAAAGTAGTTGAAAACAGCACTGTTGAAAAGATTTCTGAGAACAAGTATACGGCAAAATCAGGCGCTACGAAGCTGCAGTTCACTATTACCGCGGCTGGTTCCTATGCGCCGGTTGTAACAAGGACTCCGGCAAAAGAGGAGGGTGCAGACGAAGAGCCTGCGCCGGTTACACTTACTCCCATCAAGACGACTCCTTCCAAGACAGGCGCAGCTTATGACTATGTGGTGGCGGCAAGTCTTTTGAGCAACGATACGATCACTATCGATCAGCAGGAGATTCAGAAGACAGTCACCTTAAGCGGCGACACGGCTAATGTAGAAGTTTCCGCCAGCGTGGATGGAAAAACCAGAAAGCCGGATAATGAAAATGACAATCAGTACACGCTTCTGCAGAACGATACGATTGCCCTGCGGATTGCGGCAAAAGCAAATGTCGGACTGGTGAAAGTAACCAGCCAAGTTGGCGAAGCGGGCAAAGTGACAACTGCAAAGGTAACTAATGGCGTTGCCACACTGGAAGTAAAGGCAACCGACAATGTAACGGTTACCATCGAGACAGCGGATCTGTACACGGCTTCCAGGCTGAAAAAGGGCGACGTTGAGCTGCCCGTGGCAGACGCAAAGAAGAACGCTTACAACGTAAGTTATGACGGTACTTATACTGCCAACGTAGTCAAGGGCGCAGCGGCAACTGCCGTGAACCTGTCCGATGTCAAGGTCCTGCTTGGCAAAAATCCTGTTGCTCCAGCGGAAGGGAAGGGAGCGGTTGGCAGCGTCACCAGCGGCACGACGGCAACCATCAACCTTGGCAATGCCGCGGCATCAGCCATCTCCGGCAAAACTCTTACCGTTGAGCTGTACACGAAGGAAGTCATAGGGGAAGAGGAAAAGGACGTCAAGGTTGGCTCCTATACGCTGAATGTGGATGTACTTGTAAAGGACATCAAGATTGACAAAAAGGCGGCTCTGAGTGTTAAACAGGCAATTGACACAGAGAAAACCTACACAGTTACCGCTGCAAAGGGCGTAGACCTGAGCAGACTTAAGGACACAACAGAGGATGCCAACAGTATCATCGAGAGCGTGGTTTATGAGAAAACGACCGGCAAGCTGACTGTTAAAGTTAAGGCTAACAAGGCTCTGATTGGTAAGAAAGCAACAGTAACCATAGCCGAGAAAGACGCGGCTGCAGACGCTGCAAAGGCAACCATTGAGATTGAAGCGACTGCACTGATCAGTGACACCACCAAAGAGCCTGGCGTTAAGCTGGTAGCGGCAACTGATGTATCCCTTAAGCTCGCCCTGTCTTCTGATAAGAAGATTGAGAAAGCGGCAAGCGAAAAAGTTTACTACAAGATCAATACGGTTGAAACCAGAGAGAGTGGCGATGTAGCTGATACGGCAAGAATTACTTACGTTCAGAGAACGGGCGACAGCCAGAACACCGTCGTAACGGTATCCGGGAACGATATTGCGCTTGGAAATGGCGCGGCAAGTTCTTATAAGGTAACTGTGACACTGGTACACACAAAGAATGCGCCTACAGCTGATGCCGAAGTGGTTGAGGAGAACCTGCTCGGCGCGAGCAAAACCTCTAAGGAGCAGGTTCTGAAGACACAGACCCCCGCCTACGAGGATAAGCTGAAGTTAAAGAAAGGTGCTTCGACGATTGCTACCGGTCAGAAGGATGTGGTTATCGCAACACCGCAGTTCAACAAATACACAACCTATCTGTCACTTAAGACTGGTACTGGTGCGGCTAAGGATGTCTCTTTTAGCGGCGATCGGGCTTTAACGGTAGCGGTAGTAGAGAATGCTGGCGACATCGTGATCAAGGCGTCTGCAACTGCGAATACTGCACTTGGCAAGCATACCATCCAGGTAACGGCAGCGGCAGAAGACGGTGCGGTTCCCTCCACCGCGACAGTCGTGGTGACAGTGGTGAGGGGCATTCATGGCTTAGCCGTAACCGTACCCAGCGAGGACATTTATAAGCCTGTAAAGAAGGCGGCAACCTTAAAGGCAACTGTGGTATATAACGACGATCCCACTGGCAAAAATAAAGATTTCCAGCCCAAGAACAAGAAGGTGCTGTGGTCGGCAGTGGCGGTTGATAAGAACAAGGCCGATAATGTTAAGAGAGACGATAAAGGCAATGCGGTAGCATTTGACGGCGTTACTGTAAAGAACGGCACCGTAACTGTGAATAAGGATTATATCATAAAAGGCGATACGGATGCACCGGAGAAAGACCAGTTCAAGATCATGGTAGCCGCAAACAACACCGAGAAGGCTTACGCAGGAAAAGATGATCAGGGCAAGGCCATTGTAGGTTACAGCCCGGTTATCACCATCACCAATCAGGGCGCGGATCTGAATACCATCGTACTTGTAGGCAAGGATAATAAAGTGATCGCGCAGAGCGTCCGCGGAAGTAAGGACGAAGTGTCCGTGACCGCAAGTGCCCTGAACGGCGCGAAAGTAAAAGTCCTTCCTGCAGACGCAAATGTAACGACGGGCGAAAACTATACAGCCGGAGCTAATGAAATTAAGACTGAGAACTTAAGCTACAAGTCCAATAAGGCAAAGGATGTAGCGGTCGGGAATGACGGAACCCTTACAGTAACCAAGGCGAACACCAAGGCGACATTGACGGTAACCGCTAACGACGGCAGCAAGGCGAAGATCGATATGAAGCTGAATGTCGGTTACGATACAGTGGAGGCCGCTCAGACGCTTGGCTTACAGTTCTATCCTCTCGAGGTGGAAAAGAGCGGAAATAATTATGCTGAGAAGCTTAGTGGTACCGCATTAAATGCCAAGGCTGATGATATTGCGATTACTTATGCCGGAACGACCAGATTAGCGGCACAAGTGATGGTAAAGACCGGGGAGAGCTGGAATGCGGCAAAGGGCTTTGAGAACTATGAAATCAAGGTTACCGGCGGCACCAAACCCGAGCTGTCCGCCGGCATGGCGAAATTTACGGCACAGAAGAAAGCAGTCACCGTCACGCTGACAGATAAATCAAAGGCGACACAGACACCTGTTGTCTATACTTTGACGAGCAGCGATATCGACGAAACCACGAGTGAAAAGGTGACGGCGAAGACGGCAGGAAACCTTCACAAGGAAGGGAAAGCATCTGAACAGAAGGTAACCATTAATCTGGAGATGCCGAAAGCGCTTGGCGAGAAACTGACAGGCACGAAGACGGCAGTGGTTGATCTTGACTGGACGAAGATGAACGCGAAGAACAGCGCGGACCTGTACTACTTTAGGGATAGTCTGGTGAAGACGGCTTATGAGTTTACTAATCTGGCGCTTGACAGTAAGGGTACCAAGTATACGGCAAGCTTTGACCTGAGTTTCAAAGAAAATGACAATATGTATTTTGCTCAGAACAGCTATGCACTGAAAGTGACTGTGGGCAATACAACTACTGGCGACAGCAGCGATACGTTTGCTCCTATAGCAGCACCCGCCGCAGCAGCGGTTAAGGTAGACAAGACGAAAGCATTTACCTTTGCTCCGGCGACCAGCTACACACTGCTCAAGAAAGATATGAAGGCGAGCGCGGAACTGACGGGTAAAGTAAATGTGAGTGCTGGTGAATACACAGTCAGCTATTCCGGTGCAGGCCTTGGCTTACAGAACATGAACACCAAGG
>ERZ808042.801-NODE-801-length-13564-cov-10.547787_pt1 | contig 13564 bp, 10 predicted proteins | sample MGYA00380193_ERZ808042 | MGnify/ENA primary metagenome ERZ808042 (study PRJEB31490, sample SAMN06133401) | mouse gut metagenome | isolation source: M1_2 | host: mice | place: China: Chengdu | collected 2015-05 ...
TTTTCTCGCCTTTGTTTACCTGGCTTCTATCGCTATTTTGTTGATTTAGTATAACTTCCACGTTTTTTCAAACAAGCTCTAACAAATCAGTTGTCTATTTTATTACAATACTTCTGCCTAACACAACTGGAAGTAAATTCCAATATGATTACTCAACATTTGATTATTAGCGCAAACCAACTTGGACTGTAAGTTTTTTATATCTTCAAAAAGCATCGCTTAAAACAGCCGCGTGTTTTGGATGTTAATATGATAGCTTTAAAAATAATCGTGTCCATCACTGATGATTGCGCGCATATCAGGTGATGTGCGCTTTTGCCATATAATGGAGGCCACAAAAGAATTTCTGCCAAACAATTCGTCACATAGGACTTTCATATATGCCTGTTCATCGCCATCAATACTGATCCAAAGACTGCCCTCATCAGCCAAAAGCCGCCACAAAATCTCCAGACGAGGCCGAATCAGCTGCAACCACTGGCTGTGCTCCAGGTTGTCATCGTAGTGCTCAAACGCGGAACCTGTATTATAGGGTGGGTCGATGTAGATGCACTTTACCTGCCCGGCATATTTGTTCTCCAGTGCTTTCAGGGCCAGGAGGTTGTCCCCGTGGATGAGCATGTTTTCTGTGTCCGGGTCGGCGGCGGTGTTGGACAGCGCGGCGTTTTCAATCAGCAGGCGGGGCTCTACCAGAATCGGTTCGTCCTTGCCGTACCAGGTCAGTTCCAGCTTATTGGCCATTGCGGTGTGCCTCCAATTCCCGTTTTCCCAGTGCTTCAAGTTGACTCGTCAGATTGGAATATACATCTTCGTCCGAAGCAGCTGCCCAAGGTTTTAATACTGTTGCAGGATTTGTGGATATTTCCACAAAAATGTCGGGATGATTGATGTTGTTTTTTTGACTTTGTCGGATGGCTGAATTGCGGTCAAAGGGCTTTTTGCTTAACTCGTTGTAGGTATCAAGGATGTCCTGCTCCAGAGGAGTGAGGAGTCGATTTTGTTTTAGCAGCTCAGCAATAAGGCCCTTGATGTCCATAGTACAAATTCCTCCTGAAGTAATGCGATTTTAATTTATTATAGCATTGACATGACAGAATGTCCAATAGAAAGGAAATGTTCAGGCGAAAACGTCCGCTACAAATACAAGAAGTCAATCTAAAAAAACAGGTGCCACCTCATATATTCTCTGAGGAGGAACCTGTTTTGCGTCATTATTACTATTTATGCATCAAAGAGGTATTCTTCGAGAGATTTTGCCAAATGCAATGGTAAGGGAAGTACGGTCGATTGGCTATATTGAATTGGAATATGCCGTAACGCATTGGTATAAAAAATCCAATTAGCAGCGTTGTCACCAGACTGAAGCTGTAAAGGATACAGTTCGATCATATCCTTTTCTGCAAACTGCTGTTGAGGCTGGTCGATTTTGGACATTTTAAAGCTGTTTGTATATCGAAAATCATTCGGTTTTTCATGAATACCCCAATACACATCACCATACTTGAAGATACCCGAAGCGGAAGAAAACTGCAAATGGTCATCCGTAGATTGCGCACTCAGATTTGTAAAATAGTCTGGGACTTCCTGGTTGCTCCTGATTCGAATAATTCTCACTCCGGAATCTGTTAACGAAAGAGGGTAAGGATTTTTGGGCATTCCAACATTGATTTGAGATGGGCAGTATTCAGCTGTCACAGTATATCCGCCGATTTCTTTATCTGAAATGCCACTCCATACCGCACGAGTATTTCCGTCCGACTGAATAACGAACAGTACGCTATCCTCTTTCATATAATAGCGGTTTTTCAGCTCTATCAGCTTTTGCTTTGCGGGGACACGACTTGCGTCAACACAGCGTTGTTCCAAATCATTTTCCCAGAAAAGCTTCGCCATTTCATGGCAGGCCTCCCGATAAGAAACTGTTCGATTAGAGAACGCATCACAATGCACCTGAGTCTTTCCTTTTAATAAATCAACCGTAACATAGATGGGAAGAAAACGTGCCTTATTCGAAATTCCATGAACTTGCGTACATAAATGCATACCAACACAGGGCGTATACGCCAAGGGTGGCAGCTTCTTTTGGAAATTCAGCAAGGTTACAATGCCTAACTGACGGTAGAGATCATATACCGCATTTTCAATCTTGTTTCGATTTATATCATTTTCAGGATTGATAAACTGCACGACTCGTCCAGTTCTGGCGAACGCATTTCGGAGAACTTTTTTGGGATCGCCTTTGATATATCGCTCTTGACCGGGCAAAACAAAAATACAGGCGGTGACCAAGTCGGCTTGTCCTAATTGCTCAACAATTTCCCCGCACCGCTGGATTTTAGTTTGCTTATCATCATCAGGCATGCCGTCAGCAAGGTTACCAATTTCTTTGCGCAGACACTGTATTCTTAAGCAGGACGATTCGGATTCAACGCCAAAATCTTGTTCAATCTTCGATTGAACAAGTCTCAAAAGATCCAACTGGTTAGGATCTTTCCAAAGGCCATAAATCTCAAATGTAATCTGGTCTGTTTCAACACATTTGCTTACCCAACTTCGAAAATCTTCAGGACTCTCATATTCTTGCGGAGACTTAAAGTACGAGAACTTTTGCCCGCTTAACATGACTCGCTTTGCTTCGGGTTGCTCACAAACCATATCGCCCAGCAAAACGGAAACAGATTTGTATAATAATGCTTTATCAACGACGGAAACGCCAGTTCCGATTTTTGAAGCCACGAACCCGCCCATGCCGTTTTTATAGGGAAGAAGAGTTTTCTCTGTGTATATCTTGGGATCCCTCAAAACATCGTTAGCCGACGGCAATTGCTCATATCCCCAGATGTTGTAGCATTCTTTGTCTTGTACTTTCCAGTCAAGCTGTTTGCTGATATAGTCATATGCGATTGGCACCTGGCAGTACTTGCTATCCGAAACCTTAATGTGGGAACTAATGCTCTCAGAAAGAAATGGAGATCGTCCCTTGTCATAATTGTCAGGAATCCAGCGGCGAATGCTCATCTGGCACAGCAGCAAAGCCTTTCTTTGCGGAGGAGTTGTCTGAACCGATAAGTCGAACACAAACGAGTACTGATGATGGCTCTTAGAATCAATTATAGGATGACTGATCAACTGATTCTTAGCGGAGTAACAAAGATGTAGCGTTCGCCCGCTTAAAACGATTTCCTGGCCCAGCAAGCGGTTGACCGCCAAAAGTGGAACCGCTTGATATGCTTCTTCGCACACAGTGCCATCTTCGCGAGTAAGGCAGACTTCGGCCGTAGCCTGAAGCGCCATAAAATCATCGGGATTAATCGTATCGCAAAAATCATTTGCAAGTTTTTTGACCAAAGGCAATGTTCGTGGAGCTGTCACATAAGTTGCCTTTACCCATACTTTAATAATACCGCATAGAGCCTGGATGTTTTTTTCTGAATACGCATTACAAGATGTAAGCCAATGTTCATCATGGCTATCCTTTTTCAGCGGTGACAGAGCAATGATACCCTCCATCCAGCTATCGACCAACTTTTTCAGCGAGTTAGTAGGAAGTCCATACTCATCTTTGAAGCGTGGATTATTTTTTCGTGCAATATCCAACAAGGTTGCTTTCCATGTTTGAGGAAACCCCAAATAGTAAAGCGTACAGGTCTGTCCCGGAGAGAGTTTATATGCCAGAGGATAAATTTTATCGTTCATATTGAATATCCTTTCTGTAAGCTTTATAGAATGGCGCGTACAGTGTCTTGGCAATTTCTGCACTTTCTTTCTGCGTCATCAGCGTTTCTAAATATCTGCCCAATTCAGAAAGGCAATCGAAATCACCTTGTTTGCTTTCACGCCCACGGAATGCACCGTCAATGAAATAGACATGCGGTTCGGGTTTTGTTACGTCAGTGACGCGCGCTAAACGGCCAAAAATCTGAAGGATCAGAACAAATAGAGTGGCAACGACATCCCTACGTTCTTCATCATCCAGTTCGGCCAGACCAAACGACTTGCTTTTACTCATTTTTGCCCACTGCTGAGCAGCAAATTGACGGATACGTGTATTATATGCGAATAGTGATTCGTGCGGAGCTCGCTTGCAATGGGATTCAATAAAGCCATTGAGTTTGCTACCTTGCTGTTGGATATCATCGGGAATGGCCATGGGCCGCACCATAAAAAACACAGCGCAAAGTGCAGAGTGACCATATTCGTCGACAATATTATGGCCACGCTCAATTGCCATTGCAGGAGCGATTAGGATTTCTTCACTCATTTTTGTAAACCGGCCAACCTCACCGCGCCGTATAATCCCTCGGTCATTTTGAGTGCTAATAGCATCAGAAATCATTCGACAGACATGTATGGAACAATTGGCTTTTCGCAAAGCGGCTTCCAGCGTTTGCTGCACTTCTTGTGCTTGGGCATAGCTATTGACAACCAGTAGGATTTTCCCGGCTTTTCGTTTATATTCTCTAATGATTAACTCAACCGTCTTTTGCGTAGCAAAGCGCAATTGTGCCATACGTTGGTCATCTGAGGTGCCGGAGACTCGCTCTGGAAATCCTGACTCAAAGAAGCGTGTCTTCTCCAAAAAAGCACGTTTATCACTATCTGCCTCTAAAATATAGTTCACTGGTCGATTCACATGGTATTCATACGAGCCTTCCGCCCAACTTGAACCCGATAGCAGAACAACATGAGGACCGGCAGGTTTCCCGTGCGAATCTGTGCGCAAATAAGGTAGATCTTTCATCAGACTTCTTCCAAAAGCAAATTGACGGAACAGAATGATGTCTTCATCATCCGTCTTTTTTAGGCCGAACAAATTTCCACACAGTGCAGATGGGAGGAAGTATTGCTGCTGACGGAATCGAGTCTGTAAGAATCCGAACAATTCATTTTGGCCATAAGATGTTTCATGGCTTGCCTCGTATGCATCACTGAGTCCGCGAATAAAATGGTCAAAGTATATTAGCCGCAAAATGAGTTTGATGTGGGCATCTTGGATGCGTTTTACTTTATCCTTTTTGGGCCGTGGAAAATCGGATCCAAGTTCATTCAGCCAGATGCGATACATTTGATTAAAAAAGGTTTCATCCGTGCTCTTACAAGAACTCTCGAGCACCGCCCACAGGGTACTTTGACGGATATAATCTTCATCTTGTATATCGATCAAGTTATAAATGGCTTTATAGACGGAATAAGGAATTCCATATTCTGATTCTTCCCGATACATATCATCCAAAAGGGTGAGGGCCGAGAATGGATCCCCATACGCAATTTTCTTCCATGTGCCCAACTCATGATGCAGAGATTTCACAAGGCAGCTGAGAACCGTTACACTCTGGCGCTGCATCTCATCGTATCTCTGCTCAGCCAGGTTTTCTTCTCTGCGCTTACTGCTTAGTCTCATATATGCACTACAATCTTCGGCGCACTCATGGATGTAGTTATTGAAGCTTGTTTCCGGCATAAAGAAGTGGTCAAGCGTCTTCTGAACTCTGTCACTCTCGTCAAAGACGACCAAGTCAAAATCACGCATTGTTAGTTCCAAAAATGTTTCCCGCTGTTGCCCCACTCGGGATGCCGCAAATCCCGCAACCGTTGTAAGTACGACCGAAGCAGTATAGCATTCCCGGAGCATCTTTGTGCCCAAACACTGATTGAAATAAGGGCACAGGTGATTTTTATTTCCCTTTTTTAAAGAGTAGCATGGTTCTTTGCCGAAGGCGATTGCTGCGCTGTGCTGTGTATCCATACCATCAATTAGGCATACTGGTGTCAAGTATTGAGAAAACCCTGCAGATAAACAGGTTTCATTAGGTTGCGTAACTTGATTGATATATTTCAGCCTCTCGTTACGACCAATCAAAGGACTTACTGTAACGCCAAAAGCAGATAAATACTGTTGCAAATTCAAAACTTCAGCTACTGTATCAACAATAATTGCAATGCGATAACCATTTTGATGGCACCAAAATGCCAAAACCTTAATCAGTGTTGTTTTTCCTGCGCCAACCATACCTACAATATTAACGACCTCCCGGATGGTAAGCTCTGTGCATGATTTAACTGAACTGCCAACAATTTGCTTGAGGATATTGGTCTTCAAAATCATATGGCAAGGATCACCGGGACAAATTTCGGCCATTTCTTTTGCGGCATTTAGAAGTTCGTTCAACGAGATAGTAATCGGTGCTCTGCAACCCTTTTCTGGAGTGGTCGATTGAACTGGCGGCACATAATCGTTTTCAAATTTGACTTGAACTGTTTCTGTTTCTCCACTCTCGAGATTCGGATATGCATACCTGTATGTTCCTGCTCCGGCATAAGAAGGAGTTTTTGAATCTTCAAAACAATCTGGCCAGAAACGTACCCATTCTTTTTGGCGTTCCTCATATGGATAGGGATATGCTCCTTCCGTCTTGGAAAAAGACACTGTTCCATCGAGTTCTTCAAATGAAAAAGCACGAACTGCATGATACCTCGGCTCTCGATAATCTCTCAAATCATCCTGCCAGTATTTTTGAGAGCGATAGTATCCCAGTGTGTGTCGAGCCTGCTGCAAAGTATGTTCCATGGTCGAGCACTCTGTTGTACCGATAAGTTGATATTGAGTAAATAAAAGATATGCTTTTGTCGGATTAGCATCGGGTGCATTAAGAATGAGCAAATGTAAAACTGCTTCAATTGCTGCAAAGCGGGAGAGAGGCATAGCTTCCTCTATCGTCTGAAACTGTGCCGAAAGAGGTGCATACCATAAATTTTTGTTATCCTTCACAACAAGAATCCTCCTTTCGCGTAATTTCGGCCTTCAATGATTGCAGAGTTACACACTTTACATTCTTTTGATTCTCCAGTATACGATTGATGATTGCGGTATAGTTTCGCTGGTTTACCGTGTATTCGCTGGGGATAACAAAATATCCCCTTGCATATTCACCATCAGGGAATCCATTATCATTTTGAATTTTGGTGCGTAGTGCTATAGGGTTGCGATAAGCCTTGGCATCGATTTCCCAAATCTCTCCGTCAGAGAACTGAATTTCCACATCATAGCGATCCATCTGTGGCCACAATGCCCAGCGAATTCTCTTTCTCTCACAAAACGCTGCAATTTCAAGTTCCAGCTTTCCGGGAGAGGCAAAATAACGCATAATACCTTTCTTCAACCGATAAAGATCGTTACTTGAAGTATCCAGTTTCATCTCATCTGTGAGTTCGGGAATAGTGTCTGTGCAGTGTGTCGAGTGACAACTATATCCGTATTTTCCGGGTATCATGGTCCAGCCACAGTGAGGGCAACGATAACAATTTTCGGTAATTTCTTCGTAAGCAAACTGGAAGGCATCTCTTGCCGCTTGATTATCAGCCAGGTCAAGAGACATTGCTCGCCTGTCTTCAAGCGTAATGATCGGATTCTCGATAATATATCTTCGAGCCTTGCAATAAGTTTCCTGATCTAAAGTGACCATTTTTTCATAAAGAAGACGCTCATCCGTTCCGTCTATGATATCGCTGTCCTGTGTTTCTAAGAACTCATAACAATCAGCGCTGGGAGTGTACATATTTTCACTCCTTTGATACGCAAAGGCATCGTAGGCGTAAAAGGGCTCTTCCGAAAGATTTAGCTTATCAATTATCCCTGGATTCCATTCATCAAACCATTCAAAAATAGGCTTGGTAATAAAATGCGCAAGAAAGGAAGTTTCGTCGGCATATTGTGCAGTGGTTTGGCAACCTGCCCACTGGCTTGCTGCCAAGAACATATTTATCCCATGTTGTAATGCTTTGCTGTAGGGATATCGTGTTGGTTCCTTTTGTAGGAGTTGTTCTTTTTCAATTAGTCCCTTTGCAATCAGAGCGAATGCTTTCCGCATGAACGCCGCATCCATATAAAATCCTCCTGTCTTGAAACAAAATAAAAACGACTCTCTCGGAATGTACAAGAGAGTCGTTGAAAAATACAATGTTTCCAAACATACATGCCACTAAACTGCAACCTTGCATATTGGATCCACATACTTTTTACTTTTCTCGTGTACGTGTGCATTATATATCCAAAGTCTGGAGATTGTCAAGGGCGTATTTCATTTTCTTTATTCTTTGTTTTCTGCTACGCAATATTTGAACAAAAACCCGAACTTCCCAGTACCACATTTTTCTGTTTGCGCTCTGTTTCCTGCCAATATGAGAAGTGCCATCCAGTCTCCTGGATAGCACTCTAATTGCGATTTGGTTATGCATAGAAGTTGACGCTGTTGGGTATCCCAACGAACATGTAGCAGTAGGTAATTCCGTCATACTGGGTCACACCTACTCCGATGCAGTCGCATCTTGGGTCGATCATGGTCTGGAAGTGTCCAGGCGATTTGATCCAGTTGTCAACGGCGTGCTGAGCGGCGTTCATCAGGGCCTCGTTGACTGGCAGTTCCGAGACTCCATTGGCCTTTCGGGTCTGGTTGATGAGCCGGATCATCTCCTGGCGTATCTCCATGTTGTCTGTCAGGCTGGTACTGTCCCCATTGGATGGTATTTCCGGAGTGGTGGGAGTAGTGGAGCTAATTGTCAGTGCCATGCTTCCACACTCCCCGGCGCTGTTGGAGGCGGTGATCTCCGCGGTTCCCTCCGCCTTGGCGCTGGCGACCCAGAAGGCCAGCACCTGCTCAACCGCCACTGTGTCCGGGTCACTGGAGGTGACAATGTACTCCGTACCGCTGGGGCCGATGATTAGGCCGCTTCGCTCTCCGACCTCCAGGGTACTGCCCTTGTAGCTGCTTACCTGGATGGATTCGACTGACGCTGTTGTCACTGTGGCGGGGATGGTGAGGGCGGTTGCGAGGATAGCCGCCGTCAGTACGGCGGTGCTGCATTTTTTCTTGTTAGTCATACGTTTCCTCCTGTTTTCAGCATTTGTGTGGCTTTTGCAACCGATACAATATCGAAAGGCCAGTCCAAAGTCGAGAGGAAACTGCAACCTAAAATGGAGAAAGACAGAGGTAAAAATTAAGCGAACTACACAATGTTCTCTTGCGGCTGGGATTATAAAATTTTCTTCTCATTGTAGACAGAGGTGCAATTCATCGCCTAAGATTTCTGTTGGATTGGAGAGGTTTAGGACAGGTCGATTTAACTTTGACCACTTTCTTAAACTGAGACCGTGCCAGTCCTGAGAGCATAAGTACTGCAACGGTGCCTGACCACATAAATAGCCACAGACAGACATGGAACATATGGAAACACTGTTTTCAAAGAGTGCCGGAAAGCAAATGGAATTGAGTGAAAACGGCTATAAACCATCAGAAATTGTCTAAAAGATGTTTGCTGACCTCTTTGGAGACAGTGGTGCAATTCGCAGTTCTCCTGGAGCTGTGTGATCGTTTTTCCGGCTCTTCAAATTTGCGATTTTGGCCCTGAGCCCCGCATTGACCCCCGCTCAAAACGGCCAGCCATGGGCATTTCAGCGATAACAGACACCAAAGTGAGCCCCGAAGCTCAAATGTGACCCCCACTTACGCCCATCTCCCGAAGTCCGGAAGCCCTTGAAACGCCCCGCACTGCGAGGCGTTGTGATTCGGGCGGGGGCCACTTGTGACCCCCGCCCTTTATCCTGCTTTAAAATCGAACATCTGGGTTGCCTTTCACCCTGGGCATTTTGCCGAATGCAAACCCTTCAGAAAATCCGCTGACAGGAGGTCAAACGCACTACGTGGAGGCTGGGTGAACTGCCCAGCCTCCACACGTCCGCATTCTGTTTTGCTGTTCAGATTTTTTGGGAAAACCGCTCTCCTTCATAATCGCGCGCAAAGGCTCCAACACCGCGTTTCACTCCTGCGGAGGTGTACGGGGATGCCACCTGCCCCGCAGGATGGGCACACAAGTCCTCACAGGGGCTGACACGGGGCTTCGTGGCTTTGGACTGTATTATCTGATGCAGATGGAAGGTCATTAGCAGAGAATGGCGCAGTGAAAAACTGCCGCCTGGTTTCAGATTTTTTGAACCTTTTGGGCACTTTCAGCTTGCCGCAGAGAATTCCTCTATGATTACGGCGTGGTAAAATCTTCCCATCATACTTTTTGAAATCTGAACTTTTCCAAAGTGTTCCCATTTTTCTGGGAGTGTCTTTTCTTGTTGCTATTCGTCTTGTTGATTTATTTCCTCCCCAAATCCTGAAGGAGGGTCCCTCCGCCAAATGGTGGGCGGGATCAGCACAGCAGAGAGTTTTCCAGTGCCCGTTTTTTTGCTGCGCCTCAAAACACTGGGCCTGCATCCGCTTGTGCCGTGCGTACTCTCCCCCAGGCCCGCACGAAAGCAAACTCATCCATCGGCTTTCCTCCGTCGTCCCCATCCGTTTCGGAAATCAGGCTGTTCTCGATCCCCCAGGCAACAGCCTTCTCTGCCCAATCAGATGCCACAATGGAACCGCTATTCCACTCCACCACCGGGCTGCCCGCATAGCGGTACAAAAGGACGGCGGCCTGCTCCACCGTCAGCGGGTCCTCCGGGCCGAACACGCCGCCCCCGTAGCCGGACGCCAGCCCGTTCTTTTGTGCCCAGCCCAGCGCATCCCAATAGGGGGAGCTCTCGCCCACATCGGTAAAATCCGGGGCGTCCTCTCCCGCGGGGCGGAGATCATCGTACATCCGCCGAATGGCCCCGCCCCGGGTGATGAGCTCATCCGCCGCCTCCGCCCAGCTCAGCGAGATATCGTCCAAGTAGTAGGAGCTGACAGCCTCAAAGCCGGAGTCCGTCCCCAGCACCAGCCAGAAACGGCCTTCGGCATCCGCCCTGGCCCGGGCGTCAAAGGAGAATTCCTTCCACTCGTATTCCCCGGACCGCACCGTCTTTTCTTTTTCCAGGTTGCCCAGCATCGCCAAGTCCACACCGCCCAGCCCCTGGTTTCCCTTGTCCAGGTTCAGGCGGTAATAGTTCAACTCATCCTGCACCCGCTCCGGCCTCTCCATGGCGACGCCGCCTTTGACATACACCGAGGCCCCGGGGGAGCCGCCCACGCCGATCATGCCGCCGTCCACCTGGGTGGCCAGCCGGAAGGTCACGTGGAACGCGTACAGCTGTCCCGGCCGGAAGCCGGTCAGCTCCTTGTAGTACCCCATGAACAGGTCGTCGCTGTGGTTGTTGCCGGAGAGGAACAGGCCCTTCCCCGCCCCGTCAATGGGGACTTTTTCATGCCCGTGCCGGAGCTCGTAGAACTCCTCCATGCCCTCCCCGTCGGGGTAGTCGGCGTAGATGGGGGTAAATCCGCCATCATCCCGTTCAAAATCAAACGTCATCCGGTTTTCAGAAGCATAAACCGGGCACACCAGCATGGACGCCGCCAGCGCCAGGCTGACCAGTTTTGTCATGTTTCGCATATGTCCTCCTATCTGCCCCGTGCCAGGAACTCCTCCACCAGGGCGATAAATTCGGTTTGTCCGATCCCGCTCCCCGTGACGCAGACGAAGGTGCCGTTTCGCTCCCATTGGGCGCTGTAGATGCTCTCGCCGGGAAGCTCCTCCGATACCGTCAGCGCCGCAGGGACGCCCCTAATCCGGGAGGACCGCTCCGCTTGAATGATCGGGGCCGACACACGGGCCAGGGAGATCCACACCGTCCCGCCGTTTGGGTCCTCGTACCAAAGCTGGGCCCCGTCATACACCGGGGTCCCCACCGCATCGGTGTAAATGCAGACCGTGTCCGGCCCCGTCCGGCGCAGGCCCTGCCCCAAGGTTTCCGGGAATGGGCCGATCTGGTAGTAGCTCTCCGCCTCCTGCACGGTCAGTTCCCTGGGTACGCTGCCTTCCGGGATGGAGGACTTGGACACGGAGGCCCCAGGAACCTCCTCCCAGACGATGGACGTGCCGAAAAAGTGCCGGTATCCCCCAAAACACACCAGGCACAGGCAGGCGGCGGCCGCCAGCGCCCACAGTTTGATGGGGGCCTGGATTTTTTTAACCGGTTCCTCGTTGGCGGCCAGGATCAGATCGTCCCCGATCTGCCCCACTGCCCGATACAGGTCCTTTCCACTCATAGCTGGAACCCCTCCTCCCGCAGATATTGCTTCAGCCGCCCCCGGATACGGAACAGCTGGGATTTCACTTTGCTTTCCCGGACGGAGAACCGCCGGGCGATCTCCCCGATGGAGTCCGAGTACCAGTACCGCCGGATGAACATATTCCGAGACTCCCCGTCCAACCCCCGCAAAAAGGCGGAGATGGCGTCGCCCAGCACCTTCTCCTCGTACCCGGACAGGGTGGAGTCGGGGGCGGACAGGCACTCCTCCAGCTCCGAGAGCTGGAGGGTGAAGTCCGCGCCCCGTTTTTGCGCCTTCAGGTAGTCGTATCGGTTCAGGGCGAGGCACCGGGCGATGCGGCCCAAGTAGGGCAGGAGCTTTTCCGGCCGGTCCGGCGGCATCTGGTTCCAGGCGGAGAGGTAGGTCTCGTTGACGCATTCCTCCGCGTCCTCCCGCAGATGGAGGATGTTCATGGCCAGCTTTTGCAGATACCTGCCGTACCGCTCCATGGTGCGGGAGACGGCCTCTTCCGAGCGGTTCCAGTACAGCTCGACGATTTCATGGTCTGTCATAGTCCACCTCACGCCCGCCCCCCGGCGCTTGCTCCGGGGGGCGGGTTTTGAGCCTTACAGGATGGTCACCAGGACCCGCAGGGCCTCCAGCTCGGCGGCGTCCGGGTCGGCGGCGTAACCCTGGATATAGTCGCCAACGTTGATCTCGGCGGGGGCGCCGTCAAAGTTCTCCACCACTGTCTCCTTCCCAATGCGGACGGCCTTCCCGCTGTCCAGGGTGAGGAGGCCGCCATCGGCCTGGGTCACCCGGCCCTCGAAGTTGATCCGTAGCTTCCCGCCGCTTTGGGGCTGGTTGGTCCAGATATTCTGAGCGGCCACCGGTCCGTCCTTGGCGTCCTCCGCCGTGTAGCCCTGGATGAAATTGCCCGGCTGGATATCCCGGCTGACGGCGTTATCGCTGTCTGCGTCGCCGCCAAACACGGTGTCCTCCGTGATGAGCACCGCCGCACCGTCCTCCAAGGTGACCACGCCGTCCTTCACGGCGGCGACGGTGCCCTCAAAGCTGATCACCGGCTTCTGGTTGGTCGTGTCCGTTCGGTCCGGCTGCTGCGCCTGGGCGGAACACCCCGCAAGCAGGGACAGGGCGAGGGCGGAAAGGATGCCGAGAGAGATGAGCTTTTTCATAAAAATTACCTCCATGTGGGATTGTTCAGGCTGAATCGCCTTACAACCGTCATGTAAGGATTTGAGGCTGTCCGGTTGCGTCGGGTGAAAAATTTTTTGTGGGGCCTATCCAGTATTGTACACGGCGGGATGCCGCACTTCAACCTCTATATCACGAGATTCTGGGCCTGACCCAAACGCTGACCCAAACCAAACCAGGAGCGGACGGAGGTATTGGAATGGAGAGGTCTGGAAAGCAACTGCTCCTGGAATAAACGGCACCAAATGCGCCCGAAAGCGCCCACTGAATTTTCAGCCGAATCTTCGGGACCAAGAGGCCGCGGGTTCAAGTCCCGCCACTCCGACCAAAAATCTCCTGATTTCCGACGA
>ERZ808042.808-NODE-808-length-13453-cov-3.805398_pt1 | contig 13453 bp, 8 predicted proteins | sample MGYA00380193_ERZ808042 | MGnify/ENA primary metagenome ERZ808042 (study PRJEB31490, sample SAMN06133401) | mouse gut metagenome | isolation source: M1_2 | host: mice | place: China: Chengdu | collected 2015-05 ...
AAGGTTTAGAAAAATTGAGACAGAGGGAGGGCAAATAAAATGTCGAAAATAATGTCGCTGATGTTGGAAAGAAAAACATGAAGCCGTTTATTCGTGATTGTGCTGAGATTTATCCTCAGCCGTATATCCAGAATCGAAGAAACTGGTGCTGGGCAGTAGCATGTAAGATACTGGGGCAACAGTACAAATACAGGCATCCACAATGGAACTTTTCCATTGTATACGATTCACAGGATTTAACGGATCTGCCTTATGGAATGGTGTCCCGGCAATGGCTGAACCGCGGTGTTCCGACAGAGGAACACAGAGGGCTGCGGTTGGAAATGGCAGGATGCATGCGGGGAGTTTTTACAGTAGATGCGTGGCAGAGAGCCATAGTAATGAATGCATCTGGTTTCATGAAAGATGAAGATATCAGCGGAGACGATCAATGTAAAGTGCGAGGAATGAAATATGTGATTACTGGAAACCCGTGTCATGCAGGAATCTCCATTTCAACAAAGGGGTATTACGAAAGTGAAATATCAGTTTTTGAGCAGTACCATAAGGAGATATGTAAAACAGTATCACAGAAAAAGTGTATTCTGGCCAATGTGATGCTGGAAGATTATCGATTTCATACACTGATTATTATGGGCATGAACAGAGATCATATTTGTTTGTATGATCCATGGGATGGCCTGTTGAGAGCGGCATCCGTCAGAGAAGTGTTTGACACAGGATTTCAAAGCAGCCTTGGTAAAGGAATTGTAAAATGGATTCAATACATAAAAGAATAAAAATGGAGTAACGAAAATGGACAAATACGGATACACGATCAGAAAAAAACAGGCAGAGGACCAGTCGGTAAAACGCTATCACAAATCAGATCTTCTCTTAATGACCGCATTCCAGCTGCGTGAGGTATGCAGGAAGGAAAAGATTCTTCAGGGTATCTTAAATCCGCTGGATAAGGAGGAACTGATCCGCGTGATTCTGCGGTATCGGGGAGCAGAGGAGTATTTTCTGATCCGGAAGGCAGATGAGACAGGATATCAGACACTGGAAACGGCTGTGGGACATGCCACACTGCGGGAACGGACGGACCTGCATCTGGAATGCCGCTCCCGGATCATCGTCTATGAAGGGCTGGAACTGGGATTTGGAGACGGACTGACGCTGCCTTACACCAGAGCGCTGGCAGGAACCAACGCGCTGGTCATAGGCGGGGACGGGATGGTCTGCGCAATCCTGAATGTAGTTCCCATGGGGAAAAGGACCGATTATCTCTATCTTACAAAGGCAGCAGATATCCCGTGCCGGGAATCTAGGATCAGGAACTACAGCCTGTACTGCATGGGGCGCAGGGAATCCGAACTGCTTTTCGGGATCTGCAGCGGACATCGGGAAAGGCTGCCGGAATCCATGGAGGTGTACCGGATACCGCTTCTGGACTTTGAAGTAAAAAAACCGGTGCCGCTGACCATGCCCATGGCAATGGACTTTGGGACAAGCAGTACGACGGCGGGGGTCTATCTGGACAGCCAGTACTTTGCGCATATGGGACTTCGGGACGGGGAACGGGGATTCCGGGAAAACGATACAAACTATGCCCGTTTTTATGATTCTGCGTCAGACGAAAGAGGAAGCAACCTGCTTCCCAGTGTGGCGGCGGTACTGTCCGTGGAAGGCGGAAAGCCGCAATTTCTCTTCGGCTATGACGCCATCCGCCTGGCGGAATCCAGCTATATTGATGAAGGATTCTGTGTGTTCTATGATATCAAGCGGTGGATTGCAGACTGTGAAAAACTGGAAGAGATCACGGATCGGCAGGGACGCCGGGGGTTCGTGGCCAGGAAGGAGATCTTAAAAGCATTTTTTACATATGTGATTGATACGGTCAGAAACCAGTTCAAATGCTGCATACCAAAGGTTCATGTATCCTGCCCGGTCAAACAGAAGGCGCAGTTCGGTCGAATGTTCGCAGAGATTCTGCCTGATTATGCGGTGGAGAAGGAAGGCATGATCGATGAGGGAGTCTCGGTTCTGTACAACACCATATCCGGGATGACTGAGGCCGGAACCGTGGAGGAAGGACAGCCGTACCATGCGCTGATCATCGACTGCGGGGGAGGCACGACGGATCTGTGCTCCTGTACCTTCCGGGTGTGGGATCAGAGAGTATCCTACCGGATCGAGATCGACACGGCCTACGAAAACGGCGATACGGATTTCGGCGGAAACAATCTGACTTACCGGATCATGCAGATCCTGAAGCTTCGCCTGGTCAATCAGCTGTATCCGGATGCGGCAGAACCGGCGGAACAGATCCTGTCCGGCTATGATATGGACGTCTTCCGCTATGTGGACCGGCAGGGAACGGAAGCGTTATACAGAGAACTGGAGCAGGAATATGAAAAAGCGGAGGCTTTCCTTCCCACCCGCTTTAAGGATTTTGAGAACCGGAGCAGGGCGGATTATTACCGGGTGAAAAACAATTTTTATCTGCTGTTTCATCTGGCGGAAAAAGCAAAAAAGGAATTCTATGCTCATGCAGGAACGCTGCAGGTGGTGATCGCGTCAGAACCTTGGGAGAAAAGCGCCGGCACATGGATTCCGGCGGATAAATGGAAGCTGTCGATTCAGACGGAGAGGGGCCTTGAAACCGTGAAGGAATTCCCGCGGATCTTCTTGAGCATCTACGAACTGGAGCTTCTGCTGCAGGGAGATATCTACGGGATCATGCGCCGGTTCCTGGAACGGATGTATGGGGAGGATCTGCTTTCGGACTTTTCAATCATCCGTCTGACCGGACAGTCCTGCCGGATCGGGATCTTTCGGGACGCCCTGAAAGAGTACGTGCCGGGGAAGGCGATCCGCTTCCGGAGAAGGAACAGAGAGGGGAGCAGCGATCCGGAACTTAAGATGAGCTGCGTGGACGGTGCGCTCCGTTACTTAAGGGACCGGCGGTACGGGTTTGCGGACGTAACGATCCGGACCGGAGAACCGGCGCTGCCCTATCAGGTTACCGCACATACCCACAGCGGGGAAGAGATCATCCTGATCCACCGTCTGGAGCGCCATGGCAGAAGCGGGATGATTTCCAGAAATATGGACGATCTGCTGCTTCGGCTGTACCTGAAGGACGAGGACGGAAAGGAACGGTATCAGTACTCCTGCCAGTGTGCCCTGTCTAATTTCTGTCCGAAAGAATACGAAGAGATTCAGGAAATCTACGGGGAACATATCCTTCAGGCGGACACGGATGATATTGTGGAAAATGAAGTAAAATTTTTTGTATGGGCCAGACCCATGGACTGGTGTTTTGTAACAGTGCCTGTATACCGAAAGGAGAAGAAGCTGTACCTTGGAAAAGAAGAAACGTTTTCTTTCGAAGATGAAGGATGGGTGCAGAACTTTTTTGATGGAACAAAATAAGAAGCTGCGTTAAGAAAAGCAGGCAGGAGGACATACGTATGCAGAATCTGTATCCGCTGTTTGAGCGGAACCGGGTATTGAAAAAGGAACTGTTGTGGGCGCTTAGAGACTGTTCTTTTGGACATCTGCAAGTGGAATATGCGGATTACGGAGACGGTATCCTAAAGGGCTGCGGGATTCGGGTGGAAGGGAAACATCTTGTGATCAGCCCCGGCATTCTGCGCTATCAGGGGTTTATCTGTATCATGAAGGAGGAGGAGCGGCTGGAATATACAGTAACAGAACAACCAGTGTCACTGAAGCTGTGTTTTGAGACAGACCGAAGGTCTTTGGATTATATTCTGTATCGGATGACACCGGTGCTGGATTCGGATCAGGTATGTAAAGAAAATGAATTTGAAGTCTGCCGGTTCTGTCTGCAGGAAGGGGCAGAGCTTCGGGATGCGCATACCTGTTTTGAAGATATGGGGACAGAATACAACACCCTGCAGTACATGCATGCGGCGTGGGGGTGTCCTGGCGGACGGTCCATGGCTCCGGCCATGACGATGCAGTTCGCCAGAGAGCTTCTGAAGACTCCCGCCTGCGGGACAGAAGACACAGTGTTTGCATGGCTGTGTCTTGAGCACCGGGGGGCGATGCCAAAAGAGATCCTGACCGACTACGTAGGCAGAAAGAGCGGGAGACGGATGGAAGGCGCATCCAACCAGGAGCTGTTCCGGGAGATGTGCAGGATACTGGGACATATGCAGCATGGAGAAGGTCGGAGACAGGAGCGGATCGGTCGGAGACAGATACTGGTGGACTGAGGGAAAAGAAAAAGAACGGAGGAATTCAGATGAGAGCAGTAACAGCAGGCATGATCCGGGTCGAATGCGGGTTTGCATTTCATGATATTCTGGATTTTGAGATAAGGGAGGACAGGAACATACATACAACCGTGCGCATCAGGGGAACGCTGTCGGAAGAGACCGGCCAGTCTCCGGTTCTGCAGAGACTGGAGGGGACCCAGGTGACTGTTTATACAGAAGACGGAGAACAACAGGATTCTTTATTCTGCGGTTTCCTCCGTACCCTGCAGATCAGCCGGGAAGGAAACGGATATATGGCGGAACTGGAAGGGATTTCCGGCACGGAGCTTCTGGACCGGGAAAAGAAGAGCCGGTCTTTTCAGGATACGGATATGACGTATAAAGAACTGGTAAGAGCTGTTCTTTCGGATACGCCCGGGGCGCAGGTGATCTTCCATATGGAGGACCGGGCGATTGGCGCGCCCGTCTACCAGTATGAGGAGACGGACTGGGAATTTTTAAAAAGAACTGCCAGTCATCTGAATACCTCCCTTCTTGCGGTATCCATTCAGCCAAAGCCGGAGTTTCATTTCGGATTACCGGAAGGGAAGAGGCGAAAAGAATCGGCTGTACAGGTCACGAAGATCTGGTCGGATCTGTCCTGCTGCCGAAAAGGGAAGGACCCTTACCAGATTTTAAAGAGCCGTTTTCTGTGCAGGGAAACGTCCGGGTATGAGAGATGGAGAGTGGGAGACCGGATCATTCTGGCAGGCAGGAATTCTGCAGTGGTTAAAACGGCAGGAAAACTGGAGAACGGTCTTCTGGTCTTTCGATGTGCGGTCTCTGAACCGGAAGCATTCAAAACTGCCCGTTATGAAAACAGAGCGCTCGCCGGAATATCCCTTGCCGGAACCGTGCTGGAGACCAGAGGCGAATCCGTGCGGGTAAAATTTGACATCGACCGGGAGCAGTGCGCAGACCGGGCGTACTGGTATCCATGGATGCCGGAGACGGGAAACGTCATGTACGGTATGCCGGAAAAAGGGGAGCGAATCGCAGTTACCTTTGACGATGAGACGGGAAATGCCAGAGGGAGCCGGAGTCTTAGAAGAAACGGAAGCGGACACGGCGAGATGCAGGATGTGTCCAGAAGGTATTTTACGACGGCGAAGGATAAACGCATGTATCTGTTCCCATCCGGTCTGGGTTTTACCGATCTGGCGCAAAAGGAACCGTTAAAGTTGGAACTGGCAGATGAGACAGGCATAAGCCTGGAGAGCGGAAAAAACATCAGCATCCTGGCAGAAGAGGGCGTGTGGCTGCAGGGAAACCGGATCTCTCTTGACGCGCCGCAGGAGATCTCTCTTGTGCGGCGGGATCTGACCAGTCCAACGGTGATCAACCTGTGCAATGGTTTTGACGTAGTTGGAAAATTCGGGAAAGTACAGATGGACGGCGGGAAAGCGGAAGACTTTCCTGCGGTCTCATCCGATAAAGGGGCTTATGACCTGAACGGTGAGGGTCGGAGGATCATGGCGTCCACGCCGGTTCTGGCAGGCGCCACAGAGTTGGAACGGAGAGTGACGGGGACGAAGGTGGACTTTGTAACAGCCATCTGAAGGTCTTCCGGACGCTGGGACGGAGTGATGCCAGATGGGAAACTCATGAACAGCATCTGACCGAAGGCAGCCCCGGAAGGATTTTGCGGAACGAAGTGAAGGAAAATAGATGCGGAACTCATAATAGAAAGGAAAGGATATATGGGAAAGACAATCCAGATTGGAGGCGTGGGAAAAAATCCCGCCATAGAAAAGATCAATCAGTTGAATGCGACGAACAGCCGTATGAAAGCGGCTGCCAGGCTGGAGGAAGCGGCATTTCACTCCCGAAGAGCGGAAGAAGCCAGAGACAGACGCAGCAGGATCATTCAGAATTTCTCCATTGATTTTGGAAAAACAGAAGGAGAGAGGATATGAGAGACTATTATCTGAAGACGGAACCGCTTACATTTCTTGCAATTACAAAGCTGACCGTAAACCGGGAGATCAACACACATGGGACGGCCGTTCTGGAAGGATATATTGCAGATGAGGACGAAGAGCGTTTTCTCGGGCAGCTGCAGGGCCAGGTATGGGAGAGGATCGAGGAAACCGGCAGGGATGAAGAGACGACAGTCCTGTTCTGGGGACTGGTGACCGGATTTTCCATCCAGAGGACGAATGACCAGAAGCGGATGACTCTGGAGTTGACCACAGGTACCTGCCTGATGGATCTGGCGCCTCATTTCCGGACCTTTCAGGATGGAAGTATGGACTACAGCCGGATCTTCCGTCAGATCACGGAGAACTATCCGAATGCCGGAATGATAAAAAATATCCCGCTTTCGAATTCCATCAAAAGCCTGGTAATGCAGTATCAGGAGACCGACTGGGAATTTCTGAAACGTATGGCAGGAAGGCACAGAAGCTTTCTGGTTCCGGCCTCTTCCATAAATGGTACAAAATATTTTGTAGATCTGCCCAAAGGAAAGACGCTGGAACTGTCGGCAGATGCCCGCTGCAGCATCAGGAAGGACATGCAGCGTTTCCTGACCAACAGGAGCAGGGGGCTCGCAGGACTCATAGAAAACGCCTGTACCGAATATATCGTAGAAAGCAGAGAAGACTGCCGGATCGGAGATCAGATAATGTTTCAGGGACAGCCTTTTTTTATCTACCGGATCAGAAGCAGGTATCAGGGCGGGGAGATGCTTCATACCTGTTACCTGATGGTCCGTGCCGGCCTGGATATGCCGGAAGAGACAGAGAAGGATCGTGCAGGGTGCGCATTTCAGGCAGAAGTTTTGAATGTAAAGGAAGATAAAGTTCAGGTGCGCATATTAAAAGATGAGAACCGCAGTCAGAATATTACGTTCTGGTATCCATATGCTACAGTCTACTCCACGCCGGACGGAACCGGCTGGTACTGTATGCCGGAAATCGGGGATCAGGTACGTCTGTATCTTCCCTCTGACCGGGAGCAGGAGGCGTATGTGTTCAGCGCAGTGCATCTGGACACGGAAAGTACCGACCGGAAAGATCCGGAGCATAAGATCATCAAAAACAGGTATCAGAAGGAAATACGGTTCACACCCGATTCCATCATTCTGACCAACAATCAGGGAACCAGGATCGCCCTGACCGATGCGGACGGGATTCAGATCACCAGCAGCCATTCTGTGATAATACGCGCAAAGGACCAACTGACTCTTTCCAGTGAAAAAGGCTCCCTCACTGCGGCGGGCACGGAAGCGGTCAGCCTGCAACAGAAGACGACGGGAATCCGTCTGGAGGAGGGAATCTCCTTTATCGGCGGAGAGCTGAAGGTACAGTAAGAGATTGAAAAAACAGGGGACGAAAAAGATGGACTGTTTATTTACACAGGATACAGAAGGGTGCCTTCAGGATACCATCCTGCTGAAGAAAATGACAATCATGGAAAATCTGCTGACTGCAGAACTGCCGGAAGAGCTGGACGTTATGCCGGATCATTTAAAAAATTCCTTCTATCCATATGAAGACCGTCCTGAGATGATACTGTCAGATGCAGACGGGAATATCCAGATGACCTTTCAGCTGCTTCACAGGGAGCTGAACAATGGAGAGATATGGGAAGCGGCAGACGCACTTCACATCTGTATGGAACGTCTGTATCCAAGAAATGAGATCTCTCCAGTCTGTCTGTATTCACATGGAGAGTCGCCGACAGGATGGTTTTTTATGGAAATGGAGCTGGGGGACGTATTTGTCTGCCATGTAAAAGCAGTGCGGGCCGTACAGGGGAAATTTTTTCTTATGACCATGACTTATCCGAAGACAGAATCCGGAAAATGGCAGGCAGTACTGAAACATCTGTTTTCCACGCTGCGGGAGAAGGACGGAATCAGGATTCAGTAAGAACAGGAGGAGAAGATGGGAGATCACAAACATAAAAAGAGCTGGAAGAAAGATACACTTGCAACGCTTCCAGGGCAGCCCGCAGAGAAAAAGAGCGTGGCGGGAGCGCCGGGGATGGAGAATCCTCTGGCTGATGCTTCAGAAACATTTAAAATAAAACAGGGAACCCTCAACCGACAGACAAACATACTATCGACAGAAAGTCTGATGAATCCCCGCTGGTCCATGGTAAACCCCGCATTGCAGAAGCAGGCAGGAGGGCCGGGAACCTTCGGTCTGCAGAAACGGGAATACCTGGTAGAAGGAGCGGAACTTACCTGTTCGCATGGGAGCTGTAATGGAAAACTGAAGATACCCAAAGGGCATCACTATCTGAGCGGGGACAGGAAAAAGGCCAACTGCAAAGACTGTGTGGAAGATGAGAACATCCCGTATTTCGGGAACTGCTCCCTGCGCAGGGCAGAAGGCCGCTGCGAAGGATTTATGCTGCTGGACGAACAGTGGAGAAATACGGAGCGGCCATTCCATGGATTTGAAGTCGAGCATGTGGATGGGGAACCTGCAATCATTACAAGTTCCGTTCTGCTCTGCAAAAGAGGCGGCATCATCCGTCCCGTCACATCCGGTCAGGGATATGACGGCCGTCTGAATTACGGAATGTTTAAGCGCCGCTGTAAAAAAGGCCTGTCATGGGCGGCCGGACAGAAACCGGACAGACATGAATTACGAAAAGATCCCATCAACATGAATACCGGCAATTACATTTATGAGCGGGAGGATCTGGTTACAGGCGGAAAAGTGCCGCTCTCCTTTCGATTTCTGTATAACGCCATGGAGTGCGGCGAACAGGGAAATCTCGGCGAGGGCTGGTGCCATAATTACGGGATCCGTCTGAAAAAGACGGAAGGAGAAAAGAAGATCGAAGTCATTCTGGAAGACGGAAGCGTGATCCCGTACCGCCGAACCCCGGGCGGCGCCTGGCTGCCGGAGATGGGAGATCCGGAAGAACTCAGAAGCACCGGGGACGGATACATCTATGAGCAGGAACAGAGAACCTGCGTCTTTGACCGGGACGGAAAACTGATACGTCAGGAAGAAGCAGGAGGCATAAGGACCTTCCGATATAACAAAGAAGGGCTGCTGGAATATGCAGAGAACGGTCTGGGCGGTTTTCTTCACTATACCTACAATGAAGAAAAAAATCTGATCGAAGCAGAAGACCACGCCGGACGGAAGATCAGCTTCCGGTATCAGTATGGAAAACTGCGCTGGTTCATCAATTCCAGCGGGTACACCTACACTTATGAATATAATTTCAACGGAAGGCTGGAGAGCGTCCTGACGCCCAGAGGCATCACAGGCGTAAAAAATACTTATGACGGAGTGGACCGGGTGCTGAAACAGGCCTTTCCGGACGGCAGTGTCGTGGAGCTGCGCTACGACGATGAAAAACAGCTGACTTATATGCGGGAACAGAACGGGCGTCTGGTCACCTTCGAAAGCGATGACCGGATGCGCAGCATCCGGATCGCCACAAAAGATGGAGAAGAAACCTTCGCCTATAACGATCAGAACCGGCGGATCCGCCATACCGACAGAAACGGATATACAACTGCATATGCTTATGATAACCGGGGGAATCTCAGCAGGATCGTTTACCCGGACGGTACCAGATACCATATGACTTATGATGCGGCAGGCCGTCTGCTCACCCTGTCCGTCAATGGAATTCAGAAACAGAAAAATGTCTATGACTCCAAAGGACGTCCCATAGAAATCACCAATGCATTGGGGCGCTGCCGGCGGATGGAATATGATCCGGAGGGTAACCCTGTCAGAATCCGGCTGCCGGATAAAAATACCGTGCTGCTGGAATATGACGCCCGCGGAAACGTCATCTCCATCACCGACGGAGCAGGAAGACGAAGCCTTTATGAATACGACGAATGCAGCCGCATCACCCGGTTTACCGACGGGAACGGGAACCGGACCTGCTTCACCTGGAATGAAGACAATCAGATCACCAGTGTGACGGATGCAGCCGGAAACCGCCGAACTTATGAGTACGGAGCCAACGGAAAAATCCGGAAGTCTGTGGACTTTGACGGAGCGGTCTGTCTTCAGGAATACAACTGCATGAATCAGGTGGAATCCCTTACCTTTCCCGACGGGAATACGATCCACATGAAATACGACGCCATGCAGAACCTCTCACAAACAGTCTATCCCAATGGGGCGGTGACGGCGTATACTTATAACAGGCAGAATCTGCTGGAACAGGTGACGTTACCCACAGGCGGAACCATACGCCTGGAATATGACCGGAACGGAAACCGGACCGCAGCCGTCGATCCGGAAGGGAACCGGACCGTCATGGAATACGACAGCCGGAACCGCATGGTGAAAAAGACCGATCCCATGGGAGCCGTTACCGCATACGCATATGATCCCGAAGGACGCTGTACACAGGTGACGGATGCAGCCGGAAACGTTCATGAATATGAGTATGATGCAGCCGGACAGCTGGTGCGTGAGACCGACGTCCGGGGAAATACAACGGTCTTCGAATACGACAGTATGGGCAGAATAACCGGAGTCACCGATCCCGCCGGCCGCAGGACTGTTTATGCATATGATGCAGGAGGAAAACCGGAAAAGATCATCCATCCGGACGGAACCCATGAGACATACCGCTATGATCCTGCAGGCAATCTGATCCTCCGAACAAACCACAGAGGAGACCGGCAGGAATACACTTATGACTGTCTGAACCGCCCCGTCTCCGTAAAGAACAGCTTCGGGCAGGAGCAGAGCGGCACCTATGACGCTGTCGGAAGAGTGACCTCCGTTACCGACGCCCTGGGCCGTGTGACATACTACGGGTATTCGCCGGCCGGAAACCTGACGTCTGTCCTCGACGCAGCCGGGAACCGGACCGAGTATGCTTATGACCTCATGGGAAATCTCTCTGCCGTGTGCAGGCATGAAGGGAAAGATGCTTTGTTGGATGCAGACGGACAGATCGCTGTTCCGGAAAGTTATCAGGGGGCGTTTCCGCATGTTACCCGATATATCCGGGGGCAGTCTGGAAAACCGGAGACCGTGATCAATCCGCTGGGCATGCAGGAACAGTATGAATACGACTGTTCCGGTCGGATGACAGCAAAGACGGATGCAGACGGATATACCACCCGCTACGCATGGAATCCGGCGGGAGATCTTTGCCGGATCACTTATGCAGACGGAAGAAAAGCAGAGTTTTCTTATAACAGCCTGCGCCAACTGACACAGATCGACGACTGGCTGGGGACTACCCGGATCGAACCGGATGCTGCCGGATATGTGAAGAAAGTCACAGATCCCATGGGGAGAGAAGTTTCCTACGAGTGGGGCGTTCTGGGAGAACGCAGAAAGACCGTCTATCCGGACGGGCGGAGCGTATCCTTCGAGTACGACGATCTGTCCCGCCTGATCCGTCTGAAAGACGGAAAGCAGGAAGCCAGGTACTGCTACGATGCAGACGGACGTCTGATCGAAAAGCAGTATCCGGATGAAATCCGTACCGGATATCAGTACAGCCCCATGGGCCGTCTGAAAAGTCTGGTCCATCAAAAATCCGGAACCGTACTGGAGCGGTATGAATACGAGTATGACCTTCTGGGAAACCGGACCGCACTTCGGAAAGAACGCCGTGCATCCGTATTCGCATCCGTAACCGAACGCCTAGCCAGCGAAGAAAGCGGGAACTATACATATCGGTATGACAGCCTGGACCGCCTGACGGAAGTATTAAAAGACGGGAAGCTGCAAAGCAGGTACGAATATGATGCATATGGAAACCGGACAGAAAAAGAGACCAGAGAGGGAACCATTCATTATTTCTACAACGAAGCAGACCAACTGATCCGGGAAGAAGGTCCCGACGGCGAACGGACTTTCCAGTATGATAGAAGAGGCAACCTGACGGCCATCCGGCAGGGGGAAGAACTCATTCGGCAGTATCTGTACGATGAAACCAGCCGAATGGCCGCAGCATCAGACGGAATTCATTCGTCCTGGTATCAGTACAGCGGAGCCGGAAACCGGACGGGGATTCTGGAATATGCAGTAGCCCCGCCAGGTCCCGGGAATCTGTTTTTACCGGAAGCTGTGCCCGCAGGAGTTCCGTCAAAAAGGACAGAGTACATCACAGACCTGACCAGACCATACCACAATCTTCTGCAGAGAATGGAGACGGCAGAAGGAAAAGAGACCATCCAGTCCTATTCATGGGATACAAACGCCGTATTCCTTCGGGAAGGAGAACGCGTCAGCGCGTATCTGCAGGATGAACTCGGCAGTCCGGTCCGTCTGACCGAACTGAGAAGCGGCCGGCAGACGCTGTACGGCTATGACGAATTCGGCGCTGATCTCTTTGGCAATCAGGGAGAAACACAGCCCTTCGGCTACACCGGCTACCAGCCGGACCGGACCGCAGGAACCAGCTACGCTCAGGCCAGAGAATATCTGCCCTGGGCCGGGCGGTTCACCGGAAGAGATCTGATCAAAGGATTCGCAGAGCTGCCGTTTACGCTGAATGAGTACGGGTATTGCTGGAATAATCCGCTGATACTGGTAGACCGGAATGGGGCATTGCCGGAGTGGCTGGAAGACATTGGAAAGTGGGTGTATGAGAATAAAGAAACTATTAAAGATGTCATAGTGGGCGGGACAATCATAATTGGAACTGTCGTAATCTTATCTGATGTGGCAGTTGCAGCAGGACTTGCACCAGAAACCGGGATATTGGGAACGGTTGGCGGTTATTCTGGAATTGCTGCTGCGGTTTTGGCCGGCGGACTTTCGGCTGGCGAGATTAATGAACTGACCGGCAGCGGAAGTTTTGATAATGGCTATATAGGAGGGGCTATAAACAGTTCACTGGTATTCAGCTTAGTGCCCAAAGTATTGAATCCATATCAGGCTAATGCACTTGGAGGAGGTGCGGGAAGTTTTGTTACAGACCTGTTGAATTATATAGATGATCCAGATGCTGAATTGGAAGATCTTTTAGAAAACAGGTATAACTGGTATTTTTCTGCAGTATTTCAAACAGGTATTGGCGGGTCCTTAGACAAACTGTCTTCAAGTGTAAGACTTGGAACTTCAACAGGAAAAGGATGGGATAAAATAGCGGGTATTGTGTGGGATGCTTATAAAACGGTATATGCAATGGGGGGAAGTATTATGACAGCTGGATTGGTAAATATACTTAACAGTCCGTCAGTTTCCTGAAAGTGAAAATTATCCTGTGTTTAAATTATGTTTTTT
>ERZ808042.812-NODE-812-length-13371-cov-7.181887_pt1 | contig 13371 bp, 10 predicted proteins | sample MGYA00380193_ERZ808042 | MGnify/ENA primary metagenome ERZ808042 (study PRJEB31490, sample SAMN06133401) | mouse gut metagenome | isolation source: M1_2 | host: mice | place: China: Chengdu | collected 2015-05 ...
CATGGCTATTGATGCCATGATTTTCGACTTGTATAACCTATCGGAAAAAGAACGACAAACTATTGGCTTTGTTGAGATTGAGTAACATAATCAATAATATAGCTAATCTCAGTTGGAGATAAATCGTAAAGTTGAAAAACTATGCGATTTATCTCTTTTTCTGCTTCCTTTGAATCGTGCTCTAGGACTTGATTTAATAGCTTTTCAAATAGAAATTCAGCATCTCTATTCATTGGAACCGAAATAGGCTCAATGGCCTGCACGCTTACAAGCAAATCACCGGTACCTGTTTTTGGAGAGTCTTTGAACATATAATGTCCCATAAATGAATTTAATATACAACATAAATAAGCCATGTGCTGCCCTGTAGAAAAGCAAGTACTATCAAGACCAAAGTGACCAGATGTGTCATATGAAAAACGAAGTATAGAACCGATACGCTTCCATATTATTTTTGGTCGCATAAAATCCTCCATATAAGCGCAGTTGCGTAGATTATAAGGTGTATCACCTTTATCTGCACGTTTAGAAATTTTATCCCAGTACTGGTCTAAATGCGCTTTTATAGCAGGATATTCATTCACGTCAATTCGTGGTAATTTCCCTTTGATACCGTTGTGGGTATTGATAATCCACAAATTTGCCCACTCATATCCATACCTCTTGATGTCCCTGCCGCGAAGAATCGGTCGTATAAGTTCTGCCGTTTTGATACGTTCCTCTTCGCTTTGGCAGTTAGACAAAATTTCATCTCTTTTTTCAGTGGAGATAATGAAAGCATCATTGTAGCCAGTAAGAACTCCACGGTAGATATTTATGTCCCAGTCTTTGAGTGGTGTCCCTACGGCTTCAATTTTGCGTTTGATGCTCTGCTCTATGGGAGAGAGTATCACCCAACTATCAGATGATGAGAAATCACAGATGCAATCCTGCTGCTGTACGAAATCGCTCAAATTCTTTACGCTATCTTTGTTCTGCTTATTAGTCACTGCACAGGCCGTCTTGTGTTGGTTATTTGACTTCGAGAAAAGCAAGATATTTGTATCAACTGTTGCACTCTCAAATATCTTTACTCCTGCAAAATCGATGAGCAACATCGGGTTAGTCTTTGTGGCAAAGAAATCGCGAGTCTTCTCGCCATAACCTGCACGCATCCATTTATTAGATGTGATGTAACACAGATGTCCTCCCTGTTTAAGCAATTGCCATCCACGCTCATAGAATAAACAGTAAATATCGCCTGTACGGGCAAAAGTGGAGTAACCACAATGCTCATACAACTTAGCCAGCTCACCACTGTTATTCTGAAGTTGGATATACGGTGGATTGCCTATTACGATATCGAAACCATCTGCAACTCCGAACATCCATTCCGGATCAAAGAACGGACTGACGGCATTCTGGTCGTATGGATTCCATGCAGCCAACTGCTTAGCATCCTCTGGAGCACAATTATCATCATCAGCTAGCAGACTTGCCAGTTTCTCACGCAGTTCTTGGTCTTTTGCCCTTAAACGGTGTTTGGCCGATGCAGATTTGGCAGAGAAGTGCTTGTGACGTATATCGTGTAAAGCTTTTTTGGTTGGCTCTATTTCTGGATTCTCAAACAAGTTTCCCTGCAAAGGTTTTTTCTTCTTTGCAATGAGTGAATTGGCCGAAACAAACTTAGTTTCCAGATTAGGAAGTGTAGGTATGCCAAAGTTAGATTTAGAACCATCTTTCTCGCAGTCGCAAATCAACGAGATAAAGAATCGCAATTTGGTTATTTGTGCTGCAATGCTCTGTATATCGCTTCCATAGAGGCAGTTCTCAATGATTGACAATTTCAAGTCATAGACGTGCTCTTCAGGTGATATGCGTTCGAGTATGTCTATCATGCGGTTAAGCAATCCCATAGGGAAAGCACCCGAGCCACAAGCCGGGTCAAGCACTTTCACGGCTTTAAGCTTATCCGCAATCTTTTGATATACATCTACCATAGACTTGTCGAACGAAAAATCATGGTTAAATAAGGAACGCACAAAATCATTGTCACCGAGATAAGATATAAGGCTTTCATCAACCATATAGTTAACTATCTCACGAGGGGTATAGAAAGAACCACTTTGATTACGAGCCGTTTCCTTTGTTTCGGGATTGTAGGCACCAAGCAAATTCTCAAACACTTTACCCAGCAATTCCGGGTCAAGAGCTACCTGTTGTTCTTCTGGAGAATTTTCTTCAATCGTAAAGTTGTAGCGGCTCAAAATGGATATCAAGCCCTTCTCTGGTTCAAAGAAAAGATTGTTGGGAACTACTGCGCGATGTTTGTAACGTCCATCAGAGAAACGTGCATCATTGCGACTAAAGCCATCGAAATTATAACATTGCTCAACGCCGTCAATGTAACGTGTCTTATCCAAACATTCAAATAGGCCACCATTCAAGAAAGGAACTTCAGCAAATAAATTGATAACCTCATCCTCGCTGATAGAGAACAACTCGGCATAGCGGTAGAGATTTTTTATATCGCGTTTGCTGGCAGTGGCAAACTTGCGAGTATTTCCGTCTTCATCCTTGATTGCACGATTGAGGGTAGCAAAGAAGAGATTCTGCAAGATTGCATTGTAGTAGTTGCCAACGGTAGTGCTATATGGGTCAAAGTCCTTCAAAATCGTTGAAAGATAATCCACATCAAAGATACGGTTGGGTACCAAGTCTTTCTGTTTAATAAACCATACAAACATGATGCGGGTTATCATTCGGATAATTTTCTTTTCCAAGTCATCCTTGTCATCATCCTCAGTAGCGACATAATTTGGGAAAGTTACATTAGAGTTTTCGTCAACCGCCCATTGATACCACTCAAACAAATCTTTATAGAACTGTTTAGTTAGAGCCTCTACAGAGAATGCCGCAGTGATGTCGCTCAACGATTGTTTGCTGCTTTTCAGAATACCAAACTGATCTATGGCTGTACGGCAGCCACGTCCTTCACCAAGCAGATAGGTGTAACGCTTTGTATCGGTAGAGATTTTTTCATACTTACCCTGTTTGTTGAAGCCCCACGTTTCACTGACATACGAGAAGCGGAGGACACTTTCGTTTTTTCGATAACAAAACATGAATGCTCCGGCATATCCCATATTGCGCCAGTCGGAGGTGAGCATATCGCGTATTCCACGGCGGTTACGCTCAATATTCACATTATCGCTCAGTTCAACTTCGTAGACGGCAATTGACTCACCATCGGAAAGCGATATGCGCCCAAGATTAAAGGCCTCCTTTGCCAACCGACTGCTGACATGTACCGCAGCTGGACGGTTGTAGAAAGTTACCTTGCTCAGGAAAATGTCGTGAAGGAGTTGTTGCCAAGACTCACGATTGTATTTTGACTCAATGACTTGTTTGTAATTCATAGGACTATGTTATTATTGAAAACTTTCAGAAAGGATTATCTCGGCATCGGTTTCTTGCTCATTGAGCCTGGATTCTTCCGCCATATAGTACGGCGCATACTTCTTTGCCATAGCAATTATTTCATCAAGGGCTTCATCATGGGTCATGCGTGCTTTGCCACTTGTGCGACGAAGATCTTTCTGTATGCGCTGCAAACGTTTTGCAACGTATGTAATCACACCACGTTCTGCCAACACTTTCAATTGTGCGACTTTCAAATATAGGTCATTATCGTCTATTTCACGCATAAAGTTAGTCAGCAAGTTGATAGCAGTGCTTACCTGCGCTCCCATGTTGCCACTATCTTCTGCTGACGTTTCTTGTGCCCGTATTTCCTCATCCTGCATAGAGCGGAACTTTCTCAGAGCCATTTCCACATGCTTATGATGGGAGTCTATTCTTGTAACAGGTTGCTCATCTTTGGCAGCCTTAAAATAATTGAGAGCATCAAGCACAGAAATGGTCTCGGCATTCTCTGATACTAAGAAAAATACCTTGCGGAAATTTGTCTTCAAGAATGCCAACGTATCTCCAGACAGCGTAACGCCTTCTACCATCCTTTGTTCTCGTCCTGTACGACTACGAAGCGACAGCTTGGCAATGCGGTTGTATTCACGGCGGTTGGTTTGATAAAGGGTACGCAGTTCCTCATAGAAAGGAATCTCTTTATTGAAGTCTTTTTTCTGCTCCTTAACAGCTTCATCAAACAGTTTGCTGAGATTCCGCTCCAGAATTTCTTCCTGTGAGTATATCTGATTATCCTCTCCAAAGGTGCTGTGAAAGGTTTGTATCTTACTGACCGCTATCTGATTCAGATTTATTTCTCTATTACCCTCGCGTGATGGATAGAATACATAGTTATATATGTGTTTTGACACTGAACCAATACGATTGACACGCCCGATACGCTGCATCAAACGTGTTGAATTCCACGGTGTATCATAATTGATAATTACATTGGAACGGTGCAGATTGACACCTTCTGCCAGAACATCAGTTGTAAGGATGATATTATAATCATTCCGTTTGTCCTTGTAGTTGGCATCAAAGTTCTCACGAATAGTCTTGAATTGCTGATTACGGTTCTTTGCAGAGATGACAAGAACATCCGAGCGGTTGATACGTCGCTGTAGGTATTCCACTGTATCAACTGATTCTGAGAAGACAACCAATTTTTGCTCTGGGTTGCGGTCGGTTTTGAAAAGTTCGTGTTTGAGCAATTCATTGAACTTGGCAAATTTTGAATCATCTGCATCAGAAATATCTTTCCAGTCGGTCACCATTTGCTCAAGTATCTCTTGGTCTTGGGAAAGCATGTCTATAAACTCTGGACGAAAATCATCTGCTTCGAAGATGGCATTTTTCGGATTATCCTCAGCTTTGGCATTCAATTTTTCTTCTATCTCTTCTTCTGTGAACCCAGACTCCAATAGCATATTGATATCGAGGTCGGGAGCAATAAAAACCTTGTTGTTATTGAACATGTCTATCATGTTCTGGTTGGCTTGACGGAAGTTGTCGAGAGATACTTGGAAGGCGTAGAAACTACTCTCCAGGCGTTTTACAAGTCCGTTCTTTCGGATGCCAGCCAAGCTACGGCTGATAAGTTCCGCATTGTCATATAATCCATTTGCTGCCTCTGGTTTGAGATAGGCAATGGCTTGATAACGGGCGTATGTCAATTTTTTATCAAGCGTTTGCATTGCCTGCTCAAAGAGGTCGGCCAAATGCTCGTTAAGTTCATATCGGCTTTCAAGGGGGCGTTCAACCTTAGGGAATCCGTTCACATCTTTGTTGTAGCGTGGCACATTCTCAATGTCCGTTCTGGTACGCCGTACTGTTAATGGCTTAATAATTCTGTCGCGCACACGTTCTGCCAGTTTTTTAAAGTCACGGACATCTGCTTCCGAGTTGCCTCTTAATCGCTTGAATTCTTTTATAAGCGGAGAGAAGAATGCAGTCAGGTTCCCCACGCCATCAATGGTGCAATGCCGAGGATCTTGAAATAGCAGAATCTCATTATAAATGTCGGCAGGCGTATTGTTCATGGGGGTGGCAGAGATAAGCATCACTTTCTTTTTGTAGCCAGGAATATTCCCTTTTTCTAAACGTGGCATTTTACAAATTTCCTGCAACTGTTCAAAGGCCGAGGTGGTGTGGCTTCGGAATTTATGAGCCTCGTCCACAAGTATGAGGTCGTATTCATCTGCATTCCAATAGTTGTAATTATCCTCATCAAGAACTTTGCTCAGACTTCCATTAGTAATAAACTTGGCGTATTTGTCAATGCCAAAATCTTTGAACGTAGCTTTCCAGTTTTGCTCAACTGCAGGTGGATAAACCACAAGCATCTTGGTGTTGTCACGACCATTCTCTATCAGAAACTTTTTAGCAATCATAGTCGCTATGACTGTTTTGCCAAGACCTACAACATCAGCCAAAAAGAAGCCATCGTATCGGATAAGTTTTTGATAGCCTTCAATGACGGCATCCATTTGATAGTCATATTTTGCATATCCCTCAGGCATATCTAAAGGATCGTCACTATCTGTTTCCAGTACTCGGTCAGAAAAATACTCCATGAGCATTTTAATGTATAGGTCGTATGGAGAAACATCGCCTTTGAGATAGGTACGCTCAATATTCACTTTTAGCTCTTCTGCCGTTATTTCACAGCCATCAGCTTCTTTCCAAAGTTCCTCAAACTCTTCTTTGGCAAACTTTACATCATCATATTGAGCCATTTTGACATTAAACTCATACTGCTTGTCTTCCGTTATTCCCAATCCATTGCCGGAAAGGTTACTTGACCCAGTAATGGCCATCCCCTGGGTGTATTGGTTAAATCCATCCGGATAAAGCACATACATCTTTGCATGGATTTTCTTGGATGGATGGGCACGAAGTTCCAATTTGCCATCAGACAAATCTTTCACCATTTGGAATATACCGTCTTCGATTTCCTTCTTATATCCAGAACTTTCTATGTCACGACGAATCTGTCGCAGACAGTCCTCCTTAACTTCTTCCTCTGCACCAAAAAACATTTTACCTTGGCGTACAGCTTCGACGATATATTTATCCACATCAATACCAATAAGAACACGAGCCTTATTGATGTTGTCTAAAAAAGGGCGCAAAGAAAAATAACCTGAAGCCCGGAGGAATCCGACCATAGCATCAAGGTTCTTTATCAAAGGATTGTTGCTGAGAACTCCTTCGAATTCACGCATCAGCGTGTTACCATTTTTATTGGTGAATATGTGCGAGTTTATCTGAATGTTTGGCATATTGTTGAGTTTATCTATCCAATCAAATTATCCGTTTTGAAATGCTTTTTCAAGTTCTTCCATCTTTTTCATTAATTCTTCAAATGATGGATTTTCTCCGTATATCATTGATGACTGCATATCCTTGTAATCATCGCGCCAATTTTCCATAACTTCACCGGGTGGTATTAAGATTATGCGTTTACGAATGTCTGGTGTATAATCCACACCGTTCATACTTGTGAACAATTCTCGGTGATGATGTATTGTGTTCCAAAGTTCATCATTGACAATAGCCCGTGTTGCTATGTTTGTGCTCATCATTTGCGCTAAATCATATAAATGGCGTGATTTGCGATTAGCCTCTCTTGACGATTGAGACGAGAACAGTTCGTGCAACAAAAACGCTTTCTCAAGAAATGTTTTTTCAGCCAAGGCTGTTGGTATCATAATCTGTTTAACGGTTGTGCTGATTGGTAACGTGTCTTCCAATATGCTTGTCACCGAGGCTTCTGCTGTGGGTTCAAGTAGAGAGCGGGCACCTACTTCCAGTTTTACCTCTGAAGGTAAGTAAGGCAAGCCATCATCGAAAAGAGACTTGTAACGGATGTGTATTACTCTTGGTTCCGGGTATGTTCCATCACCCTCGCCATCAGGGTCAGCCTCTACTAGAAGCCATTTCCCCAAACCTATTTCTGCAACAGCCTCTTGTAGTGATTGGCATAGTACGTCACGAACAAAGATAGATGACGCCTTACGCAATCGCTTGATTTGCTTTTTCGTTAGGTCACCTTCAAAGCCCCAAATAGAAGGGTCTATTGCTAAATCAATGTCTTCGGAGAAGCGATGTATCACTTTCCACACTTTACTTAAGGATGTGCCACCCTTGAATACGAGGTGATTTGCTACGGGCAGTGCAAATACCAAATGCAAAACTACGGTTACCCACAAATCTTTCTCAACAGCCTGTACAGGGAGACCTGTCTTGTTGGCGGCTTGGGTAAGCACCATTTGCTGTTGCTCCTTCGATAGTAGGAAGTAATTATTCATACGCTTGTCTTGTGATGGTTCTTATCCATGCAGGCATAAGTGCTTCGTCTGCCAGCACATTCTCTTTTTGTTCCTTCCGAAGCACACTCGTAATTTGCCTAGCAATATCGTCAGTTACATTATCTTTTCCTATTTCTTTCAGGGCAAAAGTGACTAACATTGCAAGTGGATTGGTGAACGAGAGATTTTTGGGAGTTGTGTATTTGAATTGTATTGACCGACCATTTCCCAGACTTACCTTGCGAGGTGCTCCGTCTGTTAGATAAACCACGTTCATTGGCACTTGTGTAGATATACCCAGTTTGTTCATGGCATAAATGCCTGTTGGTACTATTCGTGTTTTATCCCTACGGGCTATAGTCTCGGCTATCTGCTCTATCGATGGCATCAATACGCCAAGTCCTAAGACTGTATCAATCTCAGGATACGTATATATCCCTCTTGCCAAACGGACGATATTCCCTTTTTCTGTTAATCGTTCAAGACTTTTTCCAACAGCTTTGACTTCTCCATATGACGTAAAATCTGAAGGGAAAAAGATACTTCCTCTTCCTTTTTTCTTGATTGCAGTCCAGATACGTTCTTCTATGCTTGTCATAGCATCTTGTTTTGTCGCAAAATTATAAATTATTTGCGACTTCGCAAAGGTTTGGATGAACCAAAGTTGATATTTAACACTAACCGTTGGTTAAATCCCTAAATTCGACATATTGGATAGTATTAAATCACTGTAAAGACTGAGTAAGATTTCTTTAATCATACCCTGCTTCAGAAGATATTGCTAAATGTGTAAATGGAGAAGGAGAGGGAAAATCCCCCTCCTTACCTTCAAATCACGAATCAGACATTCAAATCTTTCAGTGCCAGTGCATAATTGTGCCCGAAAAGGTCTTTTCTGACAAGTCCCAGCCCGAGTGTCTGGTAATAGCCGTATTCATCACTCTCGGTGCAGAGATACTTGTAACCGTAGCGGGGCATGTACTCTTTGAAGAAGCGAGCCAAGTCTTTCAGGCTTTCCTCTTGGTTCTTCCTGAAGTTGCTGCGCACGATGATGATGCTCCAGTCGGGGAAGTTGCCCACGCCGTTGCTGTACTCCCAGAAGCGGATGTAGCAGTCTAAATCACGCTCACTGATGTTCACGCAAAAGCCATTGGCGTTTTGCATCACGCTACAACTGTTTCTGTAGCCGAACTTCTCACACAGGTAGAGATTGAAATCACAAATCAAATCGTTGTGTAACATAATTGATAAAGTTTAAATTGTTAATAAATTGATTATAAATGAAAGCCTCGCTTGCGCTTAGTCTTTTTCTTCTTCATCAGGCGATTGAACTCTGCTTCTTCTGCGGCAGTGGCATCGTAAGAAGATCCACCGTTTAACAGACCGAGACTGATGCCAACTCCATCATCAGAATGAGAAACGCTTTGTTGTGTCTCTGTTTCCTCTTGTTTGGGCTTCTGCTTGGCTGATTCAAACAAGAACGCACAGGCATTCTTTTCCAATCGATTGTCGATGTTCAGGTAGCTGAACTCACGGCTGACCTTTGAACCGGAGAACGAGAAGCCACCATACTCAAACTTGACACCTTGTATTGCACGTGTGGTGCGACTGACCTTGAATTTCATATCAATGTCTCGGTCGGCAAGGGCATCTTTCAGTTCGTTCCAACTCTTGGCATTCGGCAGTTCTTCTTTCAATGCTTTGTATATTTCATGCTTTGCCCGGTCGTATGGGCGCAAGCGTTCCTCGTTGATATGGTCTTTGCCATTGGCAAAGTGCAGTCGGTATTTTGCTGTCAGCATCTTGCAGACCTTCTCATTCCTACGAAAGTCGTTCTTGTCACTAATCGTCTTGCCGTCATTGTCCACCCGGTTGAAGACAATATGACAATGTGGATGTTCACGATCAATGTGCCGGGCAACGATGTATTGCGTATTCTGAATGCCCATCAGCTTCATGTAGTCATGAGCGATTTGCAACATCAGCGCGTCATCATGCTTTAAGCGGTCGCTATCTTCTGGAGAGAAGTTGAGCGAAGTGTGTCCGACAATATTCTTTACCTTGTCATTTAGCAACGATTGTAACTCGAATTGCTCCGCCATCTGTTCGGGCGTTCCGTCCACTCCAACTGCCTCAAGCAACTTGGACTTTTCTTCTTTGAGGACGTAGCAGACGCATCCATTGAACGATGTTCCTTTCGTTTGTTTACCTATCATCTTTCAGCCGTTTTATAAGTTGGTTAATACGTTCCGCCATCTCTTCGCATCGCTTGGCAACAGCAGAGAAGCCATAGGTGTTTGCCTGCCTCGCCAACTGGTTGAGATTGGTGCTTTCACCAATCAACTGACGGATGATATAGATATGTTCTTGCGAGATTCGTTCACGTACCAAACCGTTCTCAATGAACGAGCGGATGACTTCACTTTGAGTCCGTTTAGTCCGTCTGCAAATCGCACCGAGTAATGTGTACTGCATATCTGTCAGTCGGAGTGTTATCGTATATTTTTTTTCCATTTTGATTCTATTTTTAGTGAATAATTTGTGACCATCGGGAGTCGTCTCCTCAGACTTTTTGAGGAGCAAGTGGTCGGGGAATGTAATACACCGACATAAACTTGCTACAGTAAAAAAGTCTCAAAATTCTTCCCTTTGGTCATAGTTTGAAACCTCGTTTCTTAGGTGGTGACACCTTCGGATGAGGGATGCCTCGTCGCACACTGACGAGCTTCAAATCGAGTGCATCTATCAGTATTTTCAGAGCGGGATTCCTCTTAATCATCTGCTGAAGTACTGCTTCGTCAGGCTTCACTTTAAGCAGATAATCGGCGATGTCGTGCCCCTCTTTCCGCTCGGTTTCGCTGGCGTTGGCCTCCAGATAATCGAACATCTGTACCTCAATTCCGCAACTTTCCATCAGTCTGATTTTGCTCTGCCAATAGTCAGTTGCGCCTAAGTCGGGGAATAGCACAATGCTTCTTCCGGCAAGAACAGGTAGGTTGTTGGCGTTGAAAGAACCGTTCTTTCCGCCCGAGGCAATCCATAGGAATTGGGGTAGATAGTAAGAGGCGATGAGGGCGGTCTTTTCGCTTTCAACCAATGCTACAGGCCGATTTTTATTCTCGGAAAGCAGATGTTCTCCAAAGAAACATTGCTTCAGATTATAGTTCCCTTTGTGAAGAACGGAGTGTACCCACGTGACATGATTGTATGGTTCTTTTACTCGTTTGCCCGTCTCCGAATTGTAAAGCATAATCTTCCCTGTGCGGACTCTGCATTGATTGTCCGTTTGCCAGAATACAGTCGCACCGTCCCAATACTTGGATGTGCCCACCTTGTATTTCTTCATCAGCTTCAATGTTTCGGTCTCTCCGAACTGAGCCGATAGGAATTGGAACAACTTGTTCGCCGGATAGCCTCGTAATGATTGGTTGACGATGTCCAAATCAATGTAAGAGGTTGTCACGGGCTGTACTACCTTAACAGGAGCATAGCTTCTGAAGGTGTTATCCGAGAGCTTTTCTTTCTCCACCGGATTCTGCTCGAAGTAATCACGGGGCGTGAAGTGGTAACCACATTTCTGCTCGTGGTCACAACGTCCCACGTATTCGGGAAACTGGATTTGCTTCTCCGTATCAATGTATTTGGAGAAACATCTTTGGCGGTGGCAGTTCGGGCATGTGTGCCGAGTGCTGACACCTTTGTAGGGTTCTAATATGAATCTGTGTGTACTCATTGTCTTTTCGTTTTTGGGTGTGTCACTTTTGTCGTTATTGTCGCTTTCGCTGGGAAAGTGTCAAAACCGACAAAAATGTCACTGGTTAATCTTTGAATATTCTCCGTGCTTCTCTTTGCGGAACAGCGTTCCGATGTTATCATTGAGAAAGCGTTGAAATGTCCGCTCCTTCATTCCATTTTGCTCAGCCAACTCTATTGCTTGGGCAGTTGTGAAGGAAGACGGAAGCAGATTGACTATCGTCTGTTGCTGGCTGGTGAGAGCATTCTCATTCAGGATGTTCTGTACGCTCAATGCAGATTCTTTGAAATACTCTGTCAGTTTGATTGCTCGCTCCACCGTCAGCAAGTCAATATGCGTCTTATCACACTCTCCACAAGTCCATCGCGCCAATTGGATAATCAGGCAAAAACGGATGATATATATTTCCAACTTGCAGTAGATACTTACAATGGTATCGTTGGTTTCTCGGTCGCATAACTCGGAGAAATGGTGTTGCCACTCGTAAAGCCGCTTTTTTGCATCCTCTGTGAACAGAAGAACGTGCGGTTCAATCTCGTCGAACTCGTTAAGGCTGCACTCTTGTTGTATCAGTTTCTCAATGATGGCATTCCATTCCTGTTCGATGTTCTCCGGCAGTTCCTTGTCGTTCCAACGTGCCTTCTGTTGCAGGTTTGGCATCACGAACAGAATGCGGTCGATGAAACCATTGTTGGAGCGTTCTCCCTTAGCCAACTCGTTCAGGATTTTCTTTTGGATTGTACCGATGACCGAGATATACGGACGCTTGATGAAGATGGAACTCTTGGCATTCTTTCGGTCGGATATGGTGGTCTTGGCACTGAACACCGACAGCCAGAATTGTTCTTCCGATCCATTGTTATAGCGGTTGAAATTTTTGAACCAAGCTGACAACTCGTCTGCCCATAAGCATAACCCACGTTTGTTCTGTGCATGAATGAGACTCAAACCTTCGGGTGTTACATCAGATACCAAGAAGCGTTTGCGGATAGGTTCATGTGGAAATTCTTCTCCACCACCTTCCGCACGTTCCTTGCGGCTCATGCTCATCAATTCATCATACTTGGCAAGAGCCTTCTCAAATTCCTGATTCTGTTTATAGTCGTAATCAAGAAATGATTTCATCGCAAAGCTGAGAGGGTGGCTCTTGTTTGCGCCCGGTCTTCCAATCAATGCCATATACAGGATAGGACTTTCCACCCAGCCCTGCTTGATTTGGGCAAGATGTGTGTTCCCGATACCGACTGCCATTGCCGTCAGGATGGCTGCGGCAATGTAGTCGGTAGGATAATTGTGGCATTCGTGTACCTCATGGATGATGCGTTGAATTTGAGTAGGGAATATGCTGATAGGGAACTCTGTGCCAGCCAACCGTATACTCAAATCAATCGCTTCATCAATGACAGATACCGGATTGATAGAACTTGTATCCATACGTAAGAAGGTTAGAAGTTAAAGGATGATTTAGGCTTATGCTTGATGCCGCCTTGCATATTGGCCAGCATCTCTTCATAAGTCTGTTCCGCAGTTTTCCTCCGTCCGTTGTCAATCCATGCCAACAGCTCGTCCTCGTAGAAATAGAGTTTCTTGCCTTTCTTGTAAGCCGGAAGCAGTCCTTTACGTACCAACGTATATATAGTAGGCTTGGCTTTTCGGATGATACGGCAAGCATCCTCAATCTCAACCAACACGTGTTTGTCTGATGCAGGAGGTTGAAGTTCCGACACCATTCTTTTCAACTCGATGACCTGTTCGGTCAGATAACCTACCGCTTCGGGCAGCTTATCAAATGTTACTGTTTCGTTTTGCATACGCCAATCGTTTTTAATTGTTCGACGGCAAAGGAAACAGGTGTTTCAT
>ERZ808042.815-NODE-815-length-13345-cov-4.068586_pt1 | contig 13345 bp, 10 predicted proteins | sample MGYA00380193_ERZ808042 | MGnify/ENA primary metagenome ERZ808042 (study PRJEB31490, sample SAMN06133401) | mouse gut metagenome | isolation source: M1_2 | host: mice | place: China: Chengdu | collected 2015-05 ...
CCTACCACGCCCTGGCCGCCTGCGGCGGCCTGCTCCACACGGGGGCGACGGGCACCAATGTCAACGACGTGGCGGTGCTTCTCATCCGCCGCTGAGTGGTTCCTTTCCCCCGCTGCGCCCCCGACCTTCCCACGCGGAGCCGGGGGCGCGCCCTTTTACCGGCAAGGAGTGATCGGCCATGGACGTCAAACAGATGACCTATATTCTCACCATCGCCCAGGAGGGCGGCATCAGCAAGGCCGCGGCCAAGCTGTTCATCACCCAGTCCGCCCTGGATCAGCAGCTTCTGAAGCTGGAGCATGAGCTGGGCACCCGCCTCTTTTTCCGCTCCCGTAGCAGCTTTGCCCTCACTGAGGCCGGCAGGGTCTACGTGGACTACGCCCGCCGGATGCTGGAGCTGAAAAATGAGGCCTACCGCATCATCCACGACATCGCCGGCCGGAGGCGGGGCACCCTCTCCCTTGCCTTCGCCCCGGAGCGGGGCATGGAGATGTTCATGGCCGCGTACCCACGGTTCTATCAGAGCTATCCCGAGGTGACAGTGACCCCCCGGGAGATCAGCGTCCGGCGGCAGTTGGAGATGCTGGCCAGGGACGAGCTGGATCTGGGCTTCATCTCCAGGCCGGAGGGGGAGGTTCCGGGGCTGACCTGCGTCCCTCTCCTGCGGGAGGAGTTCCTGCTCATCACGCCCCGCAGCCATCCGCTGGCGGCCAGGGCCGCGCCGCCGGGCGCGCCCCTGACGGTGCTGGACACGGAGTGCCTCTGGGACCTGACCTTCTGCCTCATCTACCGCTCCTCCACCCAGCGGGAGGTCATCGACCCCCTGTTTGAGCGGGCGGGGCGAAAGCCCAACCTCTTTCTGGAGACCGCCAGCAACCGGGCCAATGTCTCCATGGTACAGAAGGGGCTGAGCTGCTCCATCGTCCCCGCCTACTACGTCCAGGGGGTGGAGGACGTGGCCTGCTTCCGCCTGTCTGCCCATCCCGCCTGGACCGTGTCTGCCTGCTACCGGCGCAATCGCTACCTGTCCAAATCCGCCCAGTATTTCATCGCCCTGGCCGCCGCCTATTTCCGTCCCGAGTGCGCCGCGCAAGAAAAGGAGTTGCCGCAATGAGCCGCATCTATGAGATCTTTGGCACCAATGCCCACGCCATGACCCGCGCCCTGATGGAGTCCGCCGGCGCAGCGTGCAAAATCCCCTCCGGGGCCTCGGTGGCCCTCAAGCCCAACCTGGTGGTGGCCGCCTCCCCCGAAACCGGCGCCACCACCCACGCCGGCGTCCTGTCCGGCGCCATCGAGTATCTGCGTGACCATGGCTTCCGGGATATCTCCATCATCGAGGGCTCCTGGGTGGGGGACGACACCGGCCGGGCCTTCCGGGCGGCGGGATACGAGGCGGTGGGGAAGAAGTACGGCGTGCCCCTCTTCGACCTCAAGCGGGACAAGACCCGCCGGGTGGACACCCCCCTGCGGCCCATGGACATCTGCTGCCGCGCCCTGGACGCGGACTACCTCATCAACCTGCCCGTGCTCAAGGGCCACTGCCAGACCGCCATGACCTGCGCCCTAAAAAACTGCAAGGGCTGCCTGCCCGACCGGGAGAAGCGGCGCTTCCACGCCGAGGGGCTGATGCGCCCCATCGCCGCCCTGGCCGCCGCCCTGCGGCCGGAGCTGACCATCGTGGACAGCCTCTGCGGGGATCTGGACTTTGAGGAGGGGGGCAACCCCGTCCCCACGGGCCGGATGCTGCTGGGTGAGGACCCCGTGCAGCTGGACGCCTACGGCTGCCGCCTTATGGGCCTGGCCCTGGAGCAGGCGCCCTATATCCAGATGGCCGAGGCCTGGGGGGCCGGCTCCACCCGGCTGGAGGAGGGGGATGTGGTGCGCCTCAACGAGCCCTCCGCGGCGGCGGACTACCCCGCCCCCTCCGGCGCCGTGGCCGCCCTCACCCGCACCGTCCAGGCCAGGAGCGCCTGCTCGGCCTGCTACGCCAGCCTGGTGCGCGCCCTCCACACCGGCGGCGGGCGGGGCATCCCCATCGCCATCGGCCAGGGCTGGCGGGGGATTCCCTTCGACGGCCTTGGGGTCGGCGCCTGCTGCAACTACGCCAAAGAGCGCGTCCCAGGCTGCCCGCCCCCGGCAGAGGACATCCTGCGCGTCCTCTCCGCCCGCTGCTGAGCCCCACGGGGAATGCGCACCTGATTTCCCTCCGAAGTCAGGTGCGTTTCTGCATACAGGCGGCGAACCCCCTCCAAATCCGGTATTTACACCGGCTCCTTTCTCCCGTACAATAGAGGTGATTTCCCGGCCCGCCCGGAGAGGAGCACCGCTATGGATCTTCTGCAATGTCTCATGGATTCCTCATCCCATGCCATTTTCACCCTGGATCGGGATGGCATCATCACCCATATCAACCAGCAGGCCAAGGTGAGGTTCGGCCTCTACCACAACAGCCAGCACCCCCACCCCGCCGGGCGGTTGGAGCCGGGCGACCTGGTGCTGATCGCCGACACAGCCATCGGCGCGGACGACGGGGCGCTGCGGCCGGAGGATCTCGCCCGTATCGGCATCCGGGAGCCCAGGCTCCGCGTCAACGACCGGCTGGTGGCGGCAGGCGTCTTCGACATGCCCGGCCGGCGGCCCGTCTACAAGTTCCTGCCAGACCAGGACGCGGACAGCCTCTGTCTGGAGACCGTCTGTGAGGGGATCCCGATCCGCCTCTCCATCGAGCGCCGCAGCGTCACCGTTACGGTAAGGGACACCGTCTACACCATCGGGTATTTCCGCTGCATTGGACAGATGGTGGTTCTGGACGGGGCGACTGGCCGGGTGAAGTTCTGGCAGGAGAAGGGCTACTCCGCCCGCAGGGAGGGCATCGGCCACCTGCTTCGGGGCGGCTCCTACAGCGAAAAACGGGCCGGGCTGTCCCTCCAGGTGGAGGGCTATCACTTCCGCGACTTCTTTGAGGGGGCGCAGTTTGAGCGGGATCTCGCCCGGGTGCTCAACGGACAGGCGCCGAGGCTTGAGGACCGGGAGTACGAGATCAACGGCTTTGAGCTGGTGGCCACCCTTCTCCCCGTGCCCGGGGCGGAGGGCGGACGCCCGGACGGAGTGATCGTCAAGTTCCGGAACATTGAGGATATCCATGTGACCATCCTGGAGCGCAACAATGCCATCAAGATGGCCGAGCGGACCTACCGGGAGACCGCCCGCAAGGACGCGCCCCAGGAGGCGTCCTTTGCGGAGCGCTTCGGCTTCGACACTCTGCCGGCCTCCGTCCGGCACCGGGTCTACAAGCTGTCCCAGCTGGACTGCGGCATCCTGATCACCGGCGAGAACGGCACCGGAAAGTCCTTCCTCGCCCAGGCCATCCGTCAGGCCCAGCCCCGCCGCGGCCCCTTCGTCACGGTGGACTGCGCCACCATCTCCCCCACCCTGTTTGAAAGCGAGATGTTCGGCTATGTGGGGGGCGCCTTCACAGGGGCGAACCCCCAGGGCAAGGCGGGCTTTTTTGAGGCGGCCGACGGCGGCACCATCTTTCTGGACGAGATTGGCGAGATCCCCCTCCAGATCCAGGCCAAGCTGCTCAGTGTAATCCAGAACAAGGTGGTCTGCCGGGTGGGCTCCACCCGGTCCGTGCCGGTGGATGTGCGCATCCTGGCGGCCACCAACCGGGATCTGAGGGCGGAGGTGGCCGCCGGGCGCTTCCGCCAGGATCTCTACTACCGGCTCAGCGCCTTCTCTGTGGAGCTGCCTCCCCTGCGCAGTTGTCCCGAGGACGTGTGCTTCCTCATCGACCGGCTGATGGAGAAGATTCCCCAGAAGTACGGCGTCCCGCCCAGGAGCCTGTCCGGCGAGGCCTTTGGCAAGCTGCTGGCCTACAACTGGCCGGGCAACATCCGGGAGCTGGAAAACGTACTGGAGAACGCCGTGGCCCTCTCCGAGTCGGAGCTTATCTATGCCGAGCACATCCACCTGGAGGGCACAGCGCCCGCCCCGCTCACGCTGAAGGAACGGCTCAAGCGGGAGGAAAGGCAGATTCTCCGGCAGACCCTGGCCCAGTGCGGCGGCAGCCGTGTGAAGGCCATGGAGCTGCTGGGCCTGTCCAAGACCGTGTTTTACGGCAAGCTGAAGGAATACCAACTGGACTAAACACGTCCTGTTTTTGGGAAAGGGAGTTCGGAAATCCGAACTCCCTTTCCCGTTTTTTTCACCCAGGTTCCGGGTATGCTGGATCTTGCGCCCCATGTTTTGCGGATTCTGTCTGAATTTGACGGCCATATTTTGTTGGAACCGCTGAACTTCGCCCCCCTTGGCCGCCTGGCATGCAGCTTGCATAGGCAATGAGACAAGGAGCACGTTTAATGGGAGGGAGCCTTCGATGCAGTTTTGGAAAATGAACGGCGCAGGCAACGACTTTATTATCCTCAACAATCTACAGGAGGGGCTGTCGGCGGATTGCTTTCCCGCCCTGGCCCGGCGGCTGTGCGAGCGCCGCCTGTCCATTGGGGCGGACGGTCTGATGGTGGTGGAGCGGCCGCAGTCCGGCGGGGACTACCGAATGCTGTTTTACAACTCCGACGGCAGCGCGGGCGAGATGTGCGGCAACGGGGCTCGGTGCATCTGCCGCTATGGCTATGAGATCGGGCTGGCCGGAGAGCTCCAGAGGGTGGAGACCACCGCTGGCCTGGTCACCGGCCGGCGCATCACCCGGCGGCAGTATAAAATCGAACTCAACCGGCCCACCACCCTCCGGCTGGACTACCCCGTGGAGGTGGACGGCAAGACCTATCCCTGCTCCTATGTGGAGCTGGGAGATCCCGGCCTGCCCCACGCAGTGGTTCCGATTCCGGGACTGCGCGGCCGGCCGGAGGCGGAGCTGTTCGCCCTGGGGCGGAAGCTGCGGGCCCACCCCGCCTTCCCCAAGGGCGCAAATGTCAATTTCTTCGATGTGGAGGGACCGGGGCGGATCTGGGAGCGCACCTTTGAGCGGGGCGTGGAGGGCTTCACCTACGCCTGCGGCACGGGCACCGGCTCGGTGGCCGCCGTGCTGACCCTCCAGGGCGCGGTCAGCGGCCGGGCGGTGGCCGTCCAGATGACGGGGGGCGAGCTGGTGGTGGATGTGGAGCGCCGCGGCTCCACGGTGGAACACCTCTTTCTGACCGGGCCCACCAATATGGTTGCAAAAGGGGAGCTCACCGACGAGGAACTGCCCCTTTGAGTGATAGAGCGGCCGCCGGTGCGGTACACTGAGAGAGGAGGTGACGCCGCATACCCCACCGGCAGTTCTGTGTGTTAGAAGAAAGAGAGGTATTGTTATGGATAAATCCACAGTTATGAAGAACTACCGCTTCCTGGCCCTGATGCTGTTTGCCATGGTAGCCGGCTGCGTGGCCGGCTGGTTCTTTCCTGAATTTGGTCACTTTATCAAGCCCGCCGGCACCGTGTTCATCAATATGATGTTCTGCGTGGTGGTGCCGCTGGTGTTCGCCTCCATCTCCAACTCCGTGGCCAGCGTACGCAGCCGGAAACGGGCAGGCAAGATCATGGGCACCACCGTGCTCACCTTCGTGGTCACCGGCGCCGTTGCCGCCGTCATCATGTTCATTGTCATGAAGCTGGTTCCCCCGGTGCTGGAGCCCTGGACCGACATGGCCACCGAGGCCATCGGCGAGCACGCCTCCCTCGCCGACATGATCGTGAACTTCTTCACCACCGACGACTTTGTGGGCCTGCTGAGCCGCAGCGCCATGCTGCCGCTGATCGTCTTCTCCATCCTGTTCGGCTTTGCCACCAATCTGGTGGGCGGCCCCGACCACGTCATCGGCAAGTTCCTCGACGGCCTGACCGAAGTGATGATGGCCTTTGTGAAGATCATCACCTATTACGCCCCCATCGCCTTCTTCGCCCTGTTTGCGGATCTGGTAGCCACCTACGGCTCCAGCGTGGCCTCCGCCTATGGCCGGGCCATGGTGGTGTACTATCCCCTGTGCTTTATCTACATCTTCACCGCCTTTCCCCTCTTCGCCTATATCGGCGGCGGCAGGCACGGCATCAAGACTATGTTCCAGCACATCGCAAGGCCCGCCATCATGTCGCTGGGCACCTGCTCCTCCTCCGCCACCATCCCCACCAACCTGCGTGAGGCGGAGGACACCGGCATCCCCAAGGATGTGGCCGATATGGTCGTGCCCATGGGCGCCACCATGCATATGGACGGCTCCTGCTTCTCCTGCGTGCTGAAAATCGCCTTTGTCCTGGGGGCCATGGGCGTGGATATGCCCTGGACCATGCTCCCGGCGGTGGTGGCTGTGGCGGTGCTCTCCTCGGTGGGCATGTCCGGCGTGCCCGGCGGAGGCTACATCGGTGAGTACATCATCTGCTCCATCTTCTTCCCCCAGCAGATTGAGGTTGCCTTCCCCATCCTGGTGGCCATCGGCAACCTGGTAGATCCCCCGGCCACAATGATCAACTCCGCCGGAGACTATGTGGTGTGCTACATCGTCGCCCGCGTCACCGACGGCAAGGACTGGCTGGACAGGGCCATTGCGGCCAGACACGCCAAATAGCATCCCCCCGGGGCCCCCTGCGGGGCGGGATATCTTCCAGAGAAACAGAAAGGAAATGAGACATGATCTGCGACAACCTTACCGTCTCCAACGGGCGCCTGCTCTTTGCCGGTCAGGACACCGTGGAGCTGGCCCGGCAGTACGGCACCCCCCTCTACCTGATGGACGAGGACCGGATCCGCGCCAACTGCCGGGTGTATACCGAGGCGTTCCGCAGGCACTTCGGCCCCGGCGCCCGGCCCCTGTACGCCAGCAAGGCCAACTCCTTCCAGCGCATCTATGAGATCATGCGGGAGGAGGGCATGGGCATCGACGTGGTGTCCTCCGGCGAAATTTACACCGCCCTCCGGGCGGGCTACGACTTGGGCCAGGCCTACTTTCACAGCAACAACAAGACCGATGAGGACATCCGCTACAGTATGGATCACGGTATCGGCTATTTTGTGGCGGATAACGTGGAGGAGATCAAGGCCATTGAGGCGGAGGCCGCCCGGCGGGGTATCAAGCAGCGGGTGCTGCTCCGCCTGACCCCCGGCATCGACCCCCACACCTACGAGGCCATCGCCACCGGCAAGGTGGATTCCAAATTCGGCAGCGCCATCGAGACCGGCCAGGCCGAGGAGATCACCCTCTTCACCCTCCGCCAGCCCCATGTGGAGCTGGTGGGCTTCCACTGCCACGTGGGCTCCCAGGTCTTTGCCGAGGACGTATTTGAGCGGGCCGCGGTGATCATGCTGGAGTTTGCCGCCCACATGGAGAAAGCCCATGGCTACCAGACCCGGCAGCTTGACCTGGGCGGCGGCTACGGCGTGCGCTATGTGGAGTACGACCCCGTTCTGAACGTGGACGCCAAGGTGGCCCAGGTGGCCGCCGCGGCCAAGGGCGCCTGCGCCCGCCTGGGCATCGCCCTGCCCGAGATTCACATGGAGCCCGGCCGCAGCATCGTGGGAGACGCGGGACTGACCCTCTACACCGTGGGCACGGTCAAGGAGATCCCCGGCTATAAAAACTACGTCTCGGTGGACGGCGGCATGCCCGACAATCCCCGCTTCGCCCTCTACGGGGCCAGCTACACCTGCCTGCTGGCCAACAAGCTGGACCAGCCCGCCGAATTTCCCTGCTCGGTGGTGGGCCGCTGCTGCGAGAGCGGCGACATCATCCAGGAGCACGTCCTGCTGCCCAGGAGCGTGGGCCGGGGAGACATTCTGGCGGTATGCACCACCGGCGCCTACAACTACTCCATGGCCTCCAATTACAACCGCCTTCCCAGGCCTCCCATTGTCATGCTCCGGGGCGGCAACGAGTCCTATGTGGCAGTCCGCCGGGAGTCCCTGGAGGATCTGTGCCGCAACGACCTGTAAAAACGCACAAGGGAGCGGCCCCACCGGGGGCCGCTCCCTTCCAGCCTGTTGAAAATGTGTTTTCGACAGGCTGCCGGACTTTTGGAGCCTTTTGAACGGTTCGAAAAGTCGTTTGATCCGGCGTGAAAGACAACCCGGACGGTTTTCTTTCACACGATCTTTCCCTTCAAATTCTTTTGTGGGGAGGGTTTATTGGCAGCTACTCGCATCCACTCAGTTGAGCACCTGCTCCAGCTCCAGGGTGACGGTGCCGTCCTCCCGCACGAAGCAGGGGATGCCCAGGGAGCCCTTGGCCTTGGGGCCTTCGAAGACGGGGCTGCTCTCCCGCAGGGCCAAATAGGCCTTCAGATCGGGCAGGCTGGCGGACAGGTTCTGGAAGGTGATATCCGCCTTGGCCTCAACCAGCTTGTTGAGGGCGTACAGGGTATCCGGGCACAGGTGGCTGCCGATCACGGTCACTTTCATCTTGTCTCCTCCTTACTTTACGGCAATGGCTTCAATCTCGCACAGGGCGCCCTTGGGCAGAGCCTTCACTGCCACGCAGGAGCGGGCGGGCTTGGAGGTGAAGTACCTGGCGTACACCTCGTTGAAGGCGGCAAAGTCGGCGATGTCGGCCAGGAAGCAGGTGGTCTTGACCACCTTGTCAAAGCCGGAGCCAGCGGCCTCCAGAATGGCGCCCACATTCCTACAGCTCCACTCGGCCTGGGCGGCGATGCCCTCGGGCATGGTGCCGTCGGCGGGGTTCACCGGAAGCTGGCCGGAGGTGATGACAAGGCCGTTGGTCTCGTAGGCCTGGGAATAGGGCCCGATGGCGCCGGGGGCGTTCTTGGTGTCGATGATAGTCATGGCAGATTCTCCTTTTATAAATGGATCAATGGATGGAACAGACAGAGGTGAATGGAGCTCAGACCCGGCTCTTTTTGGCGGCCGCGGCCTTGTCCAGCCACTCCTTGCCCTCCACCAAGCGGGTGACCAGCATGGAGGCGATGGTGTCGCCGGAGGCGTTCAGGCAGGTGGCGGCGGGGTCGAACAGGAAGCCCAGGGTGGCGATGATGGGGAAGGCCTCGGCGGGGAAGTTGAACATGGAGACGATCAGCATCTCGCCCACCAGGCCGCCTCCGGGGGCGCCGGAGAGGACGAAGGCGGACAGGATAGCCACCACGATGGCCATGCCATAGGTGCCCGCGCCGGAGAAGTCCATACCGAACACGCCGTAGAGGAAGGCGATCTTGGTGATGGAGCTGAGCACGGAGCCGTCCATGTGCATGGTGCAGCCCATGGGCAGCACCAGATCGCTGACGTCCTTGGGCACGCCGATGCTGTCACAGGCCTCCTTGTTCACGGGGATGGTGGCGGCGGAGGACTGGGTGGCAAAGGCGGTGACGGCGGGGCGCAGGATGTTTTTGACCATGGCCGCCACACTGCGCCGGCCGCCGGCCAGGAAGGCGTAGAGGGGGAAGAAGATCACCCCATAGAGGGCGCACAGGGGGTAGTAGACCAGCATGGAGCGGCCGTAGTCGCCGATGATCTCGGGGCCGTAGGTGGCCACCAGGTTGGCGAAGTAGGCGCCCAGGCCGATGGGGGCCACCAGCATGATGATGCCCACGAACTTCATGATGATGTCGTTCAGGTTGGCCAGCAGCCTGCCCATGGGGCTCTGCTCGCCGCCGCAGGCGGAGACGCAGAAGCCGAAGAGGATGGCGAAGATGATGAGGGGCAGCATGTTGGACTTGTCCCACAGGTCGGAGAAGTCGGACACGGTGAGGGAGCTGACCAGCAGCTCGCCGGCGGTCTGTGCCTCGCCCACCTCGCTGGCCACCAGCTCGATGGTGGTGCCCGCTGAGGGGCTGAACAGGTTGACCCACACCAGCACGCAGACGCCGGCGATGGCGCCGGTGAAGATGAAGGTGCCGATGGTGCCGCCCAGAATCTTGCCCAGGCGCTTCATATTGGCCATGCTGCCCACGGCGGAGGCGATGGACACGAACACCAGGGGGACCACGATCGTGAACAGCAGGTTGAGGAAGATGTCGCCGATGGGCTTGATGGTGGTGCCGAAGTCGGGGACGACCACGCCGATGAGGGCGCCGATCAGGATGCCGCTGAGGATGAGAATCAGGTTGCCGTACTGCTGCCAGAAGCTCTTCTTTTGCAGGTTTGCCATAGGGAATTTACCTCCTTTTACCAGTCCTGTGTGGGCTCAAAGGGCCTTGACCGCCGCTTCGAGCTGCTTCATCGCCCGCTCCAGCACGCTGCGGGGGCAGGCGGCGTTGAGACGCATGTAGCCGTTCAGGCTGCGGCCGAAGGAGCAGCCGTCGTTGAGGCCCAGGCCCGCCTGCTCGATCATGAAGCGGCGCAGGGCGTCGTTGTCCAGGCCCAGCGCCCGGCAGTCCAGCCACATGAGGTAGGTGGCGTCGGGGGCGCAGGTCTTGATCTGTGGAATGTGCTCCCGGCAGTAGTCCGCCACAAAGTCGAAGTTGGCGGACAGGTAGGGCAGCAGCTGCTCCAGCCACTCCTCGCCGTGGTTGAAGGCGGCCTCCATGGCGGTGAGGGAGAAGGCGTTGTTGCGGTGGATGTCCATGTTCATCCAGAACTGGTCAAAGACCTGCTTCATGTGGGCGTTGGGGAACACCACAGTGGAGGCCTGCAGGCCGGCCAGGTTGAAGGTCTTGGTACCGGAGATGCCGGTGACCACATACCGGGCGGCCTCGTCGGAGACGGAGGCGGTGGGGGTGTGGCGCTTGCCGTGGAAGATCAGGTCGGAGTGAATCTCGTCGGAGAACAGGACCACCCGGTGTTTGATGCACAGCTCCACCATGCGGCGCAGCTCCTCCGGCGTCCACACGATGCCCAGGGGGTTGTGGGGGCTGCACAGGAGGAAGAGGTCGGCCTCGGCCAGCTTGGCCTCGAAGTCGGCCCAGTCCATCTCCCACCTGCCGTCCTTTTCCACGAAGGGATTCTCCAGCACCTTCCGGTTCCACGCCTCGGTCATGTCGTAGAACTCGGAGTACACCGGGGTCTGGATGAGCACGCTGCCCCCCTCCGGGGTAAAGAGCTTGACCATGGCGCTGATGGACTGCACCACACCCAGGCTGAAGCTCATCAGGCGCGGGTCGATGTCCCAGCCGTTGCGGCGCTTCTGCCAGCCCCGGATGGCCTCAAAATAGGAGTCCGGGCGGCTGGTATAGCCCCAGATGCCCTCCTGGGCCCTAGCGGTGAGGGCGTCGACGATGGGCTGGGCGGTCTTGAAGTCCATGTCCGCGATCCACAGGGGGATCACCTGGTCGGTGCCGAACTTCTTCATCCGCTCGTCGTATTTGGCGGAGCGGTTGCCGCCGCGGTCCACCACGGTGTCGAAATCATACTTCATAGGGGATCATCCTTCTTTCTCTCCTGGCCTGGGCTTCCCGGCCCTGTATTCTGTCCGACCATAAAAGCAATCTATGTGCCGAATCGCTCCGGGCGGCAAAACATTGTTAAATAAGCTTAAAATTTAGTCTGCTGTTTTATGCATAACAGAAAGAAACCCGCCGGGCAGTCCAGGACCACCCGGCGGAGAAATGCAGCAGGGCGCGTTTAAACTGGTCAAAGAAAGAAAAAACGGTCAAATTGGTCAAACCATTTCCGCTCCGCCCTCCACCGCCTGCCGGCGGCACAGGGCCCGCCCGGCCGGGGTGAGGCGGGTGCCGCCCCGGCCGCGGCTCACCCGCACCAGGCCCGCCCGGTCCAGCCCGGCCAGGATGCGCCGCACCTCCTGCTGGGAGCAGGGGAGCCCCGCCTCCCGGGCGGCGGCGAGGATGGCCTCCCGCCCCAGGCTGCGGCCCTCCTGGTCGGCCTCGTAGAGCCGCTCCAGCACGAAGCGGGCGTCCTCCCGGGGGCAGTCGGCCAGGGCGGGCAGCTCCGCCGGGGGCGCGGCGGCGGGGAGGTAGTGGAAGGTGGGGGGCAGCTCCTCCACCCCCACCACAGTATGTCCCAGGTAGCTGAAATACTCTACCACATTGCGCAGCTCCCGGATGTTGCCCCGCCACTGGTAGGCCAGCAGGAGCCGCTCCAGCTCGGGCGAGAGGGTGAAGGAGGCCCCAATGTTGCGGCAGAAGTGGTCGATGAGCAACAGCAGATCCCCCTCCCGCTCCCGCAGGGGCGGGATGAGGACGGGCAGGGTGTTGAGCCGGTAATAGAGGTCCCGGCGGAAGCTGCCCTCCTCCACCCGGCGCTCCAGATCCTCATTGGTAGCGGCCACGATGCGCACGTCCACCGAGATAATGCGGTTGCCCCCCACCCGCATGATCTCCCGCTCCTGTAGTACCCGCAGCAGCTTGCACTGGAGGGCGGTACTCATGCCCTCCACCTCGTCCAGGAAGAGGGTGCCCCCGTGGGCAAACTCAAACAGCCCCGGCTTGCCCCCCTTCCGGGCGCCGGTGAAGGCCCCCTCCTCGTAGCCGAACAGCTCGCTCTCCAGCAGGTTTTCCGGCATGGCGGCGCAGTTGATGGCCACGAAGGCCCCGCCGGCGCGTGGGGAGGCGTTGTGCACCGCGTGGGCAAACAGCTCCTTGCCAGTGCCCGTCTCGCCGATGAGGAGCACCGGCAGGGGGGTGAGACTCATCTTTTTTAATATGGTGATGCACCGCAGCAGGGCGGGAGACTGTCCCACCACGTCGTCAAAGGTATACTTGGCCCGGTAGCCCTTGTGGAGAAGCTGGCTGCGCAGCTCGTTCTGCCGGTTCTCCGCATCGTTGAACCGCTGCACCGTGGCGAAGGCGCCGATGCAGGCGTCCCCCCGCAGCACCGGGGCCACGGCCACGTTGATGTTGACTCCCCCGGCGCTCACCACCCGGGCGGGCTGGGGGGCCTTCTCCTTCAGGCAGCGGGCAAAGGGCAGGAAGGGGTACACCGCGCCGGCGGGGCGGTGCAGGGCCTCGCCGCAGGGGATGCCGGTGATCTCCTCCAGCTTGCGGTTGCAGGCAAAGACCTCCCCCCGCTCGTTGACCCCCACGATCCCCTCATCCAGAATCTCCATGAGCATCTCAAACTGGCTCTCCAGCCGCAGGCCCCGGGCGAACACCCGGTCAAAGCTGTAGGTATTGGTGGCCACCTCCCGCTGGTACTGCTCAAACCGCTCGCTCTCCAGCAGCTCCTCCAGCCCCAGACGGAGGGCCGCCTCGATCATGGTGGAGCTGTCGCACACCCGCTGGCCGATGTCGATAATCTCCTTCGCCCCGGCGGGGACGTAGCGGGTCTCCTGGGGGGTGATGACGAAGTCATACTGGCCCATATCCGGCTCCGGCGCGCCGGGGTGGTAGAGATCGAACACCAACTGGTTGACCCCCAGTTGGTTGAGGCGGGTCACCGCCTCCCGGCACATCTTGTCGCTCAGGTTGACGAAGAGGGCCCGCTTGCCCGCCGGCAGGCTCTGGA
>ERZ808042.818-NODE-818-length-13293-cov-3.449304_pt1 | contig 13293 bp, 10 predicted proteins | sample MGYA00380193_ERZ808042 | MGnify/ENA primary metagenome ERZ808042 (study PRJEB31490, sample SAMN06133401) | mouse gut metagenome | isolation source: M1_2 | host: mice | place: China: Chengdu | collected 2015-05 ...
GTGCGTGGCGGTGGCTGGTTCGGGCAGACGGTTTTGCACGATGGATATTTTCTTTTTCGGCAGCCGGCCGGGGCTTCTCTGTTCGGCGGACAGGGCATGAGGAGCGCGGGTGGTGTCTGCAGTCTCGGTTCTTGTCCCGGCGCTTTTCCGGGAAGTGGCATGAGCCGTTCCGGCAGGTGCGACGGAAGAAAGCGGGTCGTTTGCAGCGGGCGCCTTGTCTGCCGGAAGTGGATGTTCCGGCACGGGATCCGTGATCAGTCCGGTCAGATTTCCGGTGTGCAGGATGCAGAGCTCATGCAGGGCGCGGGTTGCGGCTACGTAGAGCAGCTTCGCATGGCCGTCCTCCACGGGATAGTCTTCCCGCGTGGGATTTAAGAGCAGTACGGCGTCAAATTCCAGTCCCTTGGTATAGTCCACCGGCAGAACCATAATGCCGTTGCCGAAGACGGCCTTCTCCGAATCGCTCTCGATACCCTCCAGCCAGGCGGACAGCTCACCGGCGGTCTTTGCGGCATCGCTTAAGCTGCGGCAGATCACGGCGATGGTATCCCAGCCCTTTTCCCGCCAGCCGCGGCAGGTGTCGACCACGGACCTGATGAGGGCAGGCCTGTCCGGCAGCTGTCTTGTCTGTACCGGACTACCATGACGCAGGACGGGTTCCACCGGATAGACGAAGAAACGGCCGTGGCGCAGGATGCGGGTGGCAAAGTCGGAGATCTCCACCGTGTTGCGGTAGCTCTTTTTCAGAAGGCCAAAGGTATCGGCGGGGTCGGGCAGGAGCAGTTCGCGCAGGGCTTCCCAGTCGTTTAAGCCGTAGCCGAAATGGATGTTCTGGGAGACGTCGCCCATCACTGTATAGGTACAGCCGCGGATGCAGGCGTGCAGGACGTGGTAGGCCATCATGCCGAAATCCTGTGCTTCGTCGATGACGATATGGTGCGCCTCGCTGATGACTTCCGTCTCCTTGACCCGTTTGTAGAGGTAGGCCAGTGCGGCCAGGTCGTAGACATCGAAGGCTGTGTCCGGGATGGCGATCGTTGCGCCGTCTGCATTCTGTTTTACCAGAAAGTCATGATAAAGTTCATAGATTGACTTTTTCCAGACATTGACGCCGTAATGCCGGCGGTAGGCTTTGAGGATGGCTTTCTTCTCCGGCTCTGTGTATTTGATGCCTTTGCCCAGAAATTCTTCTTTGATCTTATTGCGCAGGCGGTCGTTCAGCATGTTGATCTTGCTCTGGATGGAGACGGTGGGATTCTGCCGCAGGTAGCGTTCCACGGCTTCACCTTCCAGCAGGCAGACAAGGTCGCGGGGGTTGGTTTGGCCTCCGGTAGTGTCGAATACGCCGAACTTACCGTCCTGAAGGCCTTCTACGAACTGCTTCGGGTTCAGGTAGACGGATTTACAGGAGATGGTGCGCTCTTCCAGCCGGCGGCAGTAGTCTTCCAGTGCCTGGAACCAGCCGGCGCTGCCCTTGATGCTTTCGTCAGCGCCCGAATCTGCCGATCCGGAAGAAGAGGCGGCGGAGGGCACGGTCCGGTTCACACTTCGGATGGTATATTTCTCTTTATCCCAGTCTTCATACAGAAGCCTTACGAAAAGCTCTTCCATGGTCATCTGGCGCACGCCGTAGACGTCCAGATCCGGCAGGACGCCCGTGATATAATCCAACAGGATGCGGTTGCTGCCCACGATATAGAAATCATCGGGGCGGAAACGGTCCTCGTAATTGTAGAGGATATATGAGATCCGGTGCATGGCTACGGTGGTCTTGCCGGAGCCTGCCACGCCCTGCACGATGATATTGTGGTAGGGTGATTTACGGATGATTTCATTCTGTTCTTTCTGGATCGTGGCAACGATCTCACTTAACACGGCCTGCTTGTTTTTGGCCAGATATTTGGTGAGCAGGTCGTCGTTGGCGATCACTTCGCTGTCGAAATAGTCGAGCAGCTTACCCGATTCGATCTCGTAGGTACGTTTCAGCTGCAGGTCGATGGCGATTCTGGCCTCACCCGGTGCCTGGTAGCTGCATTTTCCAAGGCCGTTTTCGTAGTAGACGCCTGCCACGGGAGCGCGCCAGTCAATGACGATCTGGTGAGTGGAGTCTTTGGCGATACCGCCCTTGCCGATGTAGAGAGATTCCGTCTTGTCAAGGGATTCGTCATGAAAAATGATCCTGCCGAAGTAGGGCTTGTTCTGCGCCTTTTCATTTCGCTGCAGGGCGCGCTTCATATGGTCGTGCAGGGTGACGGTGTTGTTGAGGATGGTGAGGACTTCCACGTCATTGTCGTGATAATGGGCAAGCATTTCGTCGATATCCTCCTGCATCCTTGCAACTTCTCTCCCATAATGGGAGAGATTGTCCTCCACGACGGCAAGCGTCTGCTGCAGGTAGGCTTCTTCGGCCTTCCGAGAAGTGGCTGCGTTCGTCTGGGTTGGTTTTGTGCTCATGTGTGACCTCCTGTGTTCCGATGCCGGACAAATGATAGTAACAGTTCAGCCCAGCACTTTGCATTTACTGCAATTGCACTTTGCTTTGGCAAAGTGCGTGAGAATGCGTAAATTTTGCCAAAGGAATCTGCCCCTCGCCACAGGCGACTTGGAATGGGCAGATTCCGTAACAGAGAAGCCGAAGGCTGAACTGTTACTAGAAATAAGAGGATTCTCCCCTTATTGTGTTGAAAAAGAAAAATTTATGAAATATAATAACTATAAGTACTCGTATAACCCACGATCACATCAAGAAATTCAAGGCAGGTATCTCACAATGACAATGCAGAAAGAACAACCCCTCAAACCACCAAAGCACAGCCGTGAAAATGTCCGCATCACCCTGAACATTGCATGGCCGTCTATCGTGGAGTCCTTTTTCGTGGCCTTTGCCGGGCTGGTGGACTCGCTGATGGTAAGCTCCCTTGGCTCCTACGCGGTGGCCGCCGTGGGCCTCACAACACAGCCCAAGTTCGTGGGCTTATCAGTATTCTTTGCCGCCAATGTGGCGGTCTCGGCTCTGGTCGCCAGGCGGCGCGGGGAGGAAAAGCCCTCGGAAGCCAACCGCATCCTGAGCACGGCGATCGCCTTTATCCTGGTGGTGTCGGTCATCTTAAGCGTCCTGCTGGTGACATTTGCCAGCCCGATCATCCGCCTCTGCGGCTCCACGCCGGAGACCCATGACAGCGCGGTCGCCTATTTCCGCATCATCATGGGCGGTATGATCTTTAACTGTATTCAGATGGGCATCAATTCCGCACAGCGGGGTGCCGGTAATACGAAGATCACCATGCGCACCAACGTAACTTCCAATTCCATCAACATTATCTTCAACTATCTGCTGATAGGCGGACACTTCGGCTTCCCCGCCCTGGGGATCCACGGTGCGGCGCTGGCGACGGTGTTAAGCCAGGCGGTGTCCTGTATCTGGGTGCTGTGTTTTTTGACAGGAAAAAAGGCGCTGCTTCCCATGCAGAGGCGGAATCTGCGGATCGACGGCAGGCTGGCGGGAGAGATCATGGCGCTGGGCATGTCGGGTTTTATCATGCAGGGGACGAACTGTCTTGTGCAGGTGGTGTGCAATGCGACGCTTAAGATTTACGGCGGCGACCTTTATGTGGGTGTGATGACGGTGATCAACTCCGCCAGGGAGATCCTGTCTCTGCCGGTCAGCGGCATCACAAACGGGGCGCAGCCGGTACTGGGATATAATTACGGGGCGAAGGAATACGAGAAAGTGCGGGAGGGCATCCGTTTTATGACGGTGCTCGGCATCCTTTATACGGTAGTTGCATGGCTGCTGGTGATCTTAAGTCCGCATCTGCTGCTGTCCGTATTCACGGAGGACGGGGCCATGATCGAAGCGGGTGTGGATGCGCTGCGGCTGTACTTTTTCGGCTTTTTCTTTATGGCGTTTCAGTTTTCGGGGCAGGCGGCTTTTACTGCGCTTGGCTACTCCCGCCATGCGATCTTTTTCTCACTGCTGCGCAAGGCGGTGATCGTGGCGCCGCTGACGCTGCTGCTGCCGAAGGTGGGATTCGGGGTAAACGGGGTGTTCCTAGCGGAGCCGGTCTCCAATGCCATAGGCGGGCTGGCCTGCTTCGTGACCATGTATTTTACGCTTTACCGCAGATTAAAGGAATCGTAACAATCTGGTCAAAAGGATCCGGCGCTGGAATATAATTGTTCTTGTTCGGGCGTGTTTTTGATGATATACTGGCGTAAATATATTTTTCTTTGGAAAGGAGTTGTCCTATGCACAGAAAATTACCAATCTGTGTATTTCTCATATTTGCTTTTGTCTTCGCTTTTATCGGATGCTCTTTCCAGTCATCCGGTTCGCCTTCCGGGAAAGAAGCGGGAGAAGAGGCGGCGGATACAAAAGAAGCCTCCTCCGGGATCGGGAATGCCAAAGCGGCAGGGAAGAAGGCGGAAGCAGGAGGGCGGGCTACCGTGCAGACCTGTCTTGTTCCCGAAGCCTCCGGCGACGTTACATATGGCGATGACACGGTTTCCATAGACGCCTCCCATACTGACGAAGGGTATGTGATGATACGTTATCAGGGAGGGGCATCCAAGGTCAAAGTGCAGATCACGGTGCCGGATTCGACTACCTATACTTATACACTTGCCGGCAGCTCCTACGAGACTTTTCCGCTGTCGGAGGGGGACGGCAGTTATAAAGTCGATGTTCTGGAGCATGTACAGGATGATATGTACGCGCTGGCCTTTTCACAGGAGATGCAGGTGGAACTTGCGGATGAGTTCCGGCCCTTTTTGTATCCGAACCAGTATGCCTGGTTTACCCGGGACGATGAGACCGTGGCCTGCGGCATCAGGCTGTCCGGCGAGTCTGTCGATGATCTTGACTACGTGGAGCGGGTCTATCTGTATATCATAGAGAATATTACTTACGATGAGGAACTGGCGGCGACGGTCACGGGAGGATACCTGCCGGATGTGGACAGGACGCTGCAGACGAAGAAGGGCATCTGTTTTGACTATGCGTCGCTTATGGCGGCCATGCTCCGTTCACAGGGCATACCGACGAAGCTGCAGATCGGCTATTCCGGGGAGGCTTACCATGCCTGGATCAGCGTCTATCTGACGGAGATCGGCTGGGTGGACAGCATCATCGAATTTGACGGAAAGCACTGGTCTTTGATGGACCCCACGCTGGCGGCGGGCAACAGCCGTTCCTCCCTCAAAAAATATATCGGAGACGGGAAAAATTACACCGTAAAGTATTCCTACTAATTTGAAAAACAACACGAACGGAAACGGAGGACTACCAAATATGAAACCTTTTTCCAGTCTGGAATTATCTTCATTCTGCGGGCAGATCGCCCTGATCCTCAAGGCGGGCATCTCGTCGCTGGAAGGGCTTATGATCATGCAGGAGGATGCCGCGTCCTCCGGGGAGAAGGAGGTGCTTCTTGCGCTTCTTTCCAACATGCAGGAGACGGGCAGCCTGTATCAGGCAATGGAATCTGCAGGGATCTATCCCTCTTATATGCTTCATATGGTGCAGATCGGTGAAGAGACGGGGACACTGGATGCGGTGATGGAGTCATTGCAGAACCACTATGCGCGGGAGGACTCGATCCGCAAAAGCATCCGCAGTTCCATCACCTACCCGATGATCATGGTCGCCATGATGACGCTGGTCATCGTTGTTCTGCTGGTAAAGGTGATGCCGGTCTTTAATCAGGTGTTCATTCAGCTGGGCACGGAGATGACAGGATTTTCCCGGACGCTGATGCATGCGGGAACGGCGCTTGGACGCTATTTCGTTGTCGTTATCCTCTTTTTGGCTGTCGTTGCGGGCATGATCTTCTACGGGACGCGTACCGCCGCGGGACGGCGTTTGTTTCAGAAGATCGGGTATAAACTTGGCTTTACGAGGGCGATCTATGAGGAGATCGCAGCCTGCCGGTTTGCCAGCGGCATGGCACTCACCTTGAGCAGCGGCCTGAATCCCGACCGCAGTATGGAACTTGTCACTTCCTTAAATGACGATCCGGTGTTTCAGAAGAAGATAGAGCTGTGTCTGGAGAAGATCCGCGACGGGGAAGATCTCTCCGAGGCGCTTTTCCATGCGGGGATGTTTAGCGGTGTCTATGCGCGGATGGCTTCGATCGGTTCCAAAACAGGGTCCATGGATCAGGTGATGGAGCAGATCGCGGACCTGTATCAGGATGATATTGACACGAGAATGAACAATCTGCTGGCGGTGCTGGAACCTACGCTGGTGGCGGCGCTGTCCCTGATCGTGGGAGTGATCCTTCTGTCGGTGATGCTGCCGCTTATGGGGATCATGTCCAGTATTTAGTGCAGTGAGTCAGTGAGGCGTCTGGAGTGCGGCAGTGGAGGCGGCAGGCGTGCAGCGCCAGAGGGATAAGGAGCCAGGTTATGAAGCGGTTTGTATATCGTAAACAAAGAGGAGCACAGAGCAGAATGCTTCTGTCGGTCGGTGTGTTTCTGGTGATCGTGTTTGTCTTTTTGCAGGGGATATCCTCGATTTCCGAAGGGACGAGAAAACGGCAGAGGGAAAGTCTGGAAAATGCGATTATGCGCAGCGTCACGCACTGCTATGCGGTGGAGGGGGCGTATCCGGCAGATCTGGAATATTTGAAGAGCAGGTACGGGCTTACTTACGACGAAACTCTTTTTTTTGTAGATTACCGCACGATCGGGTCCAATATCCTGCCGGATATCACGATCATCGAAAAGGAGGAGTGAGGGCATGGGATTTCGTCTGAAACGCAGACATATCATTGATTTTCTGTTCCCAATCGCATTGTTCTTTGTCTTTGCCCTGTCGGCGCTTACGCTGATCCTGCTGGCGGCGGGCATATATCAGTCAACTACGGAAAGGTCTTCGCTCCAGTATACGTCCCGTACAGGATTGGCGTACATCGGCGAGAAGATCCACCAGAATGATGAGAACGGGGCCGTGTATCTGGGGAGTTTTGACGGCTGTGACGCCCTGATTCTGGAACAGCGTTATGAAGAAGAAAGCTATTATACTTATATTTATACATACGGGCAGGAACTGAAAGAGCTTTTTATCAAGGATGGGACGGCGGCTGCGGCCGGGAACGGCAAAACGATCCTGGAGGTGCACGACTTTTCCATGGAGCAGATTTCGGACCGGCTTCTTAAGTTCGAGTGTACGGATGAAGAAGGAAGAACGAGTGCGGCCGTGATCGGCATTCGGAGCAGACAGGACATGGGACGATGAAAGGACAGACAGGCAATGGTTCATAAAAGCAGGGCAAGATCATCCAGCTTATTTTTGATGGAGTTAATATTTGCGATTCTCTTTTTCTCAGTGGCGAGCGCTGTCTGTGTGGAGTTTTTTGTAAAAGCGCATCTGCTGAGCCGCGATTCGGATGCGTTGTCCAGAGCGGTCAACGAATGCGCAGGCGCCGCGGAGATCATCTGTACATCAAACGGCCTGCCGGAGGGGGTGGATCTGCTTGCGCAGCAGTACCCGGAAGGTGACTATCCGGAGCTGCCGGCAGAGAGCGGACCGGCGGAGACGGCAGACGTACGGCTTTATTACGACGATTCCTTCGCGGCCTGCGGGCAGGAGACGGCGGCCTATGTTCTGGACATCCATATGGAGCAGGCGGAGCGGATGATCGAGGCCACACTGGAAATGAGAGAAGGCAGCGGCGGCCAGGAGGCGGAATCCTCTGTTTACCGGCTGCAGGTCGGGCATCATATTGCGAGGAGGACAGACGACAGTGAAGGATAAACAACAGCCTTTCTTTGTAAATATCGGGTCTTCTTCGCTGCTGGTCATTTTTCTGGTACTCTGTCTGGCTACGTTTGCGATCCTGTCCCTTTCGAGCGCCAAAAGCGATCATACTTTCAGCGAAAGACTGGCGGCGCATAAGCAGGCGTATTATGAAGCCTCGGAGAGGGCGGAGACGATCGTCGGCGAGATAGACCGTATTCTCTATGAGACGGCATCCGGTATTGACCAGACTGGTCTACATGATCCGGACATTTCCGGAGAGGCGGAAAAGGGGCTTGCGGCCTATTTTACAAGTGTCGGAGAAGCGGTTTATGAGATGCAGGTGGATGGGATTGTCCTGCAGGTGCAGCAGACGGAAGGAGAATGCATGATTTCCTTTCAGGTTCCGGCCGGGGAACGGCAGGCGCTGTCGGTGACGCTTGCGGTGACAGACTACCGGGCGCACGACAACTATTACGAAGTCAGGGCATGGAAGATTGTCAATACGGAAAGCACGGCAAAGGAACAGCCCTTGAAACTGCTGCCCGTTATACAGGAATAAGGATCATACGTTACGTTGAAAAGGAGTTAAAGACCATGAATTTACAGGAATGTCTACAGGAAGCGATCGCGCAGGAGGCTTCGGACGTGTTCATCATTGCGGGACTGCCGCTTTCCTATCGGAAGAATGGAGTCATATGCCGGTTCAGTGAAGAGAAGCTGCTGCCGGCCGATACGGAAAGCGTGCTCACCGAGATCTACAGCTGTGCAGGCAACCGGGACATGCAGGGATTGTATGAGAACGGAGACGACGACTTTTCCTTTGCCATCAGAGGGCTTTCACGGTTTCGTGTCAGCGCCTACAAACAGAGAGGGACGCTGTCTGCCGTGATCCGTATCATCACCTTTGATCTGCCCGATGCACAGGCCCTGCATATTCCCGAGCATGTTCTCCGTCTGGGAGAAGCCGGCAAAGGGATGGTACTCGTTACCGGGCCGGCCGGGAGCGGTAAGTCCACCACGCTGGCCTGCATGATCGACCAGATCAATCGCAGCCAGAGCAAACACATCATAACGCTGGAAGATCCGCTGGAATATCTGCACCAGCATGCACAGAGCGTTGTCAGCCAGCGGGAGATCAATGTGGATACCGAGAATTATGTCAGCGCGCTGCGAGCTGCTCTGCGCCAGAGCCCGGACGTAATCCTGCTGGGAGAAATGCGCGATCATGAGACGATAGAGGTTGCCATGACGGCGGCCGAGACCGGACACCTGCTGCTCTCGACGCTTCACACGATCGGTGCGGCCAATACCATCGACCGCATTATTGATGTATTTCCGGCGAACCAGCAGAAACAGATCGGCATCCAGCTGTCTACCGTGCTCAATGCGGTAGTCTCGCAGCAGCTTGTCCCCGCTTTGGACGGGCGGATGGTTCCCGCACTGGAGATCATGACGGTGACGCCCGCGATCCGCAACATGATCCGGGACAACAAGATTCCGCAGATTGACGGGATCATCTACTCCTCCATGAAAGAGGATATGATCTCCATGGACGGCAGTCTCCTGAACCTGTATAAACAGGGGATCATTGCGAAAAATACCGCATTGAAATATGCCACAAATGCGGAGATGCTGGCGAAAAAACTCTGAAAAGCGGATTTTTGAAAACGTGAACGGTATATGCGCGGCAGGTTCTGCAAAGTACACTTCAAAAAACTGTCGGAAATTACGCTTGTATGGGGGAATTTATTTGACACTGTACAAGGGAATTCATATAATGTAACAAAACAGACATGAATCAGAGGATAGATTTGTATGATTTATCCATAACAAAAAAAGTTCGCCAAAGTGTACTTTGGCGGACTGTTGCAAAGCCGCTGAAAACGGCAATAAACGTCTGCAGTACCGGACAGAGAGCGGAACACAGACGAGCGCCCAAAGCGCAATGGGGGAGGGAACTACATATGGCGATGACGGATAAGACCCTGCGGATACAGCTGCTGGGAGGTTTTTCCATGTATTACGGCGATGAGGCGCTTGCGTTGAACAAGACGGGCGGCTCGAAATCAATCCGGCTGCTCCAGATGCTTCTGCTGTCTCTGCCGGGCGGGATTCCGAAGGGAGAGCTGCTTGACAGCCTTTATGGGTGGAACGAGAAAACGGATACGGCCAACCGTAATAAGAATCTGAATAATTTGATCTACCGGCTCAAAGGGCAGCTGATGTCTGCGGGATTGCCGGATGATGATTATGTGGAGATCAGAGAAGGAAGGTGCTGCTTTAAGAGCAGACTGCCTCTGGTACTGGATACACAGCAGTTTGAGGCTGCCATGGAAAAGGCCCGGGCGGAGAAAGATTCTGACAGGAGAATGTCTTTGTTTGACACGGCCAACGGCATGTACCGCGGAGAACTGCTCCCGTCGAACCTGTCTGAAATGTGGTTTTTCCAGAAAAGCATCTATTACAAGGAATTTTATCTGGAGACCATCCGGGAACTGGAACAGGAATTCCGCAGAAAAAGGGACTATAAGAATCTGATTCGGATCTACACCCGGGCGGCGTCTATTTATCCTTTTGAGAACTGGCAGACCTGTCTGATCCGCTGTAATCTGGACATCTACCGCTACGACGAGGCGCTGGAGCTCTACAACGATACCATGGAGCTGTACGCCCGGGAGATGGGCACCCCGCCTACAGCGGAGATGCAGGAGTGTTTCGAGGCCGTGGAGCTGATGGATAAGATCCATACAAGAAGCCAGAGTGCGGCCGGATTCCGGGAGATGGACCGGGCTTTTATGGAGAAAAAGGACGACATCAAGAATGCGATATTCAGTGAACGGGATGTGCAGGGCGCTTATTACTGTACGTATCCCAGCTTCGTGGATTACTGCCGCCTGGTGGCGAGAGCCAAGGCGCGAAGCGAGTTCCCGGCGGTGCTGATGTTTCTCACACTCAGCGAAAAAGGGCGTAAAGAAAACCAGAAGCAGATCAACCTGCAGGAGCAGATGGGGCTTTTGAAAAAAGTCATCGGCGACTCCCTGCGGCTGGGCGATGCCTATACACGGTACGGCAACCGGCATTTTATCCTGATGCTCACCAGAACGGTGGAGGATTCCTGCGTGGAGATCTTCCGGCGGATCGAGACGGCGTATCTGGATAAGTTCGGAAAAGGGAATCTGTGGTATTATACGGATCTGACGCAGAAGCTGGACGGGGCAGCGCTGTGAGGATAAATAAAAAGGTGTAACATCCGTTATGCGTTGATGGATATTACACCTGTATTTATGGGAGGATATTCGACAGTAGGGGAGAAGGAAATCGTTTACTGCGGCACAAGATCATGCAGCTTTAAAACAACGATCACAGTCTCCATTTCGTCTTGAAGTGCGTGGATATTTTGGTTGATATCCCGTGCAGTTACTTTGAAGTCGAGATGGAAATTCGCCAGTTTTTTCGAGTAACGTTCCAACTTGACATTCATGATGTTGAGCATATTTTCATTTTTGTGAAGTCGGGTATCAACTGTAGTAAGCCTGTCGTCGATTTCCACGAGTTTGCTTTCGGCATTGGTAAGCCTGTTATCTACTTCGTCGAGTTTGCATTCGACATTGGTAAGCCTGCCGTCTACTTCGTCGAGTCTGTGTTCGACATTGATGAGTCTGCCGTCTACTTCGTCGAGTTTGTGTTCGACATTGATGAGTCTGCCGTCTACTTCGTCGAGTTTGTGTTCGACATTGGTAAGCCTGTTATCGACTTCGTCGAGTCGGCAGTCAATCTTATCGAGTCGGATGTAAACCGGATTTAGTTTTTGATCCAGTATGTCAGTTATAGCCTGTAGTAATTGTTCATTATTCATATGTAATACCTCCCTGTTATCTGATCGGCTTTCTGAAACGCTGTGTCTTCTTACTGTCGTGCTCCCATAAACAATGCCATATAAGGGAGCTGCTAAGAAAAGATGACGTGCTGCAGACGTGAGATCAGAACTTCGGAGTCCCAGATATGTTTGAGAGTATGATAGCATGAAAGTCTGTATTTGACAATTGTTTTTAGAAATATTTAATAAACGAAATAACGTATATTAAAAAGAGGTGGAGTTTTTGCTGTTCTCCAGTTTTAATAAAAATTTAAGAAATTATTCTTTTTTAAATAAAAGAGGCAGTTTGCAGGATACCTATCTTGATACAATAGATGATAGTAAAACCATACATTAGGCAAAGAGAGCAGGCATGGCTGCCGGATTTGATAGAAATGGTCTCTTTGGCAGCATAGTATTTCAGGAGGAAAGGAAATGAAGAAAAAGAAAGTCGACAAAATCTTAAAGGGTGTACTTACGGTCGGCACAGTGATTGGTGGAGCTAATGTAATGTCGGATGCGGATATGGTGTATGCGATGGAAGAAGAACCTTCGTTTGAGTATACGACGGTGGGAGAGCAGGAGCTTACGCCGACGGCAGATATCGCTGAGACACCGGAATCTTTTGAGGCATCAACGAGTGTACCGGAGACACTGCCTTTCAATGACACTGGTGTCGAAGAATCGGCCAGCGAGATTCCGACGACACCTGTAGTAGAAGAAACACCCCCGGTGACAAGTGAAACGGATATAACAGAAACACCTCCGGCAGAAATGGATATACCGGAAGCGCCGCAGGAGACAGACGATATTAAATTATCAGAGTCAGCAAGTGAGTCTACAGTAGAATCGACAACGGCGTCAACGGAGCATCAGTCAACATCAGCGTCGGACAGCGAAAAAGATTCTATGGAAGTAGATAGTGCATCTGAGGCAGCAAGCAATTCTACGATAGAGTCTACAGAGGCATCAGCCTCCGAATCTCAAGAGATAGTATCAACAAGTGGGGAAAAATTGACAGAGTCCGAAGCAGCGTCAAAGAGTGCGAGCGATTCGACGAAGGCATCTGAGGCGGCCTCTACGGAAGAATTTAATTCTTTGGAGGCAGGAAGCACGTTGGGGTCAGGGTCAGCTTCGACAGAAAAGGAGAGCGCGAGCACTGCAAAATCAGAATCAGAGTCTACATCCGGATCTGAGGCGGAATCCTTAAAGCAGGAGAGTGAAGCTGCATCAGAGTCGATTTTAAACAAAAGTGAAACTGCGAGCGAATCTACATCATTATCAGAATTAGCATCTGCGGCAGAATCAACATCTTTGCAGAAAGAAAGCGAGGCCTTATCACAATCGGCAGCAAGTCAGTCGACATTAGCAAGCGAGTCCTTATCACAGGAAACTTTAGAGATAGAATCAGCATCAGCGAAAGCGGAATCAGAGTATGAGTCAGCAAGTGAGAGTGCTTCTGACAGTGCGTCTAATGCTGAAAGTTCATGGAAATCAACGAGTGAATCGGCTTCGGAAGTGAATAGTGTTTATGAAAGTACGTCATTAAATTTTGATAAGGTGAAAGATGAATTTCTTGAGGAGTTGTTTGAAGAAATAAAAGGTCAACAGGAAAATGTCGAAATTGCCAAGAACAATTTTGTTGAGAGCGGTTATAAAGAAAAAGATTTGTGGGATGCATATATAGGACAGAAGA
>ERZ808042.819-NODE-819-length-13278-cov-3.234149_pt1 | contig 13278 bp, 10 predicted proteins | sample MGYA00380193_ERZ808042 | MGnify/ENA primary metagenome ERZ808042 (study PRJEB31490, sample SAMN06133401) | mouse gut metagenome | isolation source: M1_2 | host: mice | place: China: Chengdu | collected 2015-05 ...
CTGCTCACCATGGCCACGGTGATTGCGGACTGGCCGCTGGTGGCGCCGATTCTTACGATCATGCTGGCGAACGGCACGGGGAACAGAAAAAAACTGGCCTGTGGGTTTGGCGCAGCCTACCTTCTTTTTGCGATACTGAATACGCAGAACTACATGTTTGGGGAACAGGGGGACTGGACATTGTATGCTGTGGGACACGCGGCAATCTCCGGGTTTGGCATTCTTGCCGCGGGGGCGGTGGTACTGTTTTTCTACAATGGAGAGCGGGCGCAGAAGGGCAGAAATTTTGCCAAATGGTTTTTCTATATTTTTTATCCGGCCCATCTTCTTGTGTTGTATTTTATTAAAATGAGTTTACATAATTTTTGATGCAAGTAACAGGAAAGAAAACGAAAGGACGGTTTGGCGTGGGTGCACAGGAAACTTCCGACAGACAAGAAAAAATAGTGGGTTTAGCGGAAGAGATTCTGCGTCTGGCACATGACGGCCTCCTGATTAACATGCGGTTTCTGGATGTGGCGTTGTCGAAACTGAAGCTGGAGTGCCAGCAGCAGACGGGCGCGCATCTCTTTGATGGGGCCACGCTTTATTATGATCCGGTGCGGCTGCTCAGGCAGTACAAAGTATCGCCAAACTATGCGACAAGGCTTTATCTGCACACGCTTTTACATTGTATCTTTTTCCACAGCAGTGGAACGGATAAGCTGAACCGGCTGTACTGGGATATGGCCACAGACATTGCCGTGGAGAACACGATTCTGGACATTGATCTGCATCTGACAAGCCTGCAGTCGGACGATATGCTTAAAGACAGGCTGGAGATTTTGAAAAAACAGGCGGGCGGTCTGACGGCGGAGAAGATCTACCGGCATTTCCGGGTGGAGGAGCCCTCCGAAAAGGCGGTGGAGGACTGGCATAAGCTGTGCCATTACGATGAGCATATCTATTGGGACAGGCGGGAGGAGCTGGAGCTGTCCCAGGAGGAATGGCGCAAGGTCACCGAGCGCATCAAGGCGGACCTGAAAAGTTTCAGCCGGGATAAGAATAATGCGGAGAGCATGGAGCAGAATTTGAGGGAGGCTACGAGGGAACGCTACGACTATGTGGGGTTTTTAAAGAAATTCATGGTCATGGGCGAGTCCATACAGGTCAACGACGACGAGTTCGACTATATCTATTATACTTACGGGCTGGACACCTACGGCAATATGCCGCTTGTGGAGCCTTTGGAGTACAAGGACAGCAAAAGAATCCGGGATTTTGTGATCGCGCTTGACACCTCCGCCTCCTGCCGGGGAGAGATCGTGCAGGCTTTTTTGCAGAAGACTTACAATATCATGCAGGATGCGGAAAGCTTCTTTCATAAGATCAACGTGCATATCATCCAGTGTGACAGCAAGGTGCAGCAGGATGTAAAGATCACGGAGCGGGAGGAGTTCGATCGGTTTATGGAGCAGGGGAAGTTTACGGGTTTTGGATCCACGGATTTTCGCCCGGTGTTTTCCTACGTAGAAAAGCTGCGTGAGGAGGGAGAGCTTGCTGGGCTGAAAGGGCTGCTCTACTTTACCGACGGGTACGGGATCTATCCGGAGCAGATGCCGGATTATGACGTGGCGTTTGTGTTTCTCCATGACGATGAAAATGCGCCGAAGGTGCCGCCGTGGGCAATCAAGCTTGTTCTGGAGGAAGAAGATTTGGAGGACGGGAACAAATGAACATCAAAGAGGCGAAAAATTATATCAAGGATTCGGTCAGGATTTATCTGAAAAAGGACGAAGAAGGAGAGTACCGGATTCCCGTTGTCAGACAGCGGCCGATTTTTCTGCTCGGCGCGCCGGGCATCGGCAAGACGGCGATCATGGAGCAGATAGCCCAGGAGCTGGGAATTGCGCTGGTATCCTATTCCATGACCCACCACACAAGGCAGTCCGCGCTGGGTCTTCCCTTTATTGTGCACAAGGAGTATGAGGGGAAGGCCTACGATGTGTCGGAGTACACCATGAGCGAGATCATTGCCTCTGTCTATGACGTGATGGCCGAAAGCGGCATCCGGGAAGGCATATTGTTTCTGGATGAGATCAACTGCGTGTCGGAGACGCTGGCGCCCTCCATGCTGCAGTTTTTGCAGTATAAGATTTTCGGCAGGCATCAGGTGCCGGAGGGCTGGGTCATCGTGACGGCGGGCAATCCGCCGGAGTACAATAAATCGGTGCGGGAGTTTGACGTCGTGACCATGGACCGCCTGAAGATTCTGGAGGTGGAGGCGGACTATGCGGCCTGGCGGGAATATGCGAGGGAGCGCGGCATGCACACGGCGATCCTGAATTATCTGGATATGAAAAAAGAGGACTTTTATCAGGTGGAAACCACGGTGAAGGGCAGAAGTTATATCACGGCCAGAGGCTGGGAGGATCTGTCCGAGATGCTGAAGCTCTACGAGGAGGAGGAGATCCCGGTGGAGGAGTCCTTCGTGGGACAGTATCTGCGAAACGACCGGGTGGTCAAGGAGTTTACCGCGTACTATGACCTGTACCGGAAATACCAGAACGACTATAAGGCGGAAGAAATTTTGACCGGAATAGTCAGCGAGCAGGCAAAGGATAAGGCGCGGAAGGCGGATTTCGACGAGTGCCTGTCCCTGATGGGGATGCTGATTGACAGAATACAGCAGGATATCCGGGAAAATATGCTGGATTCGCAGATCCTGAGTGAACTGATGAATCCCCTCAGGGCGTTGAAGGCGAAAGCGGAGGCCGGTCAGACGGTGCAGGAGCTGGCGGCACTTGCCGGGAAACAGGCACAGGGCAGACAGAAGGCGATGGAGTCCCTGCAGAAGGCGGGCGCTTTGTCCGTGCGGGATAAGCGGCTAAACAGGGCAATCGCGGGATTCCTCGCCTCCTGTGAAAAGATTCTGCGTCTCTCGGAGACGGAGGACGCTGCGGCAGCTTTCCTGCGGGTGAAGGAACAGTTTGATGACCGGGTGGCAGCGTATAGGCGGGATACGGAGCGGGTGAAAGAGCGGATGCATTTTCTCTTTCAATTCGTGGAGGATACGTTCGGCTCCGGCAACGAGATGCTGATTCTTGTGACGGAGTGCACCGTGCAGGCGGACTGTGCGAGATTTATCGGTCTTTACGGATGTGAGGATTATCAGAGGCATAATGAGGAACTGATGCTCACCGAGCGGGGGACGGAGCTGACTGCCCGGATTGAGGAGTTGGATTTATAGGAGCGTGAGAAGCGGTGGTAACAGGACGATGGAACGAAGAATAACACACGGGGAACTGGATATGCCGCAGGGCGTTTTGACATATAAGACGGACGGACAGACGGCTGAGATCACGGGATATCGCGGAAAGGATACGGTGCTTGCGGTGCCGCCTGTGATTGACGGCTGTGCCGTGACCTGCATCGGGAAAAAGGCTTTTTTGAGCAATAAAATGCTGAAGGAGATTTCCCTGCCCGGGTCTGTGGAGCGGATCGACGACTGGGCTTTTGCTTATTGCACGAAGCTTAAGAAGGTCAGCCTGCCCTATCACCGCATGGAGATCGGACAGGGGATTTTCAGGGACTGCTTTCTGTTAGAAGAGATTGCGGATGAGGGCGCGGACGCGGGAGAGAAAAAGACCACGGATACGGCATTTCTTTTGGCGGCTGTCATGAGCAGGCTTGACGCCTTTTACCTGTTTGACTTTGAGAGTGCGGGTTCCCCTGAATGGATGGCACAGTGGGATGGCAGGATGCAGACACTGATGGAGCGTGCGGACGCGGAGGGATTCTCCAAAATGCTGCTCTGCGGGGAAGAGGATTACGGCAGCAGGGAGAACAATCTGGACTATTACACGGAGCAGCGAAGGAGAGAGAAGGTAAGACTTTCCATGCTGCGGCTGATGCACGACTACGGGCTTAGGCAGGATGTGCGGGAAAAGCTGGAGCGGTATCTTCTCTCCCATATAAAGGGATGCGAGACGGAGGAGACATGGCGAGTGGTGTTAGAAGAATACGGGGACGATCTGCGGTATTATCAGTTCCTGACGCAGCTCGGCGGCGTCACCCCGGAAAATTTTCAGCCCATGATGGAGGATATGGGACAGTCTCATACCGAGATGAAGGCATATCTGATGAAGTATCATGGGGAGACACACGGGCAGGCGGATGTTTTTGACGCTTTTGTGCTTTGAAATTTAGGACTTGCACAATAACGAGTTCTGTGGTATTATGAAATCTGCTTGATTGGAAAAAGAAAATTTCGTATTTATTCGGAATGGAGGATAAAGATGGGCGTACTGAGAATCATACTTACCGTGATTTATATTCTTATATGTATAGCGTTGGTGGTATTAGTGCTGATGCAGGAGGGAAAAGCAGCCGGTCTTGGCGCGATCAGCGGCGCGGCTGAAACCTACTGGGGCAAGAACAAAGGCCGCTCCATGGAAGGAAAGCTCGTCAAGATCACGACGGGACTTGCGGTCGGGTTCATGCTGCTGGCAGTCGTTTTAAACCTGACTTTGTTCTAAAGTATTCTAAAGCGTAAAGAACGAAAGCACTCTTGCACATATGTAAGGGTGCTTTATCTCTTTCTATGCGAACCGGCGCGGGTGAGGAGTGCGAAGCATTCTGACCCGTTTATACGCAGGGACGGCAGGAACGGAAGGCGAATGGACACACAGTTTGAAAAACGCAAAAATTTAATATGTGAGCTGGTGGGCGACGAGCAGTATGTGCCGATGAAGGAGAAAGAGCTGGCGGCGTTTATGCAGGTCTCCCCAGCAGACAGAGAAATGTTTCACGAGGTGCTCCGGGCGCTTCTGGCGGAGGGAAAAATACAGCTTACGAGACAGGGCAGATATGTGAAACCGGACGTTAACCGCCCTGTGGGCACTTTTATCGGCAACGCCAGAGGGTTCGGTTTTGTGGAGGTCGAGGGATACGAGGAGGATTTCTATATTCCCGAGGATAAGACGGGCGGCGCTTTTCACATGGACAAGGTGCAGATATCTTTCCTGCCGGGACGGCGCGGCCAGAGGCGGGAAGCGGAGATCGTCCGGATTCTGGAGCGGGGGACGAAACAGCTTGTGGGCACTTATGAGCAGTCCCAGAATTTCGGCTTCGTGATCCCGGATAACGGGAAGATCGGCACGGATGTCTTTGTGCCGAAGGAGCGCTCCAAGGGGGCAGTCACAGGACACAAAGTCGTGGTGGAGCTGACTTCCTATGGGGATGAGAGCCATAAACCGGAGGGCAGGGTGGTGGAGATACTGGGGCATATCAATGATCCCGGTGTGGATATCATGTCCATCGTGAGGGGCTATGAACTTCCCGTGGAATTTGGTGAAAAGGTTTTGAACCAGGCAGGCCGCACGCCGGAGACAGTGTCGGAGGCGGACATGGCGGGGCGTATGGATCTGCGGGAGCTGCAGATGGTGACCATAGACGGGGAGGACGCCAAGGATCTGGACGACGCGGTCAGCCTTTATCGTGATGAGGCCGGTCTGTTTCATCTGGGTGTCCATATCGCGGACGTGACCAACTATGTGCAGGAAAACTCTGCCCTTGACTGGGAGGCACTGGAGCGGGGCACCAGCGTATATCTGGTGGACCGGGTGATTCCCATGCTGCCTCATAAGCTCTCCAACGGCATCTGTTCCCTGAATCAGGGCGTGGACAGGCTGGCCTTAAGCTGCCTGATGACGATAAGCGGGAAGGGCGAGGTGGCGGATTACCAGATTGCGGAGACCGTGATCCGGGTTGACCAAAGGATGTCCTATACTTCGGTCAAAAAGATTCTGGAAGACAGGGATGAGGCAGAACGGAAGGCGTATGAGACGCTTGTCCCCATGTTTGAGCAGATGGAGGAACTGGCGGCCCTTCTCAGAAAGAAAAGGCATAAGCGGGGCTCGATCGACTTTGACTTTGCGGAGAGTAAGATTCTTCTGGATGAAAAAGGGCGGCCTGTGGAGATCAAACCTTACGAGCGAAACGTGGCTACCCGGATGATCGAGGACTTCATGCTGATAGCCAACGAGACGGTGGCGCAGCACTTTTTCTGGCTGGAGACGCCCTTTGTATACCGGACCCACGAGAAACCCGATCCGGATAAGATCAAAAAGCTTGCAACCTTTATCAGAAATTTCGGCTATCATATCAAGCTGACGGGGGAGGAGATTCACCCGAAGGAGCTGCAGAAGCTTCTCGATAAGATCGCGGACACGGATGAGGAGACGCTGATCAGCCGCCTGACGCTGCGGAGCATGAAACAGGCAAAGTACACGGTGGACTGCACGGGCCATTTCGGGCTGGCATGCCAGTATTACTGTCATTTTACCTCGCCCATCAGACGTTATCCGGATCTGCAGATCCACCGTATCATCAAGGAGCAGCTTCGGGGAAAGCTTTCCGAAGAACGCATAAAACATTACGAAGAAAAACTGCCGGAGGTGGCGAAGCATGCCTCCAAAATGGAGCGGCGCGCCGCGGAGGCGGAGCGGGAGACCGATAAACTGAAGAAGGCGGAGTATATGGAGGAGCGCATCGGAGAAATCTATGACGGCGTGATCTGCGGCATTACCCAGTGGGGCATTTATGTGGAACTGCCAAACACTGTGGAGGGATTGATCCATGTGTCTGCGCTCGCCGGAGATTATTTCTATTATGACGAGGAAGCGTGCGAGATGGTGGGAAAGGAGACCGGCGTCTCGTATAAGCTGGGACAGCGCGTCACCATACAGGTGAAGGGTGTGGATCGTCTGGCGAGGACAGTAGATTTCGTTTTTCCCGAAGATGGGGCTTAAAACGGATGGAAAGAAGGTGGGAGTATGGCGAAAGAGGCCATGAAACTGGTGGCGAACAATAAAAAAGCCTACCATGACTATTTCATAGAAGAAAAATACGAGGCGGGGCTTGCGCTTCACGGCACGGAGGTAAAGTCCCTGCGCATGGGCAAGTGCAGTATCAAAGAGGCTTTTGTACGGATTGAAAACGGGGAGGCATTTGTGTATGGCATGAATGTAAGCCCTTATGAGAAGGGAAATATTTTTAACAAGGATCCGCTGCGCACGAGGAAGCTTTTGCTGCATAAGGTGGAAATCCGAAAGCTTGCCGGAAGAATGGCGGAGCAGGGCTATACGATCGTCCCTCTGCAGGTTTATTTTAAGGACGGCAGGGCAAAAATAGAGATCGGCCTCGCCAAAGGTAAAAAGCTTTATGACAAACGGCAGGATATCGCGAAAAAGGATCTGCGCAGGGAGCATGAACGGGAATTTAAAATCAAAAACCTGTAGATTGCATAGCGCAGAGAATAATGATATACTGTATATACTAAAATAGATATGGGCCAGTCAAGGTTTCGACAGGGGTCTTGCAGCTGGAGAAGCTATCCGCAGGCTGATGCGTCAAATCGCAAACTTAAACACAAACGCTGAAGATAATTTAGCATACGCTGCCTAAAGGCAGCTGTCCGCCTTAGTGCACCTACACATTAAGAACCGGGCATCGACTATGTAGGAAACGACGCAGGGGACGCCTCTTACCTGCGGGCGTATCAGAGGCTACTGAATCCACGGGGGTGTCGCTCTCCCGGTGGAGGAGGGAATGAGGAGCAATCCGCAATGAGTGACTATGATAGTAGAAGGACAGGGAATGGGCTTTTGGACACGGGTTCGACTCCCGTCTGGTCCACTGAAAAAGTTCTTAAAATGCCGGAATGTCGGTTTTTTAAGAACTTTTTTTTGCACATAGGGCGGAAGGTGCGTGAAATACGGGCATATGAACTCTTTCACAATTCACTGGACATAGTTCCTGTTTGGCGGTAAAATAAAAAGAAATATGGTGTACATCTACCAAGGGGAGAGAGGGCAAATTATGGCGGAAGAAAAAAGGGTTGTGAAGGGAAAAGACAAAAGCGATGTACTGCATTCTGTGAGGACGCAGATCGTGGGGGCCATGTTTCTGGCGATGGTCATATTATCGGTATGTCTGTCGGTGGTGCTGATCAGGAATCTGCGCATCCCGCTGATGAATCTGAATCAGAGTTATCTCTATGATCTGGCGGTGGCCTATGGCGGGAAACTGCAGTCGGAGATTGAGGTGCAGGGATACAATACGGCGACTCACTATAACAATCTGGAGTCTTCTATCGGCGGCGTCGGCCTGCAGGGAGTAGATTCCAGTTATGCCTATCTGGTGTCCTCGGACGGCACCATGCTCTATCACCCGACGAAGGATAAGGTGGGACAGCCTGTCGAGAATGAAGTGGTAAAGGCTGTGGTGGCGGAGATCGCTTCGGGCGTTGTTCCGGAACCGGCTGTTGTGGAATATGAGTTCAAGGGGGCTATGAAGTACGCGTCCTATTATGTGACGGAGCGGGGGCACTGCATTCTGGTGGTTTCCGCGGATAAGGATGATCTGATGAGCACGGTGCACCGGGTTACGCTCACAGGCACCTGTTGTTCGGTTGTTATGGTCATTATAGCCAGCATTATCGGCTTTTTCTTCGTGAGCAGGATCGTGAAGCCGATCACAAAGGTGACGGATGTGGTGGGGCAGCTGGCCCATATGGATTTCTCTGAGATCGACGGGCAGGAAAAACTGACGGCGCGGGCGGATGAGACCGGGCAGATGAGCCGGGCCGTAGTGGAGCTTAGAAGGCAGCTTGTGGAAGTGATATCGGAACTGCGGGAGCAGAGCGAAAAGCTGTATGAGGCTTCCGATGTGCTAAACGGCAACGCCTCCGAGACGGCTACCACGGTGGAACAGGTGGAGAAGGCGGTGACGGAGATATCCGACGGTGCTTCCTCTCAGGCGGATGAGACGCAGAAGGCTACGGAGAACGTGATTCTGATGGGCAGTATGGTGGAGGAGACTACCAGGCAGGTGGAGGAGCTTACCGACAATGCCAACGCCATGCGCAGATCCAGCGACGAGGCATTTGAGACGCTGCAGAATCTGGGGAAAATAAACGACCGTGCAAGAGAAGCTATTGACGTGATCTATGAGCAGACCAACACGACGAACGAATCTGCCATGAAGATCAGAGAGGCGACGACGCTGATCACTTCCATAGCGGAGGAAACGAATTTACTGTCCCTGAATGCCAGCATAGAAGCGGCCAGAGCAGGGGAGCAGGGCAGAGGTTTCGCGGTGGTGGCAAGCCAGATCCAAAAGCTGGCGGAACAGTCCAACGAGTCTGCCAGACAGATTGAGAATATCATAGATTCCCTGATCGAGGATTCCCAGAAGTCCGTGGAGACGATGGAGGATGTGAAGAAGATCATGGAGAGTCAGAGTGAGAGCGTGGGCCGGACGAACGAAAGCTTTACGCAGGTCAGAGACGGTATCACCCAGTCACTTGACGGCGTGAATCAGATCGCGGATAAGACGAAGAAGCTTGATGAAGCCAGAGTGAACGTGGTGGATGTGGTGCAGAATCTGACGGCTATCGCCGAGGAAAATGCGGCCAGCACGGAGGAAACTTCCGCTTCGGTAACGGAGGTCAGCACGATCGTGTACAGCATTTCTGAAAATGCGACGAAGCTCAAAGAAGTGGCGGAACATCTGGAGCAGAGCATGAGCATCTTCAAGATCTGAAGGGGGTCTTCGGGGCGTATTTATGGAAAAGCGAGAGGATGATCTGGTCGTCGGCGGTTACCGCTTTGCGACGATAGCGGATGCGGAGACGGCCAGAATGGAAATAAAAAAGGTGGAGAATCTGGAGGAGCGGCTCGACTACCGCAAGCCTCAGAATGTTCTGCTTGTATATAACCGGGCGGTGGAGAATCAGGTTTTTCTGACACCCATCGGTTTGAGCTATCTGCAGAAGATGCAGAAGGAAATGGTGAAGTGGGGAGTTCCTGCGGATAAGGTACAGCCGGTTCCGCTCCGGGGAACATTCAGCAACAAGACGGCGAACAGCCGCTCGATCCGGATGAGCGTTGCGAAAAGGCACCCGGAATATCAGGGACGGTTTGTGATGTCCGTGCTGATCAACGTTGTGCTGGTATTCCTGGTAGCAGCAATGCTGGTGATCGCATGGAACAGCGATACCCCCAATATCATCAATTACAGACAGGCTGTGGTGAATGAGTATTCGGCGTGGGAGCAGGAACTTACCGGACGGGAACAGGCTGTTCGGGAGGCGCAGCGCAAATTGGAAGCAGACAGGTTAAATGAGCAGTAGCTGGAAAGAGAGGCAGGGCGGTATATGGATAAGTCGAAGATCCTTGTGGTGGACGATGAGAGCCGTATGCGTAAGCTGGTTCGGGATTTTCTGGTAAAGAATAATTATGAGGTTGTGGAGGCGGCTGACGGAGAGGAGGCGCTCGACCTCTTTTTTGAAAAGAACGATATGGATCTGGTCATTCTGGACGTGATGATGCCTAAGATGGATGGATGGCAGGTATGCAGGGAAATCCGTGCATATTCTAAGGTCCCCATCATTATGCTGACGGCCAAATCCGATGAGAGAGACGAGCTTTTGGGTTTTGAGCTGGGGGTGGATGAATATATTTCCAAACCTTTCAGCCCGAAAATTCTTGTGGCGCGGGTGGAGGCAATCCTCAGAAGAACCGGGCAGGCGGCTGCCGAGACGATCGTGGAGGCGGGCGGAATCCGTCTCGACAAGCAGGCGCACAGCGTGAATGTGGATGGAAAGCCGGTCGATCTAAGCTACAAGGAATTTGAGCTGCTCGCCTATTTTATGGAAAATAAAGGGATTGCCCTGTCCCGGGAAAAGATTTTAAACAGTGTCTGGAATTATGATTATTTCGGGGATGCCAGGACGATTGACACTCATGTGAAAAAGCTTCGCAGCAAGATGGGAGACAAGGGAGAACTGATCAAAACGATCTGGGGTATGGGATATAAATTTGAAGAGGAATAGAATCACCGGGAGGTTGGGAATGGCTAAGCGCTGGTTTTATAAGGAGGAACTGTTTTTTACAACGGAAGCGACAGGCCTCAGGGAGGAAAATCAGGACAAGATCATAGAGTTGTTAAGCAGGAATGTAGCGGTCGGCGTAGTCGGCGGATTTTACGAGGAGGGTTATCCTGTCTATTTTATCAGTTCCTTTGCTCTGAATAATATCAACATGACCTTTGATCAGTTTATGGAGAGAACCGGAGGCAAATATCTGGAAGCAGTGTATGCGCCGGATCGCGAAATTTTTACGAAGGTTTTTATGCCGGGAGAAGATGACAATCGGGAATACCGGATGATCAACGGGGACGGTGAACCGGTCTGGGTACGTGAACTTCGAATGGAATCCACAGCCGGCGATGGCAGGAAAATCTGGATCAGCGCCGTCAGACTGATTGACGAAGAACACCGTGACAGCCAGCTGTCAGGCGAAGCTTTCCGCATGCTGCAGGATACCTATTTCCGAATCAGCGAGATCAATCTGAACAAGAATACGATCGTAGATTTGAAATTTGTGGAGAGTGAAGCGCTGGAACTGGAGCGGTTAAACGGCGATTACAGAATGACCGTCGCGTCATGTGCGCAGAACCATGTGGAGGAAAAGGACAGGGTCAATTTCGCAAACATCATGTCTGTGGAGAATCTGAAAAAGGTATTTATGGACAGCAGCGTTCCCATCCATTTCAGCTATCTGCGTCTGGTGGAGGGCGAGTGGAAATGGGTCCAGACGAATCTGGTGCCGGTTGAGAATTTCAGTGAAAAAAACGCCAGAGTCATGTGGTATGTGAAAAATATCACGGAGGAAAAGGCGAAAGAGACGGAGATGACAGACCGGATTCTGCGCACAAACGCGGAACTGGTTCAGGCCAAAAAGGAGCTGGAGGCGGCCAATCGGAAGATTCAGGAATCTAACCGTAAACTGCGTCGTACGCTGAGCGTGGAGGAACAGTACAGACAGGCAATCGTATCCGAGGCTGTTTTGGTATTTAACGTCAATGTGACAAGAAACCTGATCGAGGAAGAATTTTATGAGATCGTAGACGGGCAGATGGAGCCTGTGCTTGCCCGGATGGGAATGCAGGCACCCTGCAATGCGGACGATTTTTTCCTGAGCTGGAGCAAGGAACGCGTTTTCCCTGTAGACAGGGAGGTCTATGTACAGACCGTCAATACAAGGCACCTGCTGGAGTCCTATGAACGGGGAGAAAATGAGCTGATTATTGAGATCGAGGCCTCCGGTTCAGGAGAGCAGCCCATGGTATTGAGACACACGATCCTGCTCACGAAGGATGGTGTCAGCGGGGATATACTGGCTCTCAACAATGCCAAGGATATCACGGAAATCCGGGCAAAGGACAGAGAGACAAAGAAAGCTCTGTTAGATGCCTATGAGGCGGCGGACCGGGCAAACTGTGCCAAGATGGATTTTCTTTCCAAAATGTCTCATGATATCAGAACACCCATGAACGCGATCATCGGCATGACGGCCATTGCGGGAACCAAACTTCACGATCCCGACGGGATGGAAGAATGTCTTGCAAAGGTCTCCGCTGCGAGTAAACACCTGCTCTCACTCATAAACGAGGTGCTCGACATGAGCAGGATCGAGTCGGGTGCGCTGACTTTGGACGAGGAGGAATTTAACCTTTTAAATATTATAGACAGTATGGTGAATATGCTCTCCGATGCTGCACGGGAGAAGAAGCAGAAGATAGAATTTCGTGCCCATGGCGTTCAGAATACCAATGTACGGGGAGATGCGAGACGGCTGCAGCAGATATTTGCGAACGTGATAAGCAATTCTATCAAATATACGGGAGAAGGCGGAGCAATCAGTATAGAAATTACGGAAAAAGCCTCCCCGCAAGAGCACGTCGGATGTTATGAATTTATTTTTAAGGATAACGGAATCGGTATGTCGGAAGACTTTCTGAAACGCATTTATGATCCTTTTGAGCGGGCGGATGATGTGCGCACCAGCAAGATTCAGGGTACCGGGCTTGGTATGACCATCAGCCGGAATATCATTCAGATGATGGGCGGAGATATTCAGATAGAGAGTGAGCTGGGGGTCGGGACGATCGTGACGATCACCGTGCCTTTAAAGTATCAGGTGCCGGGGGTGGTGAACAGGAAGGATCTTATCGGAAGAACTGTCCTGGTGGTGGATGACTCACCTTTTGCCGGAGAGACAACCAATGTTCTTTTAAGTAATCTGGGGATGCGCGGTGACTGGGTGCAGTCCGGAGAAGAAGCGCTTGACTATATGAAGGAAAAACGGCTGAAGGGGGAAGATGTTTTTGCCGTTCTGCTGGATGTGAACATGCCGGGTATGAACGGTATGGAGACAGCGAAGGCGATACGCA
>ERZ808042.821-NODE-821-length-13242-cov-3.659324_pt1 | contig 13242 bp, 7 predicted proteins | sample MGYA00380193_ERZ808042 | MGnify/ENA primary metagenome ERZ808042 (study PRJEB31490, sample SAMN06133401) | mouse gut metagenome | isolation source: M1_2 | host: mice | place: China: Chengdu | collected 2015-05 ...
GACCATCATGGCCAATACCACTATTATTGATAAAATTTTATTCTTCATATCTGCCTCCTTACTCCGCAGCCACATTTTTTTCTCCCGTTTCATCACCCGGCATCTCTTTTTCCTCCGGCTTCGTATCGGGATTTTCCTCTCCAATCTCCACGCCTTCACTTTCCGCGTCTGCGTCTGGCTTTTCTATATTGCCGCACCAGCACCGTCTGACGCTGCTGCCGTCGTCCCCGCCAATGTTTTCGCTTCCGGTCCCGCCGTCATTTTCTTCGCTGTCAGTCTCGTCCCCGCCGCTGTCATCTTCCTCGCCGCTGTCCGCGTCCGACAGAATGAAACTGCATTCCTCCTGGTCCCGATGCCCGCAGTCCATGCAGACTCTTTCATGGTGACGGCCATCCTCGCAGGGAATGTAATGAAACGCGTAGTGCTCCTCTGTGACAGGTTCGTATCCCGCGCAGAACGGTGTGCCTTCCAGACAGCATCTGCTTCTGTGACTCGTTTCGTCCACTGCTTCAAAAAGCAGCGTGTGCGTCTCCTCACATTCCCACTGATACCCACAGACACAAGTGCAGCGTATACCGGGATATTCTGCTCCCTGATACGAAAGCGTGCAGCTTTCCCTCCGTTCCGCCCTGTGCGGATCCACCAGGTCAAACGCGTCTCCACAGGATTCGCAATGTCTGGTATGGGTTTCCCCGTTTACATGGAGATATTCCCAACGATGGGTATGTGTGTAGCAGGCGGGTTCAAACACTGTATCGGGAATCGTGTTCAGCCTGTCTCTCAGAAGGAGAAAATCCGCCGCGTATATCTGCGCACCCTTTTCCTCCTCACGATAAACCAGACTTCCGCGGGAGGACAGCCCCGTCCATGCCGCAAGCTGCCCCGATTCCTCTGACTGCGCTTCCGCCGCCCGCACAGTCGGCGTGAGCGTACACGATCCCAGCACCAATGCCAGCAGTGCCGCTGCCATTCCACACCATTTCTTCCTGCCATCGCCTGTGCGTTTATTTGTGCCATTATGCCTTTTATCGCCTGTGCCAGTCTTCATGCTGCCCCTCCTTTACTTTCCGGATCTGCCCTGAGACGGCATCAGATAAAGCGTGTTCGTCCTCTCCTCGTAGCGGTAGGAGAGTGATTCCGACGAAAGGGCATCCATCTTTTCGTCCAGCTTCTTATCCAGTTCCTCTGCCCTTTCCTCATTCTTTTTCTGCGTCTCCGCGTTCTTTTTTTCCATTTCTTCCAAAGCCTTTTTAAACTCGCGCTCCAGCCCCTCCAAATCGTCCCCGAGATCATCCAGACGCTTATCCAGATCGCTTAAGTTTTCGTTCACTGTCGTCTTGAGACTCTCCTCCACTTTGGAAAGCTTATTCCAAAGCTTTTCATCCTCCTTTCGCAGCTCCTTGATTTTTTCATGGACGCCCGACACATCTGTGCGTATCTGCCCAAGCTCCACCTTAAGCTCACCGATCTGTCCTTGGATCGCGGGTATCTTTTCCTGCTCGATCCCCTGCACCACATCCGACAGATTCGTCAGTCTGGTCTCCAATGTCCTGACGTTTTCCGCGACAGTCCGGGTTTCCTTTTCCAGTACCGTGAGTTTTTCCGTCACTTTTTCGGAAGACGCGGAACTGTTCTCCCGGTATTCTCTGACAATCTCCGAGACCTCCTTCTGCACCTTCTCCAGAGCACTCTGCAATTCTCTGACCTTTTCCGACAGTTCCTTAGTGTTCGTGAGATACTCCTGCCGCAGTTCTTCCCCGGAGTCCCGGGACATATACTCCTGCATTTTTTCCTCGTAGGTAGTTGCCACAAGTCCCTGCGCCTCCTGCAGGGCAAGTACGTCCTGTGCATCCTGCAAAGCCTGCGCCTCCTGCAGCTCCTGTGCTTTCCTGGCGGCCGCCTCCCGCTTTTTCTCCTGCACACCGTACCCCCGCCACAAGAGCAGTACGATAACTACCGCGGCCGCAACGCCGACTGCGACGAGGATAAACCGGGGAACCTGACCATCCTCTCTATCGGGATCTTCCCGCCATTCATTCAAATAATCTGACACCTTTGTCATAAATTCACGCATATTCTTCCTTTTTCCTCCTTTTTTCAATCTTGTCCTATTGGAATGTCCGGCGAACCGCCGTAGACCCGCACATAGAAAGTTGCAGAATATAAAATGCACGGAATAAAGTATACTTTAATCTTTCCAAAGATTGTATGATTACCATACCAGATGTATGCCCGATACACAATACCGGAATAGTGCACAAGTTTTTTCGCATAAAAAGGCCCGCTTGCACCTGCAATCCCGATGCATACGGGCTTTTACTACTCCAAACGAAATTCCGTTAGTAAGTCAAAATCTCATAACCGTCCTCGGTCACCGCCAGCGTTACCTCCCACTGCGCGGAGGGCTTGCCGTCCTCCGTGTAGACCGTCCAGCCGTCCTCGTCGTCAATATAAATATCAGCCTTCCCCATGTTTACCATGGGTTCAATGGTGAAGACCATTCCCGGCACCATCAGCATCTCCGTGCCCTTGCGGGTCACATAGCTGACAAACGGCTCTTCGTGAAATTCCAGCCCGATGCCGTGGCCGCCGATCTCCCGCACAATGGAGTAGCCGTTCTGTTTCGCGTAGTCATTGATGGCCTGCGCCATGTCTCCAAGGAAGTTCCATGGTTTTACCTGTTCCAGCCCCACGTCGATACACTCTCTGGCCACCCGCACCAGCTTCTGTGTCTCCTCGGCCACATTCCCCAGCATAAACATGCGCGAGGAGTCCGAAAAATACCCCTTATATATGGTAGATACGTCCACATTGACGATATCGCCGTCCTGAAGCAGCCTGTTCTCATCGGGAATGCCGTGGCACACCACCTCATTGATGGAAGTGCAGACACTCTTAGGAAATCCCTCATATCCCAAAGGCGCGGCGATTCCACCCATTTCCTTCGTCATATCGCGGACAATCTTATCAATTTCCTCAGTGCTCATGCCGATGTGGATCTGCCGCTCGATCTCGTCCAGAATGGCGATATTCAGCTTGCTGCTTTCCCGGATGCCCTGCAGTTGTTCGGGCGTCTTTAGGATATCGTGTCTCGGGACAATGTGGCCCTGCAGCTCGATGCTTTCGATTTTCTCATCCATCGCCATATGGCAGGCTTTGTATTTTTTGCCGCTGCCGCACCAGCAGGCGTCGTTTCTACCCAGTTTTTTCATAAAATATGTCATCTCCGTTTCTTTTGCCCTACCTATTGTAGCACATTGGGGCGGGAAATGGGAGAGGGATTACTAAAAACAAATCCCCGCATTTTTCTGCAACAAAAAGGAGCGGCCGCGCTATGGCGCGACGCCCCTTTTCGTTTCATTTGTACGCTGTGTTTCTCTATACAAATATTATTCTGTCACAAGCGCAATCTCACTGATTGTAACTTCTGCATTGTTTGTCGCCAAACCTTTCTGTTGAACAAGTACCTTGATCGTTGCAGTTGAAGCATCGGAATCAATCGTCAACTGGCCGCTGTCTACCGCTACAACCTCGAAATCCGGGGATACTCCGCTTGCACCGTTTGCTGCCGCAATAACGGCTGCCGAAATATCATCCCATGTTGTTGTAGACGTGATCGTAATCGTTTTGCTTTCACCGGTCGCCGCTGCCTTCACCGCACCGGAGATAGCAGTCTTTAATGTTTCGGTAATCTCTTTCTGCACAGGCTGTTCCGGCTCCTCTTCCTCCAATGCCGGAATTGTAAGCGTAACTGCCTGCGTATCGCTGTCCTCACCCTTAGTGATTTTAATGGTGGCTGCTACGGAACCAGCCTGATTTACCTGTGCTTTTGTGAGCGTAATCTGTTTTTTCTCACTCTGTACGTCAAGCGCGTAAGCAACCTCATCCGTAGCGTTTACCGTTTTCTTAATATCCGCCAGCATAGCTGCTTCTACACTTTCTTCCGTTGCATCCTGTGCAATGAGCCAGTCAGGTTTATTGGCAAAATCATTGATTGCCTTTGCCCATGCTGCTACTGCCGTTTTCACTTCTGTCACAGTCATTTCCTGAGGAGGCACTGTCTCAACAGGCGTCACCTTTACTGTCACTTTGACGGAGGCCGCAAACTTGAGATTTTCTTCCCACTGTTCCTCAGTCATCAGTTTACCGTCGTTATTGAATATACTCTCATACTTGCTTCCTTTCGGCGCAAAGTATATGGTGGCCGGAAATGATTTAGTGTTCTTCGACAATTCCCTGCCGAGTGTCAGTATGATTTCATCATTCTCATTCATGCTCGGACTGATCCAGACATTCTTTGTAGCTACCATAAAGTTGCCGGCAATTTCAACTTTCTTATCACCAGCCATGATCACGAAGGGCTGTGTCGCAGCGCCCACACGGTTCTCAATGGTAAGCTCCTTGTCAATGCCATACTTGACGGTGGAAGCCGCATCCTTAATTTTCACCGTGATCTTAACGATCTGGTTTTCCGCACCCTTATTGTCATAGTAATCTTTGTCTGTGGTCGCAGAGTATACAAGGTAACCTGTCAGATCATTCTTGTCAATCTTGGTCGGATCGGTAACACCAGCTTTAATGACTAACATGCCATTATTAATATCAAAATTTGTTGTAAACTTATTTTCTACACCCTTGATATTTGCATTCAGGAGCTTCGTAAAAGTTAAGTTCAGGTCGTCAGCCGGAATGCTTGATTTACCTGTCAGAACCGCGCCTGCGTCCTTTAGGCCAATGGTGTAGGATGTAGTCGGTTTGAAGGTAAATTTCTTCACCTTATCTACCTTAACCGTAGCTGCTGCCGGTATTGTGGATGCCGTAAATACATCGCCTTTCAAACTTCCCGCAGTCACCTTCAATGCATAACTGCTCTGGTTAAACTTGGGACTTGCACTCTTGAATGCCAGCTCAATGGTTCCTTTCCTGGTCTCTGCGTCATAGTCTTTGATCTCATAGCTTGCAGCCGAAAGATCGGTCGCAAACGCAGTCAGGTCAGAGCGGTTCTTATCACTTAACTTACTCCAGTCAACCTCCACCGCTGCCGCCAGTTTACCGCCGTTTGCAGTTGCGCTGGTTACCAATGCATCAGGAATCTTACTAATCTCAATCGTAACCTTCTGCTCACTCTGTGTTCCAACAGGATGAAGTGTATTAAGCGCTTTTGCCGCAATCTTCGGGTTACTGCCTGTGAGAACATCATTGTTTTTAAAGCTGTATTCTACTGGCTTTGCAGGGCTCTGGGATTTATCCGTCAGGGTAATCTTGAACTCCTGCTTATCGGAAGTAATCAGCGCCGTGTTATACTGCTGCTGCGTCTTCTTACCGCCCGTGATCTTAATGTCAAAGTTTGTGTAAGCGGGCGCTGCTTCGTAACCGCCGCCTTCCTTCGGCACCATCACTTCTGCCATCAGTCTGGATACGGCAGAACCATTGTACTCTATGGTTCCTGTCGCAGGTGAGGCAGGATCGTATAACGCCGCAGCATCCGCCGCCCAACTGCCATTTGCACTGGGAAGTGCCTTGGAAATCTTCAGTGCCAGCGCTTTATTCTCCGTACTGTCAAATGTCACATTGAGAGAAATCTCTGCTTTCGCCTTACTTCCGTCGTTAGCCGTCACAGTAAGCTTTGCCTTCGCCGGCTTCACTACGGTGATTTTACCGTCCGTGCTGACATCCACGTTCTTCGCACTGCTGGACTTATAACTTACATCCGTATTCGGAACGGTCACTGCCGCCAATTCTTCATTCGTGTATACTTTATCCTCTGCCAGTCCGGCTTCTGCGGTAAATGCCCTCACAAAACCACCTGTAACTGTGGATGCTTCTACATCTACAGCATTCTTGCCGTCTGCGATTGCAACTACCTGGTACCCCTTCAGAACTTCTGCCGTGATTTCGGGTTCGTCTGCTCCGGACCCAGGAGGCGTCGGCGTTGTCTCCTCTTCCCCATATACCGGTTTCACAATCGCAACCGTGCTCAGATCCGCGCCTACGTTTGTAATCGTAATCGGCTCACTGTATGCCGCATCTGCTTTACCGATAAATTTCGAGCCATTCACACCGTTGTCTACAGTCGCTTTGATCACGAACTGGTTATCCGTCTCTTCTGCCGCAACCACATAATCCTTGTTGACCGTTACGGTTCCGTTGGATTTATTAATGGTCACCATGCCATAGAGAGGATCTGCATTAGTAAAAGAATCGCCCTTCTTATTTTTTACAATCTCCCATGTAACCTTTTTGGTCTTGGGAGCAACCTGCTTATCTTTCCCGGTTGTGTCGCCATTGTAGTACGCAACTGCTTTCAGAGTTGCCGCTTTCTTTACCGCCTTATATATGCTCTCGCTGGGAACTGTTATGCCCAGTTCGTCAATACCTCTCACTACCGTAACGACAACCGTTGCTCTGGAAGCATACATCGTGTCGACCGCTTTCGCCGTCACCTGTATGGTGTGCTTGCCTACTGCCGTCTTCTCCGTCGCACTTGCATAAATCTGGCCGTTTACAATCTTCAAATTTGCTAACGCTTCATCGCCCTTACAGGTAGTATCCACGATATCGCTATCTTTAATCTCCGTGTAAGTCGTGGTCTTTGTAAACTGAGGGGTTGCGATCATAACGTTTTCCTGACCGGTATAAACGGTGGTCGTACCCTTCTTCAGTTTCAGATTTACTTCCCATGCAGGAGTCTGTGTCGCAAAAGGCTTTGTGCCCGTTGTAAACGCCTGGCTTCTTGCATTCTCAATCAGGTTATCATTGATGTTAGCCGCCGTAACGTCTATTGTCTTATCTTTTACATGTACAAGAGTAACTTCCACATCGTACTTCCATGCGCCGCCGTCGCCGTAAGTTACGGCACCTTCTACACCATTTACCGTAATCTTATCCTTAGCGACTTTAATGGTTACATCCTGTGCGTCGCCGTCCTTGACAAAGTACTGTGTCGCGACCGTATCCAAAAGATTCTCCGGTCTTTCCGCACCTGCCGCGGGAGTCACCTTCACTTCGTATAATACAGCGCCCTTTTCGGGATTCTCAATCTTCTTAGCGCCCAGTGTGAGTGTCAGATCAATGTCGCTTGCGCTCTTTAACTTAACGGTAGGCTTTGCAGTACGTGCGCTGATCAGAGCCGTAGACTCAACCTTGATTGTCTTACTTATCGTGTCGCCGTCGGAAACAACTACATCCGCTGTGCCTGCTGTCTGCCCGGTCTTGATCATCAGAAGGCCGCTTTCGGAGTCAAATGCAGGAGTGCCGTCAACTACTCCCTCAGCAGACGAGTTCTCAACCTTTATGATAAGTTTGCTGACTTCACCGTTTGTTGTAACTTTATATCCTTTTACCGTATCGGTGGGCTGTTTCGCACTGGCCGGAGCAGAAATAGTGGATATAACCTTAGATACCTGTAAGGTATAGGTCGCGCCCAATACTTCCTTCGCATCCTCGCCTTCGCCCTCTGTCGCATACAGCTTCAGGGTCAGTTTCTTTCCTGCCACCGCTGCCGCGTCAGCAAGATTGATTGTTGCGGTTGTCCCCGCAACAGGAACAACTTCTGTTTTGCCCTCTACGGGAGCTACCTCTTTCGTGCCGTCAAAAAGCTCCGCCTTGCTGATCGTTACAGGTGTATCTAATGCGCCCTGCACGATGCCTGCCGTGTAAGAAACATCATAGCTTACGTTGTAAATATTCTTTACAGGATTTATTACTTTATTATTTTTATCTTTTAATTCCGCTGCTTTGTATAAGCCGTTTGCCGCAATGGTGATCTCCACATTGTCCGTCACCTTTACGCTGAACTCCGCCGCGCCTTTCGTAACTTTCACGGCCGGGCCCGCCGTCTCACCAACCTTATAGGAGACTGTTTTCAACTCGCAGTTATTCTTCTGCGTTACTTTAACGGTGATTGTCTGACCCTGCGAAATTTGAGCAAGCGCGCCAGACGTCAGGGCTTTTCCGTCCACACTTACAACCGTGTTTACGTTCGCCGTGTCACCTGTAAAAGTAACAGCCTTAGTAACCGCCTCTTCCGCAACGGTAAATACCTCACCGTCCGCTGCAAGCGCAGATGCCAGAACAGTATATGTGTAAGTCGCATTATCACCGTCTTTATCTACTTTGGCAATTATTTCAGTGCCTGCCTTATTTGTAACTGTCGGAGCGAAAGCGCCTGCTGCATCGATTGTGAAAGCGACTCTCTTTGCGTCCTGCGCAACCGCATATTTGCCATCTGTCGCCGTGACTGCCGTTCCGTCAACCTTCACGCCACCGAGTGTCAGGTTCTTTACGCTTTCTGCAAATTTGATTTCAACGGTATTAGCATTTTCTGCGCCGATTGCGTCGGTTCCAACCGTGACTGTGGCAGGCGTTCCCTTGGTCATGGTCAGCTTATATTTTGCAGAAGTCTCTACCATTGTCTGTCCAGACGGCTCTTCCACTTTTTCGATGGTTGCACCTGTAGCTTTGATGCTCTCATCATCAATCTGGTAGCCTGTTGTCGCCTTGAAAGTCAGAATAACTATCTCATTGCGGGATACTACCTTGTCTCCGTCATTCTTCGTCGTACCGTCAATGCTGTCCTGGTCAGTAGCGCCATCGGGCATTGATATAGTCGCCGTAGCGGACTCCTTATCGCTGCCTTCCGCCATCGCAAACGTAAACGCATAGCACTGCGTCTCGTCAAGCTCAGTCGTCATGGTAAGCGTTGTATCAGCATCAAGGCTGGTAATCGTGTAAGTACCATCCGTGGCCGGTTTCAGCTCGGCACCACTTGCATCTGCGACCTTAGTCACTTCAAAGAACTCCGCCGCCTCAAGTTTAAAGCTTACGCTGGAGCCTTCCTTCGCTTCAATTGTCCAGGAACTATCCGAATCGCCCAGTTCGGCCTTGTCCGCTTCCGTGCCATTAATCTTGATGTCCTTAACTTTTGCAATTTTCTCATCTTTTGTAAGCGTCACCGTGTATGTCGGAATCTTGATCGCTGTTACATTGATCACGACGTTGTCGCTCACATTAGCGATTGTGTATATACCGTCAGCCGATGCGTCGGGCATAACCGCGTCAGCAGTACCTACCTGATAAGACAGTACGCTGATCTTATGAGTATCCTTATTGGCATCTTTCAGCTTCGCCGTAAAAGTGAGCGTTTCTCCCGCTTCAATTCCATCAGCCGCTGCCGGAGTTGTAGAAAACTCCAGTGCACCGTCCTCATCCACCTTATTTACAGTAATGGTATATTTTTTCTTTTCAACGGCTACTTTAATAACGATATGAGCCGTAAGATCAGCTTGCCCGATCGTATAGGTAACCGCGCCGCTTTCATCTGCACTGCCCTTTGTAGCCTCTTTCTCCTCTGTGCTATCTCCTACCGTATATTTAACGGCAGTCACATTATAGTTTGCTCTCGGCGTTACTGTAAAGGTAAAATTAGCTTCCCCAGTTGTTTTACCTTCGCCGAGGTCGATCTCGTATCCAGTTTTATCCGCCGTTCCGTCGGTTACGGTAAATTCGGTTGCTCTGGGTGCAGGATCCTCAACTCCCATAATGGAAGCGCCGAAATCCGGAACCGGTTCGCCCTGATTTTCGGACGCATCTCCCTCTACGTCATCCGTGAGGTTATCAATAACAGGCGTCTGACTGTCGCCCTCTGTGCCTTCCGTCTCGCCCTCTGTGGTGTCAGAATCCTCCGAATTTACGGGATTTTCTGTCTCCCCCACATCTGCCGTGTTTTCATCGCCAGCGGCGCCTTCAGTAGTGTCTTCATCCACTAAATCAGGATTAGTAACCGTATCATTTACGGTCGCTTCTTCCGCTGCCAGAACCGGCATTGCAGTCTGCGGCACCATTGTCAGTACCATAGCTGCTGCGAGCATGATAGAAAGTGTGCGATTAAATTTCTTTAATACTTTTTTCATGCTTGGTGTTTTCCTCCTCTTTCATGATATATTTTTAGCCTCGGCCAACGGTAACATCACTGATAGCCGCGGCCAGTTTACTTGAATAAGATGGGATAAGCGGAGCCACCCATCACACCTTATCATTGAACATTTTATCCCCCCGCCCCCCTTTTGTCAAGTCACCCCCCCCCCTAAAAAATTTCGTATTAATCCAAAAATCTTGCCCATCTTTCGTCACTTTGACTATAAAGTTTTGGTACTTTCGTTCGATGTGCACCAAATCTTGTGGTTTTTCTGACACTTATATACAATTATGTAAATCTCTGGCAATGGTTCGGCGAGAATTGTTTTTCAAAAAGAACAATTACAAGCGTTATGTTTATGATATCAAGAAGGAGCCTCTATCAAGGCTCCCTTCCATTTGACTCTAATCCGTAATATGGAGTTTTTTTCCGCTTTCCAAGCCTACCAGAAACAATTCCAATGTTTGAGGGTTTGTATTCCTGTATTGCAGGTGGTAATAAATTTGGTTCAGACTGTCTATAAGGCTGCGCTCATCCCCCGCACGATACCGCACTTTCTTATCATAACAGCCGCCTGCCTGCATAAGCAGAGCTAATGCAAACTTTTCGTTGACATAAATATGTTCTTCTCCCGCCCCTTCCATTATCTGAAACGGTTTTCTTTTCAAACACCACGAAGCGCTGTATGCCATTAATTTAACATAGTTCACCAGGCTAATATCGTGATAATCCTTTAATCTTGCCAGATCCACCAAAATATCTATCAGACAATGATCAAATATATCATCATTAAAATAGACCTTTTCCTCCAATCCATTCTCCTCGTAAAACCTCTCTGCCGCTCCCCGAATAAGCATCCCCGCATTACGGATATATTCATCGGTAAAAGATTCCTTCAATGTTTCTTTCAGTGTTTTAGCCCGCTTTTTATCCATCGTAACTCCCCTTATTTTATCATATACTTCCAAAATATTTCTTTAACAAATCCGATATCTCCCGCATTTCCTGACCGTCCTTACTTTCCTTGTTTTCCTCAGAGTACAGCCTCTTCTCAAATAACTCTCTATATTTATGGACAAACGTCCCCATTTCATCGCCCATTCCGGTAAGGCGGTTCATCATATTTATGTAATTATTTATCATTTCATTGGTAAGATCGTAGGGATAACGAATTTTATGATCAATCTCGCTCCAAGCCTCCTCGTATAATGTCCGAACCTGTATTTCAATTCCCAGCCCCGTGTTGGAACGAATCACATAATGGGCCGACCTGTAAGGCTTATCTTTCCTTATATTAATTTTTCCCTCATACAGGTTTGTATCATCCCCTTCTCGCACATATACAAAAGGAGGCTCCCACAATACATTCTTATAGTCCCCCATAATTTTTTCATGGATACCGATCCAATCCTCTTTAAACAGTACCAAAAGACGAGTCCCCATCAGATCAGTGATCTTCTGTTCATAGTTAGTCACAGACAGACAATCACCCTTCGCCAAATATTCCGGATTTTTCCTGATAATTTTCTCGATCAGATGGCTTGTTGCTTTTACCCTGCAACTCAAAGAATGAACACCCGAACACGTCTGTAATGCGTCCGCATACAGTTTTACCGTGCTTTGGTGTTCATTCTTTTTAGATTTAAAATGATCTGCAATCTGCTCCAATTCACTCCATGTCAAACCGGCGTTCCGAAATTTCTCAGATGATATATTGAACTCCCTGCAAAAATCAGCCCGCTCCTTCTCTGTCGTAAGCATACAGCCACCTTTTACCTGTTAAAACCGGTCGCCGCATCTACAAGTCCCGACCGCAAAAGATCAGTAAACGACTGCAATTGTTCTTCAACAAACTCCGAAGTAAGCTCAGGGCCGATATTAGGCTGATTGTCCTTTTTAAACCCATCGCTGTTCAATCTTTCCATAAACCGATCCATCGCAACACTTGCCTTCGTCATACCAATCACCTCGTTTCTTTCTTTATTTTATTGTTTTTGTTAATTATGGTGCTTCTTAAGTTACCACACCTCATGTATATAGTCAACCGTTTTTCGCTACTTATCCAATTAAATCATACCATATATAGGAATAAATCACAACCGTTTTTTATTTATGTGCCTTCTGTCTTCGCAATGCACCTTTTCCTACTCCCCCAGCACCTCCACTGCCTTCTCCAACTGGTTATCCACGTCCTTGTCATAGTAAGCGTCGCTGTCAAACTCGCAGACCACGTCCGGCTCGATGCCTACCCCGTGAATATTATTGCCCTTGGGCGTATAATAAGCGCTGATCGTAAGTTTCAGGGCCGTGCCGTCCGTCAGGGGCAGCACCCGCTGGACGATGCCCTTGCCAAAGGTGGTGGTTCCCACCAGAATGCCCTTATTATAATCCTTGATCGCGCCCGCCAGAATCTCGGACGCACTGGCGGAATTGCCGTTTACCAGCACCGCCATCGGTATATCCAGTTCATGTTTGCCGTCACAGGTGTACTCATCTCGCTCGCCGTATTTATCCTCAGTATAGACGATCAGCCCTTTGGGCAGAATCTGTCTGGCGATATCCACCACCACATTCAGACTGCCGCCGGGATTGCCGCGCAGATCTAAGACAAGTCCCTTCGCGCCGGAACCTTTGATCACGGCCAGAGCCTCGGTAAACTGGTCGGTCGTCACCTCATCAAACTCGGTGATCTGAATATAACCGATGTTATTTTCAAGTATCTCATATTTCACTGTAGGCGCCTCGATCTGCCGCCGCTCCACATCTATCTCCAGATAATCGGTCTCTCCTTCACGGTAGATGGTCAGGTGGACTTTCGTGCCCTCCTCGCCCTTCACGCGTGCAACTATCTCGGAAAGTTCCATTCCCATGGTACTCTCCCCATCTACAAGGTAGAGCAGATCGTCCGCACGAAGCCCTGCTTCCTCAGCGGGTGTGTTTTCAATAACGCCCGATATTTTTCCAAGCCCCGTGTTGGGATCTATCATCAGATACGCGCCGATGCCATAGTAGATACCGGCCGTCTCCTGCATCAGATCGCTCCATTCCTCCTCCGTATAATAAACGGAATAAGGGTCGCCCAGCGAGTTCACCATGCCCGCGTACATGCCCTCTGTCATGGCATCCACATCAATATCCGCGTCCTGATAATAATACTCGTCGATCACTTCCTCGATTGCCTCGAGTTTTTTCTCCGTCTCCTCGCTGACAACACTGGACGCCGTTCCTTTTTTCGCCACATTCTTACTGTCCACCGCCTCGTAGACCTTCATGCCGACAAAGGCAAAACCACAGCCCAGAACGGTCAGGGAAATGCCGAGCAGCAA
>ERZ808042.823-NODE-823-length-13211-cov-4.045607_pt1 | contig 13211 bp, 11 predicted proteins | sample MGYA00380193_ERZ808042 | MGnify/ENA primary metagenome ERZ808042 (study PRJEB31490, sample SAMN06133401) | mouse gut metagenome | isolation source: M1_2 | host: mice | place: China: Chengdu | collected 2015-05 ...
CTCTGCATAGGCGTCAGCACCTGAATATCCTGCAGGGCATCCACATGATAATAGCGCGGCAGATTTTCGGTGCAGTATTTCACCAGAAGCTCCACCACCTCTTCATTGGTCTCTTTCGAGGCAAAAAAGAAATCCGAGTCCCGGCCGCCTCGCATGTCGATCTGCTCCCCTTTGTTGATGCGGTGGGCATTCATGATGATACGGCTACCCTGGGCCTGCCGGAAGATCCGGCTTAAGCGCACTACAGGGATCCGCCCGGAAGAAATGATATCTTTCAGCACATTTCCGGCGCCCACCGAGGGCAGCTGGTCGGTGTCGCCCACCATGATCAGCGTCATCTGCTCCGGCATGGCTTTTAACAGGTTGTACATCAACATAATGTCAATCATGGAGCACTCGTCCAGAATGAGCACGTCTCCCTCCAGCGGGTTTTCTTCCTTACGCTGGTAGCCCTCCGGAGGCTTATACTCCAGCAGCCTGTGAATGGTCTTTGCCTCCATGCCGGTGGCCTCGGACATGCGCTTCGCCGCCCGCCCCGTAGGAGCCGCCAGAATAATCCGGCAGCCGGCGGCACGATAAGCGGCGATGATTCCCATGGTTGTGGTAGTCTTACCCGTACCCGGGCCGCCGGTGAGCACCATGATCTTGGAAGATACGGCTACGCGGATCGCTTCCAGCTGGACTTCGTCGTAGGTGATGTGCTGTCCCTGTTCCATAGATGGCACAACATCTGCCTTCTCCTGCTGCTGTTCTGCAGGCGCCACCGCTCCACCGGCCTCCTGTCCCTGCCCTGCCCGGCCCATGACCGTCTCCATCACCGCATCCACATCCATTTGCACACGGCGCTCGGCCGCCAGCAATTTAAGCAGCCGCTTCGCACAGCCCGTCTCGGAAAAGAAAAAAGGCGGCAGGTAGATGGCCTCCTCCTCACGGATCACATCCTCCGTGCGCAGCATTTCGTCCAAAGTAATCTCCAGCTCCGCCTCCTCCACCTCCAAAAGCTGCTCCGCAGTCTGGATCAACTGCTCCCTTACCGCATAGCAGTGGCCATTCTCGGAGAGTTTATTCAATGTATAGAGAATACCGCTCCGCAGGCGGATAAAGCGATCCTTCTCAATGCCCATCTTCTCCGCTATGGTATCCGCCGTCTTGAAACCGATGCCCCAGATATCGTCGGCCAGCCGGTAAGGATTCTCCTGCACGACGCTGATGCTGTCACTGCCATAGGTCTTGAAAATCTTCGTGGCATGGCTGGTGCTGACTTCATGCCCCTGCAGAAAAAGCATGATATTCTTGATCTCCTTCTGCTCTTCCCAGCTCTTCTTGATCCGCTCCACCCGCACTCTGCCGATGCCTTCCACCTCGATCAGCGCATCCGGATTTTCCTCGATCACATCCAGCGTGTCTTTTCCGAATTTTTCCACAATGCGGCGGGCAAATTTCGGCCCCACGCCTTTGATCAGGCCGGAACCAAGATATTTCTCGATGCCGTAAACCGTAGCCGGAAGGGTCTCTTCGAATTTCTCCACGGAAAACTGGCGGCCGTATTTGGCATCCACCTTCCAGACGCCTTCCAGCGCAAGCACCGAGCCTACGTGAGTGTCCGGCATAATGCCGACTACCGTCACCAGATCCTGGGCGTTCTTGACAGCGCATTTGAGCACCGTGTAGCCGTTGTCGGCATTCTGATATGTAATTCGTTCTACTACACAACGTAAATGATCCATGGGAAGTCTCCTTGAATGAGCGAGCGAGAGAATAGCCTGTTTTCTGGCATTCTCCGGTGTGACTGTGATTTACAGCAGGATAAAAGCGGTATTTGTTATGCCTTTGCTGTGCCAATTTATTGTGCAACTTCCAAATGCTTCTTTATTTTCTGAAATACAGCATTCGGACTTCTTGTAAATTCCGCAACCGTATATCTCTCAACCAATTTATGATCCTGGTATACATGAATCTCATCTTTTTCAAACAGAACCGTCGCCTTATTGAATTTAAAACCCAAATCGTTGCTCTCATCATCAATCTCCGGATTCTTCACTGCCCGTTTCAGTTCCGTATAAAGTCGATACTCCTCCTCCGACCGCAGCAGCAACTCCGGGTACTCAGCGCTGTGCTCCAGCAAAAACAGATTCGTCAGGCATCTTACCTGCCCAAACTCCTTAGGAGCTACGACACGCTCTAACCGCTTCCACTCTTTTACCTCCAGCAGGTAGTACTCCTCCGAAGAATTTTTCGGCAGTTCACGGATCTGGTTTCTTTTTACCGGAATACACTTCGTCACCACACCGTAATAGCGGATTCCCGCCTCCGGCCCAAAAAAATTTTTCGACTGGTATATGGCCACATAATGGATTGGAAAAGCAGATTCCGGAAGCTGACTTGCCGGAATATGATAAAAGTTATGCCGCAATGCCACATCCAACTGTGCTTTACTCCTCAAACTTCCTACTAATACATCCCGATTCTCCCAGTCCACTTTCATGAGTTTTTCTTCAATTCCTCTTGGCAAAGTCGCTCTCTCAAATGCAGAATCCGGCGAATCAGCGATCAATTCCTCCAACATCTGTGCCACCAATTCTGTGGATGACGGCAGGAAGGGCAAGCCGCCAATGTTAACTTCTTCAATACTTCTATAAAATCGATGAGTTTTATACTTTTCCAGATCAGAATAGGGAAACAGCACATAGGCGCCAAACATAGTCCGCTCATAAGGGGAGGCCCCATTCTGATAGACAATCGCATCCCGGTAACGGTGCATCGTATTGATATCGTCTACCTCCGGTCCTGGACTCTGGGAAATCGCCGTATAATAATCCGTTCCCGGAAGCGCCGGATTCATTCTGTATTTCGCATCGAATACATATTCATACTGCCTGTTTTGCTTAAATCCTGAGCGTTTTCTCAAGGAGAGCACATTGTCGGGTCTTTGTGCAACAGTAGGACTTCCCGCAGTCTTTGGATTGTAGGAAAGCGTAATGATATCCCCATTTTCAGTATTCTCATACTTCACCTCTGACCCCTGCCCTTTTACCAGTGATACAAACAGTCCGTTCCCCTGTATCTTAATAATATCCTGAGAAATCATCTTATAGCGATCTTTCATCATACTGTTCAATTTAATAAAGCACCAATATTCATACAAAACCGCCAGATCTTTGACAGAAATATGGAAGACATCCCCGGTAGCAGAAAGTCCACGCAATAGCATCAAATAATATTTATACAAATCCCGATATCCCGACGCCATAGAAAAGACAAGCGACATCCCCGCATCTGCCTCTTTTTCCTCAATGCTCATGAAAAAAGCCGTATGCATACGCCGCCTGCACGCGCAGATCATACCGTCGATTTCCTCTACGACTGCCGGATCCTTCGCCCTTTGAAGTTTTAAATAATTTCTCTTAAAATCTTCCAGCTTCTTGATCGTTGTGCGCAATATAAATTTGGACATGCGGTTCTCTTTGGTATCATAGGTTACCTGTTTTCGTACGCCAAGTACCCGATCAACCATAATTCGACTGCCCGATTTCATCACATGGTCGGGGTGTTTCTCCAGCCAGCGACAGCCGCTTGCATCCATTCGTTTCACTTTATGCTCCGGAAGTACCTCTCTGCGGGTCTCCAATAAGTGATGCGGACAGGCCAAAATCATATCAACCGCTTTCAGAAAATCTCCAAAAATCTTACGAATTACCGCAAAAAACTCGACCGGACTGCTTGAAACACTGTTTCCTTGTCGATAACCAAGATACGTTGTTTTCAAGAAGTCAAAGATTACATTGTAAACCTCCGCCGTCACATCGGCTACAATCGCCTGATAGTCCTCCTTGTAACTGATTTTAGAAGGATACACTTCTACCACAAGTCTGAGATACTCCGTGCCATTGATTTGAATTACAAAATCTGAAAAACCAATCTCATTGCCAAAGTTAATCACACCCGATAAGATATTGTGTTTTCGACTGGCCCTCGTCACCTTCTTACGAATATTTATGTTATCATGCCAAAAGGTAACCTCATCCTCTTCTGCACCAGCTTCAATTATGATTTCGTAATTCTGTTGTTCATAAAACAGCGGCTTTGTCTTGTAAATACCGCTGTTATCACCCTCTATAGGAAAAAGTGCACCACTGCTATCCTGCAAAGTAAGCGCAAAGGTATCCCGACAAAACACCTTCATAACCGCTTCCGGGGCATCATAAGAAGCCCCCTCAAATTTAGGATGGGTTCCGCGGCCTTTTATCATGATATTGACTTTCTTCGTCTGAATATAACATAATTCATCAGAGCCAATAGGAAGTAAATCCATCCTCTTCATATCTCCTTATCATAAATGCAATCTTTTCTGCACTTTTCCTGTATCGGCTATTACCATCCGAAGCCAAAGACATGATATTTTTTACCAAATCCGATTGTTCCGGCTGAATACCTGCATGATTCCCGACACAAACTTTGAATAAAGCAAGCAGCATTTCCTTGATAACTATGCTGCTACCTTGAATACGCGGTAGGATTTTCTGCAGAATTTCATTGTCCATTGCCTCATCATCTGTTAACAACCCACCAGCTTTCTTATTATTAAGCAGATAAAAGACAATCTCATCTCTGACCCGATACCCTACATGCGCATTGGCAGATTGTAGAATTTTGTTGATTTTCTGGAGTTCCAAGCAATACTGTCCTACGGACTCCGCTTCCCCGATACAATCCTTTTGCAGGATCAGGTATTCTGTCTTCAAAAATGTGTTGTCTGTTTGTACCGGCTCAGCCGCTATGTTTACGGGCTCCTTGACAAATGGAGATTCTAAATCCACAAAAGAAAATTCTATAGTATTGGCCCGGTCCAGAACCTTCTTGCTAAACGGGAAGGTCGTCTCATCCATATTTACCGTACCTACAATATAAAGGTTCTCGGATAGCTGCATCCCCGCATATTTCTGATCACACTCCCTGCTGCCACATTGTGCAGCCGACATAAGCGGTGCCGTTACAATTCTGCCCTCCGCATCAAAATCACGGCTTTCAATCACCGATAAAATATCACTCATGTAGTATTCTACTCTGGCTAGATTCATCTCGTCCAGGCAGAGAATATAAGGCTTGTCCCTGTTTTCAGATGCATCGAAAACAAATTCTGTGATTGCCCCGGGAACAAATTCCCCGTTCAGATTAATATGACCAAACAAATCAGAGGAGTCCGACCAATCCGGCCTTACAGGCACCATCTTGTATGCCGCTCCTATGGCCTGGGCAAATAGCTGTACAAGCCTGGTCTTACCCGTCCCACTTGTTCCCGCAAGAATGACAAACGGCTTCGATTTCAGACTCAGATAAAAGTTTTCTACCAGACCGTCACTATATTGAAAGCCTCTTGCGGCAATGTAGCTCTTAATTCTGGCAACCACATCCTTCGTCTCCAACTGCTCCTCACCTCCTCGCGGTAAATTACTCGAACTTTCATCTGGCTTCTCTCCAGCATATTCCTTATAGATGATCATCATTTTCTCAAGATCATCACACAGCTCTTTCTCTTCCGGCACCGAACCTTTGCTGTATTTCTTATAAAAAATCGTTCCTTTTTGATACATTTCGGCAAGCTCTGTCAAACCGTCTCCGAGATTAATATTCTCGTCCGTAGAAAACCCTCTGCTGTCTATTTTCCCGGCAAGTTCTTTTGCCTTTCTGCGCATAATTTCTATGGTTTCTTTCTTGGAGTTATTCTTCCTGATCTCTGTACAGCCTTGATTTAGAGTCAGGTATAGAGAATTGCCATCTTTGGAAAGCAGATATACGATGTAAACACCTTTGGTTGCCGTTGTTGTGATTTTCCTGTTGAAGATACAGATCCATGGAACCATGGCCCAATTACCCTGCCCAACACTTCCTGTAATCAAATATGCCTGACGGTCTACCAGACCAGTTTGATAGATAGATTCCGGAGCATCATTGCGGAGATAGACGCCCAGAGGATGACCGGCAAAGGGACGCTGCTTGGCGGGGATGTAGTCGGTTAGGAAGCGGGTGATGATGGGGTGTAACAATGTACTGTTCATGTTTTGACCTTTCTCTTTTGTAAACTATGCATTGTTTTGTACATAACTATCATATTATTCATTTCATACAGCTTTCAATGCTCTTTTGATTCTTAGTTCCAACTCTTTCTTTGGCAGCCGAATCTTTCCGCCATTATACTTCTGTAATCGGTTCAAGCACTCTAAATATTCTTCTTTTCCAATATAAACACCTTCGTACAACTGATCCAGAATTCCGATCGTTCCCATCACAGATATACCTTCCCTCTGCGCTGCCCTCCTGAGCGGTCCATCACCTGTCAACAAAGTAATTCTACGGCACTTGGCCATTGCCAACGCAACACCATCATAAACAGAAAGCTTTGGATAAGATTCCATATATATTTCAGCACAGAAAAACTCGTCTTCCTCCAATTCGGTCTCAACCAACCCCAATGCCAATAAATTCTCACTTAACCCTACCGGTGATAATAGTTCATCATGTATCGCGTCTTCATTCATCAAATAAATATACGGCAATCTAAAGGGCAGCTCTAGCTGTTCAATCATCATAAAATCCAGCCACACATTGGTATCGCTACTAATATATTCCATCCACAGCCCCCTCTTCTGAAAAACACTGCTCTGCTACAAATGAATAGGGCTGTTTCAATAATTCCGCGCCTTTCTGTATAGATATCTCACTCTCACTGACCGCACGGAATACCAACTGCATAAATAAACCTGGTTCTTCTTTCCGGATACGAGTTGGCTCATGCTTCTTCCATCCCGCCTGACCAGCTTGAATATAAAAGTTTTTTGTCACATTGTCATTTACGATCCCACAGAGATTCGCACGCTTAACCAGAAGATACATGGAGATACCATATTCCTTGCACGTGAGGATCATATCTTTCGTGATGGCCGTTCTTCTGATTCCCAACTCTCTTTTTGCATCAGGAACAGGAAAAAGGAAAGCTCCACTGATTGCGGTCACCATCTTTTCGATCTGTTTTTCCTCCATGTTATCCGGCCACTTAAATATAAAATGTGCCAGCTCATGTGCGATTGTGGACCTAATCCTCTCCGTACTCATTCGGCCATTCACTATAATATACGGTCGTCCATTCACTGATCCATTCATTCCCGAGAATGCATCATTCTCAATCTCCATTACATAAATCAAAATGCCCTTGTTCTCCAGGAGCTCGACCAGATTCCCCACCGGTCCGAACTCTGAAATACGAAGATATTTACGCATTGCCATTGCATTTTCTTCAACATTGTCAGTTAACATCAGCCCATGACAAACCGGTGCATCCGGCAGTACATCTCCTCCAAGAGCATCAATGACCGAATAGAACCTGCCCAGATATTCTTCTACAGATTCTTTTATATACTCCTGCTGCCTGATAGAAAGTTTACTGCTCTTCCTGAATTCCCCATGCGCAAATACAAGTTTCGTATTTCTATTGTATAAAAAGTCGGTAGTTCTTACCCCCAATGCCTTTGCAAGTGCTCGGATCATATCCATACCCGGCTTTCTCTCTCCACTTTCGTAATAGCTAATCGTCATTGCGGATACCCCAACCAAAGAGGCCAGCTGTTTCATGGACATACCACTTTTTAATCTATAAAATTTCAAATTTTTACTGAACATTTCACCGCCTCCTAGTATAATAATGGTGTAGTCAAGAATGACTACTGGTTAATAGTTACAAAGTCCAATCTAATAAATCTATATAAATATAGCGGAAGGAGGAGTTCCACCTCCATCAGAAGTTATAGCACAACATTATTTACCATGTCTGAGGTTTCCTTAATGCACCAGACAAAGTATAGAGGTATAATCACTGAGGCAGGATCATTGACGACGCCTCCTTGGGAACCGGCCTTCCGGTTGGCGAAACCTCTTAGAAAGTCTGTCAGTCCATTCGGTGGTGATTTATGTTTTGGCTGGTTGGGAAGCCCCAGGCTATACCTGTATAAGCCGCTAGGTTGTGTATCCGCCTTCTGGAAATGGATACCTGCCGGAAAGGATAAAACCATGCAATACCAAAAAGTACTTACGATGCTGGAAAGCATCCCCTATCTCTCAGTCGGGCTTGATGTCGGAGCAGACTTCACATGGATGTCCATCATGCTCCCAAACGGCTCCCTTGCCGGGAAACCTTTTAAGATCGTCCATTCCGATCCCCAGTCCCGAGAGCTTGCCGTCACAAAAATAAAGGAAGCACAAGAGGCGTATTCTCTCAAAAGCCGCTGCTTCCTTGAGTCCACCGGGATCTACCACATCCCGCTCCTGTGCTTCCTTCGCGATAAGGGTCTTGACTGCTCGGTCATTAATCCTATCATCACTAAGAATAGCACAAATATGAACGTAAGGAAACTGCATAATGATAAATTTGATTCAAAAAAGGCTGCCAAAGTCGGTCTGGATGCCTCCCTTAAGACTTCCATTGTCCCGGATGACGCAGTCATTGACCTGCGCAACTTCGTGCGTGACTACTATTATTTCAAGGATCAGCAGTCCGCCGTCGTGCTGAAGCTTCATGCGGAACTTAAAATGTCTTTCCCCGCATACCTGGGTGTGTTCAGCAAGGTCACCACCCTGACTTCCTTAAAGCTTCTGGAAGCATATCCCCTTGCGCAGGATCTCCTTGCCGCACCAAGGGAGGCGGTGGTGGAAATGATCCGTTCCACAGCACGCTTTGGGGAAAAGTATGCCCTGGCAAAATATGATGTCCTGCATGCCGCCGCTGCGGATGCCGCTGTTTTCGGGCGTGCCCTTCACAGCAACGCCTTCCGGATCCGGCTGTACATAAAAATGTACCGGGAATACCAGGCCCATCTGGACAGTATACTGGATGAACTGCATAAGGCCGTAGATAAGCTGCAGGGCGATACGGTTTATGACCGTATCTGTCTTCTCCAGTCCCTCCAGGGTGTCGGCTTCCTCAGCGCAGTTGTCCTGATCGCCGAAATGGGGGCCTTTGACCTGTTTTCTTCCCCAAAGAAGCTCTATGCCTACTTTGGGCTGGATCCCGGTGTAAATGATTCCGGCAAATTCCATGGCGACAGGGTTCACATGTCCAAGCGGGGCTCCAGCCTTGCCAGGCGCATCCTGCATATGATTTCCTTAAACAATCTGAAAATGGATAAAGCCGCAAAAGCACCTGTGAACCCGGTCATTTACGATTATTACATCCGTAAATGTGCCAACAAGAAAAAGATTGTTGCTGTCGGAGCCGTCATGCACAAAATATGCAACATTATTTTCGCTATGCTCCGGGATAATAAGCCTTTTGAGCTTATCACGCCGGAAGAACACTGTGAACGTTATGCAGCAGAACACCCAGAATCTGTGAACAACGCTGCCTGATAGAGATTTGAAACAAATGTCAGCAATCCCATCGCAATGGGTTTATTAAAGTTACCCTTTTTACATCAACTGTCACAAAACACTTTTTACATTTTTTATTTTACCTATTGACATTTCTTAGCTGGACTTCCAAATATAGAAAACTCTGAATCCGCTTCACTATTATTATATCCACTTTTTCATTTATTCACAACCTTCTTTTATCATTGGCATCCTATTTATTGATATCGCATCTTTGCACATACCATTTCTACTATTTTGTTCGCTTTTATGTTGTATTTAATATTTTCATATTTTTTTGCGAACACCCCATGCAGCACTACCAGTACATGGAATATTCCATTTTACGAATCTGCCTACAGCTCATACCAATGGCTTCCAGCGTTGCTAATTCGCGCTTACGCGCAATAACGCCAACAGACATTACATTGATAAAGTTGAATACTCCAATAAGGCCAAGGATAATGGAAATGCCGCCAAGTACAAGCTTCTTAAAATCAGGGCGAATCGTTACAAAACGCGAACATTTCATTATCCAAATGTGCGCTTGATTTCGTCACGTTCTCTTTGTGTTTCCACCCAATTCTCCACATATCCGCAATCGCAGCAGACATAGCGTATAACCGGGATTTTTTTCATCAATGTAAAGGTCGAAGTATAAATATTGTTCCCGCTGGCATGACGGTTTTGGTTATCGGGAACACGAACAATATTTTGTGAGCTGCATTTAGGGCAGCGTTTTGTATTTTTCATGGTATTATATCCTCCTTACAACAAGTGATAATCTTAAAACAGGAAGCTCCATTTCGTTTTGTGTGTAAGTCTCTGTTACAGTCACAGCATACTGCAAAAGCGACATTTCTTCCGCTTTGTCCATAATCGGCAGGTTTTTGTCCATGAAAAAACAGACCGCCGGCATGGACGGTCTGCTTTCCCGATAGATTAATTATGCCTTTACTGCTTCAAAAGATAATGTGACAACAGCGCGGAATATCTGATTGCTGTATTCTGTTTCGACCGTCCCGTCATAGCGTTCAGCGGCGGCACGGACGCTTTGAAGTCCCCAACCGTGCAAAGTTTTATCCGCTTTGGAAGTCTGCAAACTTCCGTTCATTTCGGCAGGTTTATCACTGCACCCGTTTTCCACCTTGATCACCAGCATATCATTTATGCGGCGGATTGTTAAATTGACAAAGCGAAATCCAGCTTCCTCATTTTTTACCGCTTCAAGGGCATTATCCAAAAGATTACCTAAAATCGCAACCAGGTCAACACTTTGTATATTGGTGCGGCGTGGAAATTCAATGTTTGTACCTGTCTGTATATTTTGGGAAGCAGCAAGGGCAATCTTGCTGTTGATCAGATAGTCTACGGCTTCGTCGCCTACCCATGCTGTCTGTGTAAATTCCTGTATTGGAGAACGCAGATTTTCAATGTAGCGGGCGGCTTCCGTTGTATGGTTTTTTAACAGATAGTGATACACTGCATCAATATGATTTTGGAAGTCATGGAACAATTTTGCGTTAGCGGCATAAACATTTTTAAGGGTCTGATAGTCATGCGCCAATAACGCACTTTTTTCTTTTTCAAGCAGCATGATCTTTTTTTCCATTTCATATTGGCGGTTAAGGTTGAAAAATAAGATTGCTGCAAGGATCAGCATTGAGAGGATAATCCAGGTTGTCAGTTGGTCGTCATTTATGGGTATGGTATTCTGTCCGGACAAAAGAACGGTTCCCAGCAAACCGGCCATTGCAATTCCGGCTATTATCCGTGGTGATAGAGTTTCATTTCTTTTATGCGATTTTACAGTAAGAAAGGCAATTCCCAGCATAAAAAGCCGGACAATCCAAACTGCCGCTATAGATCCATTTGACCGCATATCAAGAAAACGGTCTGATTGAAAGATAACCCCCAGCCCGGCCGATAGAATAAATTCCCACAAAGCAACCGCTGCTTCATAAAAGAAAATGAGAAACAGGCTCATCCTGGGCTGCGCCGCATATAGATAATATGCAATCAGTATTACAAAAATCATTTCTATACCCGTCAGATAAAATTGTTGAATGGGGAAACAGGACAACGCGGTAATAAAGGCTGCTGTACACACAGAAATAACGCTTGCTTTTAGCCTGTTTCCAGCTGATTGCTGCAATGTTATAACAAGATACAGCCCGAAAAATATCCGCAATCCATTTGTAAAAAAGAATGAAAGTATCTGATACCAAGTCATCATATATGCGCTCCCCAAAACCTGTTTATCTGTTTTTTGACTTCCTGCAAATGGGAACGGCTGATCGGAAGCGTTTCACCATTTTTGAGATATGCCATGCTGTCACTGATTTTCATAATCTGTATGATATTCACGATATAACCCCGGTCAATGAAAATAAATTCCTGTGCCTGCAGTTCACCAAAAACCTGTTGCAGACTTTTTCTAACTTTCGATATTCCAAGACACGAACATATCATAGAATTTTTTCCACCGTCACGCTGGATATAGAAAATGTCTTTGTAGGGTATTTTTTCCATGCGTCCGGCAGCTTGAATGATATACTCCCTGCCTGCCTCCAGCTCAATCAGTTTTGCAGCGTCTACCACCGCGGACACCAGACGATTACTCAGGTCACTTTTTGGCACATAACGAAAAATAGAAAGCTCAAAAGCGTCAATCGCATATTCGATATGCGACGTGATAAAAATAATCTTTACATTTGGTAAATGAGGTTTGATCTTTTCAGCTAATTCCATGCCTGTCATTCCGGGCATTTCTATATCAAGCAAAATCAAATCATAGAAAAAATGGTCGTCTGTAATATCAAAAAGAAGATTGCTGCTTTGTGTATAAGTTGCAATCTCATAACCTGTTCCGCAAGAGCGCAGACAGTCTTTCACAACATCCCCATGAGATTTGACAGCTTCCTTATCGTCGTCACATATCGCTATCCGTACCAATGTATTCACCCCGTTTCCTGTATCTTCCGTCAGCGGACTTTTCAGCGTCCTTTGGTATCAACCACAGGCGGCTGAATTTTGCCACGCCCGGTATGCGGTTTCCCTCACATAACTTTTGCACACGTCTTTCTGAAATGCCCCATTTCTTGCTGCTTCCGGGGCAGCAATATACGCTACCATCTTTATTCATCCTTCCTCTAATCTCTATCAGTACAATTATATACGTTCAGCCGAATAACTTCAATCTGCTTTTTGAAAATAAAGCGAATTCTTTTGGCTGCCTGACAGCACTGTGCAGACATATCCAAGAAGAAAGGTGAACAGTAAAATGTAACAGGGTGAATGAATATGGCAAAAAGACCAGTACCACGATATGACTTTAAGGCTTTTCATTCCGACTGTATTTTGAAATAAACCCTATATAATACGTGCAATTATATCTCCTATGTGATAGACTTTGACTATGATTCAGGTGCGTAATGCTACGTTGCTACTGGCAGGGTTATTTCAGAACGCACTTTCCTTCCCTGTGCAGGGCAATAAAGTCAAAAGGAGACAAATTTATGGACGACAAATCGCGTTTTTCGACCAAAAGAGTATTCTTGAATGTTGGAATCTATTTTCTCTTGTTCTTAGCAGGCGATTTAATCAACAGTCTGATCTGGGATTTCGTCTTTTCCAATGCAGGACCTTTACGCAGTGAGATTTATAGTATCGTAAGAATGTCAGGGCATCTTCTTTTGACCTGCCTGTTCTTTTGGCTGTATACAGCAAAAGTTCTCCATTTGAAAATGAATTTCTTTAGAATTAACATGAAGGTTAAATTCTGGGGTTTACTGTTTGCTGTTTTGCTGCCGGCT
>ERZ808042.824-NODE-824-length-13188-cov-9.943025_pt1 | contig 13188 bp, 11 predicted proteins | sample MGYA00380193_ERZ808042 | MGnify/ENA primary metagenome ERZ808042 (study PRJEB31490, sample SAMN06133401) | mouse gut metagenome | isolation source: M1_2 | host: mice | place: China: Chengdu | collected 2015-05 ...
GCGAGTGTAGCTCATCTGGTAGAGCGCCACCTTGCCAAGGTGGAGGTAGCGAGTTCGAGCCTCGTCACTCGCTCCAACTTTTTTCTCTGCACTGAGTGGGTCAGTGTGCGGGCGGGCCAGTTCAAGGATCGAACTCGCTACCTCCACCCGTGAACGCAGCGTGCCGCGTTCACATGTGATCAGAGGTGCGGGGCCCCCACGGACTGTGTCCGTGGGGTGCGATAGCGAGTTCGAGCCTCGTCACTCGCTCCATAAAATTTCAAAAAGGAGTGCTAAAGCACTTCTTTTTGAATATAATACAGTGTCTGGCGCCATAGCCAAGTGGTAAGGCAAGGGTCTGCAAAATCCTGATGCCCCAGTTCAAATCTGGGTGGCGCCTCCAAATGCGGGAGGGCGGGCTGCGGCCCGCCCTCTGTTCATTCCCAAGTCAATATCGGGGTGTGGCGAAGTTTGGTATCGCGCTTGGTTCGGGACCAAGAGGCCGCGGGTTCAAGTCCCGCCACTCCGACCAAAAATCTCCTGATTTCCGACGAAATCGGGAGATTTTGTTTGCTTTTTATTCGAATTTGTTTGCCTGAATTTTGCGTGTTTTCGTTTTGACCCAGACAAGACCCATACCAGAAAATTTCGCGGGAGTACCGGCCTCTTGGCTCGGCGCTCCCGCGTTCTTTTTCTGCATTTTTTTAGATTGTCTGGGCCATGAAGCTGCCCATTCGCTGGGCGGCCTCCTTCTGCATCTCCCCGGTGACGTGGGTGTAGGTGTCTAGGGTGAAGCCCGCGCTGTAGTGGCCCAGGATGCTGGACACCGTTTTGGCATCTACTCCCTGCTGGATCGCTAAAGTGGCGAAGGTGTGACGCAATCCGTGGAAGGGGATGCTCTCAGTGATCCCAGCCTTCTTCAGCAGGGTTTTGTGCAGTCGCCCGATGCAGTCTGGGCCGTAGAGTTTGCCTGTCACTGGGGAAGGGAACATGATCGGGTTGCTGAGGTGCTTGGTGTGCTCCTGAATCAGCAGGTCGATGGCTTCCTGCGACAGATAGATTGTCCGCACCGAGTTGACCGTTTTGGGCTGGGTCACCTTTACCTCGCCGTTAATCCGCCCGGCGGATTTGGAGATGGTCAGCGTCTGGTTTTCCAGGTCAAGGTCATCCCAGAGAAGGGCTACCAGCTCGCCCCGACGGATGCCTGTAGTCAGTTCCAGGTAGAACATGGGGAGGACTCCGTGTTCCTCTGCGGCGGCGAGGTAGGCGCTGATTTTCTCTGCCGGGAGGGTGTGCATCTCCTTCTTCTCCTTGGGCGGCAGCTTGCACCCGGCGGCAGGATTATAGGGGATTAGCCGCTCCTGCACTGCCTGGTCGAGGCACTGGCGGAGCATGGCGTGGAGGCCACGAATCGTTTTGGTGCTCAGGCTCAGGTCTTTCATGCTCTTATACCGTTTAACTCGGCCCTTGGTCATGGCTTTGTTGTAGAACTTCTGAATGTCCAGCGTGGTCAGCTTGTTCAGTTTGATTTTGCCGATATTCGGGACGATGTGCTTATCGATATAGTTCTTGTAGTATGCCGCTGTGGTCTCCCGGATAGAGGGCTTGGCGAAGTTCTCAAACCAGGTTTCTGCCCATTGCCCTACCGTAAATTGGCCCGTCTTGCTGGCATCGACTTTTCCTGCCTGCTCCAGTGCCGCGGCCAGCTTTTCCTTGCACTCCTTCTGGGTTTTTGCCAATACGTTTTTATAGATGGCCTTGCCAGTTTCCGGGTCATGACCCGCCGTGTAGCGGCCCTCCCAGCGACCGTCTTTGCGCTTACGGATATTGCCCTCGCCGTTTGCTCGCTTCTTAGCCATCGACGGCCACCTCCTGGATGTCGCCGTCGTGATCGTCCATGCACTCGGCCATCATCCTGACTCCCAGTCGGAAACCCAGAATGAAATTCTCCAGGGCTGTAATGCTGTCGATTTCATGTTGTGACCTGATGAGCTTTGCGAGAATTGCCTGCTCGGTTTCATTGAGTTGCTCCGTAAGTTGGCTCTCATAGCGGGCGACACGGTCTGCCGCCTTCTTCAGTTCTGAGCCGTGTGCCATTTGCCGCTCACAGGGGACGATGTTGCCGTAGTAGAAATCCTCTAGCGGTTTTCTCATTTTCCCACCTCCTTCGTAGCGACACACCATACCACACCTCGGCGGGAATAGCTACTGGGAACGGCAAGAATTATCAATTCAGACATATATTTTTTGTGCTGTACCAGCGGCTCTTTTCTTTGAAGACACTGGTGCAATCCGCAGGCATTTTTTCATAGTCCCTTTCTTTGTTTACAGCGGCCCATTTTTTGAGGTGGTCATCGGACTTTCTGCCCTCAGTTTTTCCCCACGAGGCTCTTTTTTCAAAAACAGTACACCATATCACTACACGAGGCAAATATCCACCGCTGAAAGGCAGAGTTATCAGAAAATTCGAAAATCTTAGCGGTTATGGCACAAGTGATACCATAAAATTCGTTGAAGCAGTAAGCATTTCGGCAATTCTGATGTCAAACATGATAGCAGGTCCTTCAAAGTGATATCATGTCAAATTTTCAAAAACAGACCATGGTAGGTCCAAAAGTGTTTCGTCCTCTGCACTTCCGGCCCGCACTGCGGGCCGGTGTGAAATGCGGTGACACCACCGCTTTATCCTGCTTTTAAATCGAACGTCTGGGTTGCCCTTCGCCCTGGGCAATTTGCCGAACGCATACCCTTCGGAAAATCCGCAGGCTGGAGGTCAAAAGCGCCGCAGGAAGGCTGGGTGATCATCCCAGCCTCCCTGCGTTTCTATCTACCTTGGCACTTCAGTTTTGGGGGTGCGAACCGCTCCCTGCCGCAATCGCGCACAAAGCCCCAACACCGCGTTTTGTTTCCTCGGAGGTGTTACGATACCACCCGGCTTGCAGGCGGGGCACACAGACCCTTGCAGGGGCTAACGCGGGGCTTTGCGGTTTTGGGCTGCAGTGCCCGGTGCGGACGGGTGGTTATTGGCAGAGGATACCTCGGCAAAATCTGTTGCCTGTTTTCAGACTGTCTGAACTTTTTGAGGACGCTCTATGATTACGGCGTGGTAGAATTTTCCCATCTACCTTTTCGAGATCTGAACTTTTTCAAAGTGCCTCACATTTTGCGGGAGCGATTCTCTTTGTTGTTATTCGTCTTGTTTATCTATTTCCTCCCCAAATCCCGGAGGGGGTTCCCTCCACCAGACGGAGGGCGGTCCGCGCCGCCGTCCTCAGTGGTAGGCGCGGTACAGGAAGGTGACGATCTCCCCTCGGTCGCACACCTTGTCTGGGGAGAAAGTGGTGGTGGAGGTGCCGTTGGTCACGCCCTTGGCCACAGCCCAGGACACAGCACTGGCGGAGTCGGCAGGCACGTCGGTAAAGCTGTTGCTTCCCATACTGGGCTGGCCGAAAGCTTTCCAGATGTAGGTGACAGCAGTGGCGCGGGTGCAGGGGGCGTTTCCGTTGAAAGAGCTGTCAATGACGCCCTTGTCCCTGGCCCAGTTGACGGCGTGGGTCATGTCCTCCGCCGCGGCGGTGCCGCCGCCCCGGGCGGCGCGGTACAGGAAGGTCAAAATCTGCGTCTGGGTGCACTGCTCATAGGGGGAGAACTGGGTGGCGGAGGTGCCGTTGGTGATATCCTTCTCCAAGGCCCAGGACACCGGGGCGGCAAAGAACTCACCCGCGGGCACGTCGGAGAAGATCGTGGTCACCGGATCCGTGGGTATGGTCGGAGTGGTGGGATCCGTGGGCGTGGTCGGAGTGGTGGGCGTAGTGGGATCGGTGGAATTGCCCGTATCAGGGGTCGTCACAGCGCCGCCGCCCGATGGGGTGACGTTGAACAGCAGCGATATATTTTCGACATAACCTGTTGAGCCGTGGTCAACGACAATGGTTTCGGAATAGTTGCCCACCGGCAGGCCCGGCTTTGGCTTGACGGTGAGGATGGGGCCATATTCGCTCTCTCCCGGGGTGACGTCAAAGTTGGTGGGGTATTGGGTGATCGTATATCTGGTGTCGTTGTATGGCTTCGCGAGATGCACATTCCCAGTCAGGCCCTGCTTCTCCACATCATACCCTTCCCGCACCTCACGATAGAAGCCGGTTGTGTTCAATATTTTCTCGCTGGAAACGCCGGTATCCGTGCCGCCGCCGGGATTCGTGCCGCTGCCGGGGTTGATGGCGCCGCCGCCGATGGGGGCGGGATTGTTCGGCCCTGCCGTCCACCAGGTGCTGGGGTCGGTGGTGACGATGGGACCGGCGGGGACAACGCCGTCGCTGCAGTGGATGGGGGGAGAGGTTTTCGTTCTGTTATTGAGGACGGAGTCACAGTTCCTCTCGACGACGCTCCACTGGGCCATCGTTCCGGCATAATAGACCTCGCTTAACATATCGGTCCGCAGCGCACCCGTGCCTATGGACGTCACGCTGGCGGGGAGGTGGACGGTTTCCAGGCCGGAATCCTTAAACGCATCCATCTCTATGCTGGTGACCCCGTCCGGGATGGTGATGCTCTTCAGAGAGGTGCATCTCATGAATGCGTCACCTTCGATTTTGGTAAGCCCCCGGCCAAGGGTCACGCTGGACAAATTTATGCAGTCGAGGAACGGTCCGCCCGCAAAATGTGTGATGCTGTCGGGGATCACTACGCTGCGCACATCCTCTCTGTTATACACGAACGTGCCGCCATAGAGTGTTGTGATCCCCTCCGGGAAAACCACCGACCCATCGGCGCGAATGATGAATACATCGCCAGAGATGCGAATAATGATGTCCCCACTTTCCGCCTCCGCCGCCAGCGCCGCCGTGGGCAGCAGGGACAGGCACAGCACCAGCGCCAACAGCAGGGCCGGGAGCCGTTTTTTCCAAGTCTTCATGTTGTTTTCCTTCCTTTCGGCGGAAGACCCGCCTTTGATATATTACTGCTCCAGTCCGGGCGCGTACACCCAGTCGTAGACGTAGGTGTAATCTGTCACACTGTGGGTGGTCCTGGTTTCGCTGTAGCTGCTGTGGCGGTAGTTGGTGGCGTCGATCGTATAGCTGGAGACATTGCCCCGGTCGTCATACTGATAGGTATAGACATAGACATGGGTGGGGGATTTCCCCTTGCTGAGGTCGAAATTGTAGGTCGTTGTCTCGGTCATCCTGGAGACCTGCCCCTTGCCGTTGTACTCATAGGCATTATTCGTGATGTAGGAGATGTTGCTGCTGCCGGAGCTGTAATATTTGGTGCAGGTCTCTGTGCGCTGGACCGGCTTTCCATCCCCGCCCAGCTCATAGGCAAAGGTGGACACCTCCGAGCCGCTGCCGTTTTGGCTCCTGATGAGGTTCCCATCCTGGTCATACTCCCGCACATAGAGCACTTCGCCGGTGTCGGCGGCTTTGATGGTCTTGGTCCGCTTGTCCGCGCTGAACTCCGATACGGTGGCCGCTTCGTCATCGCCGTACCACATCTCTCCGTTCTCACCGTAGCGTATGGGGATCTCCTCTGTCTCCGTCTGAAGAGATACCCTCAGCCAGCGGAACCCCTCAAAGTACGTTTTGGAATCCTTGTAATCCCCCAGGGCCTCAAAAGCCTCCCGGGCCGCCGGATGGCCCTGCTGGTCCTCCAGCAGGGCGATGGCGTCCTGATAGTCCCCCTCCAGGATGGCAGCGTCGATGGCGGCGTTGGCCTCCTGGAGCTTCTGGGCGCTGTCCTTGTAATCCCCCAGCTGCTCCAGGATGCCCGCCGCTTTGCGGTAGCACCGCACTGCCGTGGAGTTCGCGGCGCTGCCGGAGCTGCTCTCACTGCCCGCGGCGGCGCCCGCCTGGGCAGGGGCGGCCGCGGCGGGCTTGTTCTTGTCACCGTCCTCCTCCTTGAGCTTAGGCTCGGGCTCGGTGCGGGCGCTCAGCCTCAGCCCCGCCTCGTCGCTCTTTGCCCCGCACTCCATGAGGTACAGCGCCTTTTGATAGGCCGCGTTCTGGTACGCCTGCTCGTGGCTGTCCTTGAAGCCGTCCAGCTCGCCGAAGGCGTCCATGGCGTCGTCAAATTCGCGCTCCTCCAGCAGGGCCGCGGCGGCATCGTAGGCGTCGCTCTTTTTCGTGTAGTCGGAGAGAAACGCTCCGGCAACGATGAGCACCACCAGGATGGGCACGGCGATCATCGCGATTTTTTTGACCTTTTTTGCCTGGGCCTCCGCCGCGGCTTTGGCCTCGGCGGCCCGTTTGGACTCCTCCACTAGCCGTTGGTCCCGCTCCTCTCTCAGTGCCGACAGGTCCGCGCCGCTCAATATGGCCGGGTCCTTGCCGCAGCAGTGGCACAGCCGTTCACCCTCCCGGTTCACCGCGCCGCAGGCGCACAGCCACAGGTCCCGTTCGCGTTTGGTCTGGTATTTGCAGTCCTGGCCGTATTTCAGCCGGTACTGCTTGACCAGCTCCGCGTCCTCCAGGACCTCCTCCAGGGTTGTGGGTGGGGTCAGGGGCTCCCAGGTCCCGTCTGTGCCCTTCCAAACCGAGCCGTCGGTGAACACCACCTCCGCCACCGACACGGTGAAGGAGCGGGTGTTGGCGTCCGCCAGCTTGATGGCGGACTTTGTTCCAAATTCCCCGTCCCGAGGGGCGGACAGGTCTAAGTATTGGTGCTCAATGGGTCCGCCCAGGGGCTTGCCCGCCGTGTCGAAGGGAGAGACGGCCACCTTCACCGCCTTGATCCCCTTGTCCTGGATGTTCCTCAGCTTGAGCTGTCCGAAGACCCGGCCCGTCTCGTTGTCCTTCTGGATGGCTCCGGCGGCGATCATCACCGGCGCGCCCGGACAGTACAGGTTTTCCGGCAGGGCGAACAGCTTGGAAAATCTCTCGCTCATGGCCGCGCTCCTTTACAGATCAGGGAGCTCGTCGCTGGCGGGAGCTTTCCCCGCGCCGCCGCCACGGATGGCGTGAACGTCGTCCACCAGCTGGCCGAAGGCGTACAGCGGCCAGGAGGAGACCACGCACAGCAGGCCCAGCACAAGGCCGCTCACGGCCACAATGCCGTTGAACTCATCAAACATGGTTATCACTTCCGCCAGCACGCAGATCGCGGCGCAGACGATGCCGATAACTCCGCAGAGCCTGGCCAGAGTCCTGAGCTTGTTGCCCACATTGGAGTACATTTTATCCAAAAAGTTTCTCATTTTGTTCACCTTCCTTTCTTAAAGCTGTCACTTGTCGAACTCGGCGGCGGACTTCAGCTCCGCCATGTCGTTCTCGAAGTCCTCGTGGTTGGAGCGGTAGTTCATCAGGTTGCCGCTGGGATTGGCGGCGAACTCGGCGTAGGCCTGGAGCTTGGTAAAATACTTCTGGAGGGCGTCGATTCCGTCGTCGTGGTCGTCACCGCAGGCGTCCTTCAGGGCCTTGATGTCGTCCTTCAGCGTGCCCAGCTCAGTGGACAGGGCCTTGTACTCTTCCTGATACCGTTTGGCGTACTGAACACACTCCAGCTCGCTGGAGGTGTCGAAGGCTTCCTTGATGTCATAGGTGTGGGGCGCCAGGTCGTCGGCGTTCTCCACGGTCAGGAGCGTAGCCAAGGCGGAAGCCACGTCCTCCGGCCCGGTCTCCTGCCAGATCACAATGTTCACAGTGGACACGAAGTCCGCCTTCTCGCCCAGGTCCTCCATGCGCTCCATCAGGGCGTCGAACTCCGCGTCATAGTCCACCTTGGGCTTGCCCGCGCCGCAGGCACACAGGGACAGGGCCAGCGCGCCGGCCAGGAGCATGGTCACAATTTTTCTCAGTTTCATCAGGATTACCTCCTCCAAAATTTTTGCCGGGCCCCAGTGTGACCGGGACCCGGCATATCTGTACCGTTTAGTGTATCATCTCTGGAAAGGAAAAACAATTAACTGGCTGCATAGGGTTTTGAACTTTTTCCGCCTTCCCAGGCAGGCAAAAGCCGGAGCCGGTGACCGCCGCGGTCACCGGCTCCGGCTTCCGTGTGCCCGTCCTGTGACAGGCACAGTGCGCTCAGGACAGGGCTTTCTCGTTTTCCGTAAACAACGTGTCGTTGATCCTGCCCAGGTTCTGGCAGTGGAGCAGCCCGTAGATGATGATGGCGTCCCGCCTCAGCTTGGGGTAGAGCTGGGCGTATCCCGCCTGTCGGAGCATCTGCTGCGTCTCCTCCAGGGACGCGCCCATCCCCACGCACAGGGCCAGCAGCCGGTCCCGGGAGGGGTTGCGCCGACCGGAAAACACCTGGTGAAGATATACCTCGCTCATGCCAGACCGCCGGGCAATCTCCGCCTTGGGCAGGCCGCACCGCGCCCGCAGGGACTCCAGCAGGTCCCAAATGCCCTGCTCCATGAAACAGGACCGGTTGTCGCTGAGATAGGTTTCGAGGTTGGCCTGGCTCATAAGCTCCTGGCGCAGATCGTCGGTGGTCTTTTTCTCCATATCCCCGCATCCCCTTTACTTTTTATCAAAAATGTTGTATCATCAGTTTAATACTTTGGGGAGATCAATACAATATGCCAGCTGCATAGGGCCGCAGATTTTTTGGTTTGGTACGGGGTGACGGTATTGTATACTTGGCTGGAAAACATTTTGCGGGAGGAATACGGGCAGGTCCGCCTGCTGAAGGAAACCCCCCGGAGCAGCGTCCGCCTGGTGCGGCACAAAAATTCAGGAAAACAGTTCATTCTCCGCCGGTTCACTGGCAACGGAGAGGTCTATCAAAAGCTGCTGGGCCTCTCCTGCCCCAATCTGCCCCTCATCCTGGAGGCGGCGGAGCGGGACGGGGAGAACCTGGTGGTGGAGGAGTTCGTCGAGGGCGATAACCTGGGCTTCCTGCTGGAGGGGGCGCTGTTCACCCCCAAGGAGACACGGAGTATCGTCAAGCAGCTGTGCGGGGCGCTGTGGGTGCTCCACTCCATGGCGGCGGTCCACCGGGACATCAAGCCGGAAAACGTCATCCTCCGGGGAAAGGACGCGGTGCTCATCGACTTCGACGCGGCCCGGCTCCACAAGCCCGGCGCGGAGACGGACACCCAGGTGCTGGGCACCACCGGCTTCGCCGCCCCAGAGCAGTACGGGCTGTCCCAGTCCGATGTGCGCACCGATATTTATTCCCTGGGGGTGCTCATCAACGTGATGCTCACCGGGGAGCACCCCTCCAAGAAGCTGGCGGAGGGGCACATGGGCCGGGTGGTCCAGCGCTGCACCCAAGTGAACCCCCAGAAGCGGTATAAAAATGTTTTGCATTTGATGGAGGCCGTTTGACATGAAACCCTGTCCCCACTGCGGCGCCTCTCTTCACGAAGAGGCGTCTTTCTGTCCCTACTGCGCCCGGACTGTCAATGAACGGAAGGAGGCTCAGCCTCCCCGGCATATGCCGGGGAGGCTGCTGTACAGCGCCCTGATTGTCTTTGCTGCCGCAGCGGCGCTCCTGCTCCTGGCTTTTGGGGTCCATAACCGTCCCAAAACCTATGAGTCCGACACCGGTGAACTGGATTATGGCGGATACCGGCTCCTGCTGACCAGTGGGCGGGATGTGGAGCCGGTCCCCCTGGCCAGCTTCCACGCGATGGTCGACCGTTCCTACCGAAATCCCTCCCCTCTGTATGCCATTTCCCTGGAGGACGGTACGATGGTGCCGGACGCATTTATGGAAGAGGTCACCTCCGTTACCGCCGTGGTGAACACCCCCGATATCGCAATGAACATCACCTGCACGGAACCACAGGCGCAAAGTGAATACTATCCAGACGCCGCCGTGATGTCCATTATTGACTTTGGCCTGAAGGGACCGGGGAACTATACGGCGGAGCTTCTTTATACGATCACCATGAAAAACGGCGACGTGATCCGTATGCGGCAGGCCTATACCTTTGAGAGCATCTCCATCTATACCTACACCGCCCAAGACGTGCCTATGGATACCATTGAGGAATTACAGGCCCTAGTGGACAGGGCCTGTGAGGAGATCGGTGAGTACGACCAGCTCCACCTCTATCTCCCCGCCGTCACCTACACGGGCGGTCTGGAGATTGGGGATCGGCTAGTCCGGCTCTACGGCAGCTTGACCCCAGACGGGCAGCGCACCGCCTTCACTGGCACCACCCGCGTCAGTTCTCCCAAGGGAGTTTCTGAATTTCAGGACATCGCTTTCCTGGGCAACGGGCAAGATGTGGGGATCCTGGTTTCTGGTACTACCCGGTTTCAGCTGGTCAACTGCCGTGTCTCCGGCTGGGGGACCGGCCTTCAGGCCGTGGACAGCGCTTGGATCGATACCGACGGCACCATTTTTGCAGACAATCGTGTGGGATTGTGCTTCGACTCGGCGGACACCCCCATGGTGTCTGACAACTTCTACACTGGAAACACCTTCCAGGACAACGACACCGCTGTCCTGCTCAAGCACGTCGGCAGCGATGTCCCCCTGGAGTTCCCCGACACCCTGTTCACCGGCAACGGCCAGGACATCGACAACCGCTGCGGCCAGGAGCTGGAGCTGGAGGGGGCCGTGTTCAAGTGAGGGGCGGGCGACGGTTTTCTCAAGACCCAAACGCCGACCCAGACCACGCCGGGAGCGGACGGAGACATTGGAGTAGAGAGGTCTGGAAAGCAACCGCTTCCGTAACAAATAGCACCAAACGCATCCAAAAGCGTCCGCTGAATTTTCAGCCGAATCTTCGGGACCAAGAGGCCGCGGGTTCAAGTCCCGCCACTCCGACCATCGAAAACCGCTGATTTCGTGTGAAATTGGCGGTTTTTCATAACTTTTTGAGAGAAATGATTTTTTGAAATTTCGCTGTTCTAACAAAAGTTCTAACACGTACCCTGATTTTTGCCATCGGAAAGCAGGTCTGACATAGCGGCCAAAGTGCCTTTTTTGTTCTCAAAACTCAGATGCCCATAAATGTTGGCCGTAGTTGCTATATCGCTGTGGCCAAGCCATTCGGATACCCGCTTGATATCATAGCCTTTGGCGATCAGCAGGCTTGCCGTCGTGTGTCTCAGGTCGTGATATCTGATATGGGGCAGTCCATTTGCTTTGAGGATCTGCGTAAACTTTCGGCTCACGAAATCCGGGTTCAAGATCCTGCCGTCATCCCATGTAAACACATACCCGCTGTCAACATAGGAGCTGCCCAGGAGCTCTTTCATCTCTTCCTGCCGCTCCTTGATGGATAAGAGCATCTGCCTGATGTCCGGCGTCATTGGATAGGTCCTGTGGCTTGCCTGGTTTTTGGTGGTCTGCTTCTCAAGAATCTCAGAGAAGCGAACGACGGTTGCCTCAATCGTGAAGGTGTCGTTCTCAAAGTTGATCGCGTTCCACTTCAACCCTACCGCTTCACTCCTACGCAAACCGTAGACAATCGTGAATGTAACAATATATTCAATGACAGTCCCCTTGATGGCTCCAAGCAATGCTTTGGACTGTTCCTGGGTGTAGAAGTTGCCAACATACTTCTGTTTCTTTGGCAATGTCACCCGGTCAGCGGGATTATATGGAATAATGTTCTTTTTTACGGCGTCCTGTAGAGCGCCCCGGATTACGATATGGTGGTCATGCAGGCTTTTTCCGGACAGCTTTCCTTTGACGTGCTCCCCTGGCTTCTGTGCTTTGCGATTGTAATACAGCTGTATATCCTGAGGAGAGATATCATTCAGGGTTACGTTATGCTGCTTGAAATACGGGCCAATATGATTCCTGTAGTAGCTGGCATAGCCTTGAAACGTGATACGGTCAACCTCGTTCTCCTTCTGCTCCAGCCAGGTTTCGAGCCATTGCCAGAACGGAGTTCTGGGATAGGCGACGATCTTACCTTCTTCAAATTTGCCCGCGATTTCTTGTGCCGCTCTCTGCGCCTCCCTTTTATTGCCCCGTTTGACAGGAACTTTAGTCGATACCCATTTCTGTTTCGTTTCGCCGTTAATATCAACGACACGGAACACGGCGTAGTAAACGCCTTTCTTTTCTTGCAGGCTAACTGACATAGGCACGTCCCTCCGTGGAGTCCATGCCACTCTTCAACTTAGTATTATAGCTCATTTTTTGCAGATAGTCCAGCAGATACTTTTTAGGAATGCGGATCTGCCTCCCTATGGTTATATATTGGAGTTCTCCACTGTGCAGGATTGCATATGCTTTGCTACGGCCTATGGACAAAATTTTTTGCAGGTCTTTAACGGTTAAAATGTCTGGGAACTGTTCCAGCATTGATGTTCTTCCTCCTATGCAAAAAAACAGGGCGTTGCCAGAAGGATGGCAACTCTACATCTGTAAAAAATTTATTTTCACCTTTGTCTCCGGCCCACTTCCTGCGCTCTCGCTTTAGACCGCGTATTTCCAGGCCGCGCTGTGCGCTGATCATGCGGTGGGCGCGCAAAGGCGCACTATCCGCCGCTCCTGTATGACTGCCGGAACAGAGTATAGGCTCTCGCCGTTTGTCAAGGTGCAGGAGCCGTTTGGGCTTCTGCATAATAAACAGGGGGAAATTTCCATATTACTGCACAAGCACCAAAATTTTCTAAAATATTTTTTCTTGGCACAAGATATAGGATTATGTAGTTGACAGCGCCTAAATATTGTGGTAGCATTCTTTTGTAATTGATTCTATGTGCGTTTTCTCCCGTTGCGGGAGGGCAGGCCGGTCTCACCGACCTGGGAGCGAAGGGTTCGCATTGCACACGTTGCGGGAAGCGCTGGCCCTGTTGGAAAAACAGCAGGGATGATCTATGAGGCGTTTTCCGGGTTTGTTTGTATCGTCAGCGGGAGAAGTCTGCCCATTTGCGGCGGCATCCGCTGGCGATTTTGTTTTCTATACGGGGGAGATACTCCCCGGCGCGTAAAGCGGGAATGACTGGGGTTCATCTGCGGATGAGCCAAGCCGGCAATGCCGGAATCCAGTTGTTCCCGCTTTTTTTGTTGCCCAAATGCCGAGAGGCTTTGAGGATATATCAAAAAATGAAAGGAGACCGAACATGAAGTATCACGCAGTATGGAAGCCAGGAGGCCGCCCGCGCCGCGGGATGGGCTCCATGAAGCCAGGCCGGAGGCAGCTCCAGGCCCTCAAGCCCAGGGGGACTATCCCAGGAAAGGGGGCGGCGAATCTTGGCGGAACCGCAGGGAAAGCTGCCTAGAGCAATTCTCAAAATAAGCAATAACCAGCGCAAGAAAACCAGCCAGCGCAATCATCGGCGGAGACTTGGTCAA
>ERZ808042.829-NODE-829-length-13107-cov-3.418649_pt1 | contig 13107 bp, 9 predicted proteins | sample MGYA00380193_ERZ808042 | MGnify/ENA primary metagenome ERZ808042 (study PRJEB31490, sample SAMN06133401) | mouse gut metagenome | isolation source: M1_2 | host: mice | place: China: Chengdu | collected 2015-05 ...
ACGGCGTCCCTGCTGGCAGTGGGCATTTCTTTCGAATACGATAAATGAGGTAACCGAGCGTGATACGGCTTATTGACATTCAAAAGTCCTACGACAACGGGACAAAGGCCCTGAAGGGGGTCAACCTGCGCATCGACGACGGGGAATTTGTCTTTCTGGTGGGCCCTTCCGGCTCCGGAAAGTCTACGATTCTGAAGCTCATCACCGCCGAAATCGCGCCCACCGGCGGGCGGCTGATGGTCAACGGCTACAATCTGAACAACATCCGGCCCCGGCAGGTGCCCTACATGCGGCGCACCCTGGGGGTCATCTTCCAGGATTTCCGGCTCATTGAGAAAAAGACGGTGCGGGAGAACCTGACCTTTGCCATGCGGGCGGTGGGGGCCTCCCCCCGGGAGATCCGCAAGCGTGTGCCCTACGTACTGGAGCTGGTGGGCCTGGACCAGAAGGGGGACCGCAAGCCCAACCAGCTCTCCGGCGGCGAGCAGCAGCGGGTGGCCATCGCCCGCGCCCTGGTGAACAACCCCCAGATGATCATCGCCGACGAGCCGACGGGCAATCTAGATCCCATGCGCTCCCTGGAGATCATGATGCTGCTGGAGCGCATCAACGAGCTGGGTACCACCGTGCTGGTGGTCACCCACGCGAAGGAACTGGTCAACCGCTTCTCCAAGCGGGTGGTGGCCATTGAGAACGGCAGGATCATCAGCGACGAGACGGGCGGGTATTACAACAATGAGACAACGATATGATTTCGGCTATTTCCTCTCCGAGGGCTTCCACAGCATCTTCACTCACGGCTTTATGTCCTTCGCCGCGGTTTGTATGATTATCTGCTGCCTGCTCATCATGGGCTCCTTTACCCTGGTGGCGGTGAATGCGGAGAACATGTTCAGCGATCTGGAGGCCGAGAACCAATTCACGGCGTACATCGACGAGAGCCTCACCCAGGAGGAGGCCAAAGCCCTCCAGGACGACATCGAGGCGGTGCCCAACGTGGCCCGGGCGGAATTCATGACCAAGGAGCAGGCCCAAGAGGAGTTTGAGGCCGATTATGAGGGCAACGAGCTGTTTGACGGCCTGCCCTCCGATGTGTACCGGGACCGGTTCCACGTCTATCTGGACGACATCAGCAAGCTGACTGAGACAGAGAACGCGGTAAAAGAGGTAACCGGCGTGGCCAAGACTAAATCAGCCCCCGAGATCGCCGAGGGCTTCACCGTCATCCGCAACATCGCCGGGGCGGTGGCCGTGATCCTGGTGGTGATCCTGTTGGCGGTGAGCCTGTTTATTATCGCCAACACCATCAAGCTGGCCACCTTCAACCGGCGGGAGGAGATCGCCATCATGAAGATGTGCGGCGCCACCAACGCCTTTGTCCGCTGGCCCTTCGTCTTTGAGGGCCTGATCCTGGGGCTGGTGGGTGCGGTGGTGGCCTTCTTCCTCCAGTGGGGCATCTATGTGCTGGTGGGCAGCGCCATCAGCGGCTCGGACACCATCTCCCTGATCACCGTGCTGCCCTTCCAGCCCATGGCTTTACGGGTGCTGGGCGTGTTCGTCCTCACCGGCTTCGTCATCGGCGCGGGCGGCTCGGTGCTGGCCATCCGCAAGTTTCTGCAGGTATAACGGCAGCGGCAAAAGGAGGCTTCCATGGCGTTTGACAGATCCCTTCGGCGGGCGGCATGCGCCCTGCTGACGGCCGCGCTGCTGGTTCCCGCCTGGGGCGGGCTGGCCCGGCAGGTGCGGGCGGCGTCCCAGAGCGAGATCGACGCGCTGAAGGCCGAGCAGGCGGAGAGCCAGGCCCGGCAGGAGGAGCTGAAGGAGCAGTTGGCCGGCGTGAAAGAGGACCAGGCGGCCGCCCAGCAGAAGCGGCAACTCCTACAGCAGCAGTTAGAGGCCATCAATGCCGAGCTGGACAGCATCGACGCGCAGATCTCCTACTATGACGGTGAGATCGCCCAGAAAGAGGCAGAGCGCAGGGAGGCGGAGGCCAAAGAGCAGGCCCAGTATGAGCGGTTCTGCGAGCGGGTGCGCGCCATGGAGGAGGAGGGGACGGTGTCCTACTGGTCCATCCTCTTTAACGCCGAGGACTTCTCCGACCTGCTGGACCGTCTGGCCGATGTGGACGCGGTGATGGACTACGACAACCAGGTCATGGAGGAGCTGACCGCGGCCCGGCAGGAGCTGGAGCGGCTTCAGGCGGAGCTGGAGCGGCTTCAGGCGGAGCTGGAGAGCGCCCGCGCGGAGGAGCAGGCGGCCAGGGAGCAGCAGGAGGCCAAGAGGGCGGAGCAGCAGGCCAAGGTGGCGCAGGCCCAGAAGCTGCTGGACCAGATCAACGCCGATGTGGCGGAGGTCAACCGGCAGTTGGACACAGAGAACGCGGAGTGGGCCGCCATCGGGGCGGACATCGCCCGGAAGCAGAAGGAGCTGGAGGAGCAGCGGAAGCAGAACAACGTCCAGCTCCCGCCTACCGGCGACGGCTGGCTGTGGCCCCTGCCCGCGTCCAATTTGAAGCTGACCTCGGCCTTCGGCTACCGGATGCACCCGGTGGATCACGTGCCAAACAGCCACACCGGCATTGACGTGGCCGCCTCCACCGGCGTCCCCATCTACGCGGCCAGGGGCGGACAGGTCATTATGTCGGAGTATGGCGCCGGCGCCAACTGGTCCTACGGCAACTTCGTGGTCATCGACCACGGGGACGGCACCACCACCCTCTACGCCCACATGTCCTCGCGGGCGGTGAGCGAGGGGGAGCTGGTGACCCAGGGCCAGACCATCGGCGCCGTGGGCGACACCGGCAATACGTCGGGCCCCCACCTCCACTATGAGGTGCGGCGGAACGGCCAGCGGACGGACCCCGAGGCATATTATCCCAATCTTCCCTTCATTCGGGCCTATAATTGGTAATGGAACGGACATAAAAGGAGCGGCAACGTGGCAAAGAAGCAGAGTCAGAAAAAGAGACCCCAGAAACAGAAAATCGAGTGGCGCCGGGTGTTTGTGGCCGGGCTGGCCGTGGTGATGGCCCTCCTCCTGCTGCTGCCCATGATCAGTATGATCGCCGGCGGCGTGGGCGCGGTGACGCAGAGCGAGATCGACGCGCTGAAGGAGGAGCAGCGGGAGAGCCAGGTCAAGCAGCAGGAGTTGAAGAACCAGCTAGCCGACGTGAAGGAGGACCAGGCTGCCGCCCAGCAGAGGCGGCAGCTCCTGCAGCAGCAGTTGGAGGCCATCAATGCCGAGCTGGACAGCATCAACGCGCAGATCTCCTACTATGACCAGGAAATCGCCCAGAAAGAGGCGGAGCGCAGGGAGGCGGAGGCCAAAGAGCAGGCCCAGTATGAGCTGTTCTGCGAGCGGGTGCGCGCCATGGAGGAGGAGGGGACGGTATCCTATTGGTCCATCCTCTTTAACGCCGAGAACTTCTCCGACATGCTGGACCGCCTGGCGGACATTGACGCGGTGATGGACTACGACAACCAGGTCATGGAGGAGCTGACCGCAGCCCGGCAGGAGCTGGAGCGGCTTCAGGCGGAGCTGGAGAGCGCCCGCGCGGAGGAGCAGGCGGCCAAGGACCAGCAGGAGGCCAAGAAGGCGGAGCAGCAGGCCAAGGTGGCGGAGGCCCAGAAGCTGCTGGACCAGATCAATGCCGACGCGGCAGAGCTCAACCGCCAACTGGACGACGAGATGGAGGGCGCGGCGGAGATCCAGGCGGAGATCGCCCGGAAGCAGAAGCAACTGGAGGAGGAGCGCCGGCAAAACAATGTCACCATCGACTCGGAGACCAACTACCTGTGGCCGCTGCCCGGCTACTACCGGCTGACCTCCCTGTTCGGCTACCGCATTCACCCCATCACCGGCAAGGCCCACAGCCATACCGGCATCGACATCCCCGCCCCCGGCGGCACCCCCATTCAGGCCTGCAAGAGCGGACAGGTGGTCACCTCCGCCTACCACTACTCCTACGGCAATTACGTGGTCATCGACCACGGCAACGGCAACTCCACCCTCTACGCCCACATGAGCTCCCGGGCGGTGAGCGAGGGGCAGATGGTGTCCCAGGGCCAGACCATCGGCTATGTGGGCACCACCGGCAGCTCCACGGGCAACCACCTGCACCTGGAGGTGCGGGACAACTACACCCGTGTGGACCCGGAGAGCAAGTTCCCCAGCCTGAGCCTGACCCACCCCTGGTAACGTCCGGGCGCGGCTGCGCCGTTTTGCTGCAACAAGTTCGCCCGCCGCGCGCGGGCATGGCCCAGAGGCGGGCGGAGGCATCGGCCTCCGCCCGCGCTGGCTTTTCTGGAAAGGATCTGATCCCGTGCGAAACAAGCGCTTTTCCCTGGCCCAGCTTCTGCTGGCCATTGCACTCACCGCCGCTGCCGTGCTGGGCTGCGGACTCCTGGCCGTCCGCGCCTGGATGGGGGAGGGCGGGCGTTCCCTGGTGGAGGGGCTGCGGCTGGTCAACACCCTCTTTGTGGGGGAATATGACGAGACGGAGGTGGTGGACGCCGCCCTGGAGGGCATGGTGTCCGGCCTGGGCGACCGCTGGAGCTACTACCTGACGGCTGATGAGCTGGAGGCCCAGAACCAGCGCCGCACCAACCAGTATGTGGGGGTTGGGATTACCGTCAACCACACACGGGAGGAGGGACTCTATATCCTCGCGGTGGAGGCCGGGGGCCCTGCCGAGGCGGCTGGGTTGGAAGCCGGGGAGGTCATTACCGCTGTAGACGGCGTCTCCCTGGCGGGAGAGGCCCGCTATGAGGGTGCGAATCTCATCCAGGGGGAGGCGGGCACCACCGTCACCCTGGAGGTGCTGGGGGAGGACGGGGCGGCCCGCACCGTGGAGGTGGAGCGGGCCGAGCTGGAGACCGATCCGGTGGAGAGCCGGATGCTGGAGGGAAAGGTGGGCTATGTGCGCCTGCTCAACTTCTACGACCACAGCGCCCAGCGGCTGGAGGAGGCCGTCACCCAGCTCCAGGAGCAGGGGGCGGAGGCGCTGGTCTTTGACATGCGGGACAACGGCGGCGGCTACCTGAGCCAGCTCACCGACATGCTGGACTTCCTGCTGCCCGAGGGGCCCATCTTCATCAGCCGCGACCGGGCGGGACACGAGGAGATCACCAACTCCGACGCGGACTGTGTGGAACTGCCCATGGCGGTGCTGGTCAACGCCAACACCTACTCCGCCGCTGAGTTCTTCGCCGCCGAGCTCCAGGAGCAGGGCGCGGCGGTGATCGTGGGGGAGCCCACCAGCGGCAAGGGCTACTCCCAGCAGACCTTCCCTCTGCCCCACGGCGGCGCCGTGGCCATCTCCACCGGCGCCTACTTCACCGGAAGTGGCGCCTCCCTTATCGGCACCGGCCTGAACCTGGACGCGGAGGTATACAACACCGGAGCGGAGGATACTCAATTGGCCGCCGCGCTGGAATTGCTGAAAATCCGGTAAAAAAGTCTTGACTGTAAACCCACTTGATACCCTACCGTGGAGACAAGGAGGCGAGCAGAATGACGATCGGTGAGCTGGAGACCAGCTTGGGCATGACCCGCGCCAACATTCGCTTTTAGGGAAGGGATAAAACCCCACCGGCGAAGCCGGTGGGGTTCAGTCTTTGGCAAAAGTCGTTAGATCCAACGTGAAAGGGAACCCGGATGGTTCATCTCCGCATCAGGAGCCGCAGCAAGCGGCGGTCGTGCTCCGAATCGCCCTGCGGGGCGGTTTTTCACACGATCCCTCCCTCCGAATGTTTAACAGGAGGGTTTATCGACAGTATCTTAATACGATTGCGGAGCGCTTTGCCCCTCTGCCGCCCGGCGGACAGGCGGCGTGGGGAGGCTGGGCTCTCTCTGCCCGGCCAGCAGAAAGCCGCTGGTCAGGGCGGTGAGGGGAGCCACAGTCACCAGACCGAAGGAACCCACGATGGTGTGTATGATTTCTGAGGCGACATACTTGTAGTTGAGAATGTTATAGAGGGGAGTGCCCTGGGCCATAAAGACCATGAGCAGGGCCACGTAGCCGCCGGAGTAGGCCAGCAGGAGGGTGGTTGTCATAGTGCCCATGGCCGCCCGCCCCACATTCATACCGGAGCGTACCGCCTCCCAGCGGGAGATATCAGGGCGCTTTTTCACTACCTCGTTGACCGCAGATGTGATATCCACCGCCAGATCCATCACCGCGCCGGAGGAGCCGATGAAGATCGCCGCCATAAAGATCTGGGTCAGGTTGAGATCCTGATATCCGGAGTAGAGCAGACTCTCCGAGTAGGACATAACGGCCCCGTGGATCTGAAACAGGTCGGTAAACACAATGCCCAGCACACATGTGACCAGTATACCCAGGAACGCACCCGACACGGCGGCGGCGCACCGCCGCTCGAAGCCGTAGACCAGGGCGATGATCAGCAGGGTGAGGGCCAGAGTAACCGCCAGGCCGACCAGGATGGGGTTCCAGCCCTTGAGGTAGAGGGGCACCAGAACCTTCCACAGCATCAGCACCGTCAGCACGAAGGAGACGATGGCCCGCACGCCGGTACGCCCGGCGAAGAGGATCAGGAACACGGCGAAGACGGCGGCCAGCAGAGCCTCCTTGCCGATGCGGTAGTGGTCGGTCATGGTGACGGAGAGAATCTCGTCCCCCTGGTAGCTGACCACCACCATGGCCTTGTCACCGGGGGCGAATAGCTTGTCCTGCTCCAGGGAGCCGTTGAGCATGTTGATGCCGGTGGCGGTCCGTCCCTGAAACCGGCCGCCCAGCAGCTCCAGAGTGCAGCGCTGCTCACCGGAGCGGACGAGCCCGGTGTCCACGATGGTGGAGTCGTCCACCGCCAGCACCCGGGCCGCGCAGCGGTCGGCCTCCTGGTACTGGACGGCCCCTTCATACCCGGTGGGGAGGAGGAGCAGCAGGGCGGTCAGCGCCAGGCAGAGCACGACGGGGACATAATAGCGGCGCTGGGCGGGGTCACGTAGAAAACGCATAGATGGATAAGTCCTTTCTGCGCCGAGGCGGATGGGGTCGGGAGACCCCATCCGCCTCGGCTGTATGGAAGTGGGAAAGCAGGGGTTAGGCTATGCCGAGCATGCCGGCCAGCTTGTGATAGATCTGAGTATTGTCGTAGTAGCCGTTGAACTGCCCGGCGTTAACACCGTGGGCCAGCACGGCCACGGGCAGGCCGGTGTGGCTGTAAGAGGTGAAGGAGATGCCGGACTTGTTGTTGATGATGTGGGTGAGGGTGACGCTCAGAGGCTCGTAGGTGCCGTAGAGCACGTATTCCTCCTGCTCGTACTGGCTGGCAGCGGTGCCGTTGACGCTCTTTTCGTAGGCGGCGCGGAGCTGTTCCAGCTCGTAGTCGGTGAGCACCAGCTTATCGCCCTCCTCGCCCTGGGGCTTGAGGCCGAAGAGCGCCTCCACATCCTTCAGGACATCCTCAAAGGAGGTCTTGTCCTCCTTGTACCTGGACACGTAGTCGCTGTCGAACTTGGCGTAGGAGATCTTCTGGCTCTCCAGCAGATCCAGATAGGTGTCGTAGTCGGTGCCGGCAAAGCCGATGGTGAGGCCGCCGGTTTCGTGGTCGCCGGTGACCAGGATCAGGGTCTCATCGGCGTGCTCCTTGGCGAAGTCGATGGCCACCTGTACTGCATCGGCCAGGGCCTGCGTGTCGTGGATGGTGGAGGCGGCGTCGTTGGCGTGGCAGGCCCAGTCGATCTTGCCGCCCTCGCACGTCATAAAGAAGCCGTCCTTGTCCTGGGAGAGCACCTCAATTCCCTTTTCCACGTAGTCGGCCAGGGCCCACATGTCGTCGGTGCGGTCGATCTCGTAGGCCATGGCGTCGCTGTCGGCCAGGTGCTCGTCGATGATTACCACCGGGCCGCCGGTGACCTGCTCGGCCTCAGCCTGGGTCTTGACCACATGATAGCCCGCCTTTTCCGCCAGGGCGTACAGATCGGCCTGATCTCCCTCGGCGCCGGTGGGCTTGAGCAGGCCGCCGCCGGCGAAGTACTCAAAGCCGGAGTCGATGAGCTCCAGGCCGATGTCGTAGTAGTCATTACGGCTGGCCTGGTGGGCATAGAAGGCGGCAGGGGTGGCATGGTTGAGGTTGACGGAGGTAATGACGCCCACCGAATAGCCCTTCTGGGCGTGGAGCTGTTCGGCAATGGTTTCGTAGGAAATGGTGCCGGTTTCGTCCACGTTGATGGAGCCGGAGTAGGTCTTGTAGCCGGTGGAGATGGAGGTGGCGGTGGAGGCGGAGTCGGGGGCAAAGGAGTTGGAGTCATAAGTCACGGCGGAGCCGGCGGCCTCAAAGTTCATGAAGTTGAGGTACTCGGGACCGTCCAGGATGGCTCCGCCGTTGTCGTCCAGGCTGGGCTGGGCCTGCCGATAGTCGGCGTCGTTCAGCGCACCCAGGAAATCGGATGTGGACTGGATCTGGGGATAGCTCATGCCGTCGCCAATGAAGAGAAACACGTATTTGGGGGCTTTGACGGTGGAGCCGGTGGTGGAGAGAGACTGAACCTCGGCGGCAGGCGTGGGGGTGGGATCGGGCGCGGCGGCCGTGGGATTGCCGCAGGCAGCCAGGGCCATGCCCAGCGTCAGGGCGGCCGTGGACAGGGCCAGGGGACGCTTCCAATTCATTCTGATTCCTCCAAAGTTATTTTGATGCGCTCGGTACGCTGCCATGATAGCGGATAGATTGGGGAGTGCGCTATCAGCGTGGTGTAAAACAAGCTAAACTCTTTGTAAGATATCGTAAAGGAAAGGTGAGGCGCGGGGGTTGACAAGCGGCGGAACCGGAGTGATAATCAGAGGGCGGAACGAAAAACACGGCCCGGTTGGTAGTCCGGGCGCGGTCCGGGGGAGCGTCCCGCCCCCGGGACCGTCAGTAACCTGCCTCCTTGGTTGTCCGCGCTCCGCGCAAGACCTATATTTAAGGAGGACAACTTCATATGGAATGCGGCTATGCGAGGCTGACGGTCTGGTTTGCCGACCCCTTCTGGGTGGGCGTGTATGAGCGGGAGGCGGAGGGGCGCCTGGAGGTGTGCCGCCATACCTTTGGCGCCGAGCCGAAGGACGGAGAGGTTTGGCAGTGGCTCCTGTCGGCGTGGCGGGGCCTGGACTTTAGTCCAGCGGTAGAGGCGCCCCGGCGTCCATCTGGCCGGGAGAATCCCAAGCGGGCCCGGCGGCAGGCGCGGAACCGTCCAGAGAAAACCGGCGCCGGCACGAAGGCCCAGCAGGCCCTCCAGCTCCAGCGGGAGGTGCGCAGGGCGGAACGGGCGCAGCGGCATCGCCAAAGGGACGCGGCGGAGGAGGAGCGCAGGTTCCGCCTCCGCCAGGAGAGAAAGAAGGAGAAGCGCCGGGGGCACTAACCCCCGGCGCTTCCTATATCCTCCGCCCGCATAAACCGGGCCCCGGCGCATATCCTGTTCCCGAGGTGATGGGGTTGGTGGGAATTGTGGCGCTGGAGGAGCGACGGGGCCGCCGCCCGGTGGTGACGGAGGAGCGGGTGCTGGGCCTGCGCTGTCTGCGGGTGTCGGTGCCGGTCCGCCCCGGTCTGCGGGAGGACAGGCGGAAGAGACGGGCGGAGCAGGGGGCGGCGGCCCTGTACCGTGCAGGGGTACGGCGGGCGCTGACGGCGGAGGATTTTCCCGACTGGCCCGCGCTGGAGGGACAGGGGCTGCGGAGTGTGGACCCGGAGCCCTTCTGCCAGGCTATCGCCGTCCCCCTGGCCCTGGCCGCGCTCCGGCGGGCGGGCATACTGCGGGTGCGGGCCACTGTGGCCCTGTCCGGCCCCCGGGTGAGCCGGCCGCTGTTTGCTGCGGCGGAGCGCCTGTGTCCCCAGGTGCGCCATCTGGTGGTGGATGTGCCCGGCGAGGGGGAGGAACTGGCGGCGTGGCTGCGGGAGGAGTATGGCGCGGCGGTGCTGCGGCCCGGCGGGGCGGCCCCCGACGTGACCCTGGCCTTCGGCCCGGGCGGGGAGGAGAGGGGAAGGGTGCTCCGGCTGTACGGCCCCGCGCCCGGGCTGGCCGGCCTGCGCCCCATACCGGAGGAGGGGGGGCTGCCGCCGGACCTGGCCCCCCTTCCGCTGCTGTCCCTGTTGTGGGAGTGCGGCCGCCTGACAGAGGGACAGATCCGGATCCATGCCACATGATGGGAAATAATTGACTTGACAGAAGGTGGGAAACTACCTATAATATCGTATTAACGTGGCGTAATGTTTCTGTTGAGATTTCAGAAGAGGCCTGGTTGAGGCCTTTTGACCGATAAGGAAGAAGCAAAAAAGAAAGGTGTGCGCATACGGCAATGGCGAAAGAATTTAAGCTGAGCGCGGAGCGCTTGGAGGAGCTCAAGCAGGAGCTCAACTATCTGAAGACCGTCCGGGAGAAGGAGGTCGCCGACCAGATCAAGGAGGCCCGCTCCTTCGGCGACCTGTCTGAGAACAGTGAGTACGACGAGGCCAAGAACGAGCAGGGCAAGCTCTACTCCCGCATCGCGGAAGTGGAGAACATCCTGGCCAACTATGTGGTCATCGAGGAGCATGAGACCGACCCCAATTCCGTCCGCCTGGGCTCCAAGGTCAAGGTACTGGATCTGGAGTTCGAGGAGGAGGAGAGCTACCAGGTGGTGGGCTCCCAGGAGGCCGACCCCATGAACGGCCGTATCTCCGAGGACTCCCCCTTCGGCAAGGCCCTGCTGGGCAACGCAGTGGGTGACGAGGTTCAGGTGGAGGCCCCCGCCGGCGTACTGAGGTACCGTATTTTAGAGATTCAAAAGTAAGGAGCAGAGTCATGAGCACAGAAGAGAGAAGCGTCAACCAGCCCGAGGAGCAGCCGTCCCTGTCCGAACAGCGCCTGATCCGCCGCGCCAAGCTCAAGGAGCTGCAGGACGCGGGCCAGGACCCCTTCCAGATCACCAAATTTGTGGTGAAGCACCACTCCGCCGACATTAAGGAGGGCTTTGAGGCCCTGGAGGGCGCTATGACCTCCGTGGCCGGCCGCATCATGTCCAAGCGGGGCATGGGCAAGGCCGTGTTCTGCGATCTGCAGGACGGCAAGGGCCGCATCCAGCTCTACGTCCGCGTGGACGAGCTGGGCGAGGAGGCCTTCGCCAAGTTCAAAAAGACCGACATCGGCGACATCGTGGGCGTGGAAGGCGAGGTCTTTAAGACCAAGCGGGGCGAGATCTCCGTCAAGGCCCACAAGGTGACGCTTCTCTCCAAGTCCCTCCAGCCTCTGCCCGAGAAATTCCACGGCCTGACCGACAAGGAGATGCGCTACCGCCAGCGCTATGTGGATCTGATCATGAACGAGGACGTGCGCCGTGCCTTCCGTATCCGCACCGCCTTCATCAAGCATATGCGCCGGTATCTGGACGAGCGGGACTACCTGGAGGTGGAGACCCCTGTCCTCAACACCATCTCCGGCGGCGCCACCGCCCGGCCCTTCATCACCCACCACAACACCCTGGACATCGACATGTATATGCGCATCGCCACCGAGCTGAACCTGAAGCGGCTCACTGTGGGCGGCTTTGAGCGGGTGTATGAGATCGGCCGCATCTTCCGCAACGAGGGCATGGATCCCAAGCACAACCCGGAGTTCACCACCATCGAGCTCTATGAGGCCTATGCCGACTTCCACGACATGATGGACATTGCCGAGGGGGTTCTCTCCACCGCTGCCAAGGAGATCCTGGGCTCCTATCGTGTGACTTGGCTGGGCAACGAGATTGACCTGACTCCCGGCTGGAAGCGCATGACCATGATCGACGCCGTCCGGGAGTATGTGGGTGTGGACTTTGAGGCCATCTCCGACGACGAGGAGGCCTGCAAGGCCGCCGAGGCCAAGGGCATCGATCTGGAGGGCTGCGAGCGCACCTGGGGCACCGCCCTGTACGAGGCCTTTGACCAGCGGGTGGAGGAGAAGCTCATCCAGCCCACCTTCATCACCATGTATCCGGTGGAGGTGTCCCCGCTGACCAAGCGTTCCCCCAAGGATCCCCGCCTCACCGAGCGCTTCGAGCTGTTTATCAACCACTGTGAGTTTGCCAACGCCTTCTCCGAGCTCAACGATCCCATCGACCAGCGCGGCCGCTTCGAGCACGAGCTGGCCCTGCGTGAGATGGGCAACGACGAGGCCGGCATGATGGACGAGGATTTCATCAACGCCCTCGAGTACGGCCTGCCCCCCACGGGCGGCATGGGTATCGGCATCGACCGCTGCGTGATGCTGCTCACCGACTCCGACTCCATCCGCGACGTGATCCTCTTCCCCACCATGAAGCCCCTGGACAAGCCTGAGTCCGCCAAGCGCGCCGCGGCTGGAACCAACTGCGCTGTCCCCGCCGCCGAGCAGGGCCCGGTGGACTTCTCCAAGGTGGAGATTGAGCCCCTGTTCCAGGAGTTCGTGGACTTCGAGACCTTTGCCAAGTCCGACTTCCGGGCCGTGAAGGTCAAGGAGTGCACCGCCGTGCCCAAGAGCAAGAAGCTGCTGAAGTTCGTTCTGGATGACGGCACCGGCGAGGACCGTGTGATCCTGAGCGGCATCCACGACACCTATGAGCCGGAGGAGCTGGTGGGCAAGACCCTCATCGCCATTACCAACCTGCCGCCCCGCAAGATGATGGGCATTGACTCCTGCGGCATGATCATCTCCGCGGTACACCACGAGGAGGGCGTGGAGAAGCTCCACTGCCTGATGGTGGACGACCACATTCCGGCGGGCGCCAAGCTGTATTGAGCCGGTCTGTCCTGGGAAGCGGGAGCAAGTGCAAGGGGGTATGAGGAGAGCCATGGAGAAGCGCCTGGGAAGTGAATATCTGCGTGCTGACCGGGCGTTTCATACCCCCGCTGCTCCCATCCCCGGCTGGAATTCGCCGGACTGAATGAGCATGCCGAAGGGAATCCTTCCTTCGGCATGCTTTTCTGCGTCAAAATCGTTTCCATCCCACCCTTAAGGAGGCCAAGGCTTTGATCAAGAAATGCGCGCTCTGGCTGCGGGACAGCTTTATCCGCAACCGGAGCCTCAACGCCACCCGGATCGTGGCGGGCTCCTTCGCGGCGATTATTCTGATCGGGGCGTTGCTGCTGACCCTGCCCATCGCCTCCCGGGACG
>ERZ808042.830-NODE-830-length-13102-cov-3.282841_pt1 | contig 13102 bp, 17 predicted proteins | sample MGYA00380193_ERZ808042 | MGnify/ENA primary metagenome ERZ808042 (study PRJEB31490, sample SAMN06133401) | mouse gut metagenome | isolation source: M1_2 | host: mice | place: China: Chengdu | collected 2015-05 ...
GATCCTGATCGTAATACTTGTGATGGTATACCGCAGAAAAAAGCGGAGCCGGAGAAACAGAGATAAGAGTATTGATTGATCAGGCAATCGCCCTGGCAATATGTTATGTAAACCAGATAAACAAAGTATACCAAAAAAGATACAAAGTATACCACTTCGAGCCGGAAAAAGGAGAATTTATGGTATGATAAATTATTAAATTATATTTATATCCTGAGGAGATAGAGCACATATGCCGGAACAATGGGAGCACAAGGATCTATACAGGGAAATAGTAACCAATCTGCTGGAGGGAGTTATGGTGATCGGCATGAACGGAAAGATTGCCATGCTGAATCCGGCGGCGGAACAGATGCTTGGTCTGACGCAGGAAGATATCGGGGATTCCTTCATCAACGTATTTCTCACAAAGGAGGGGACGGACGACTTCAACGAGGCAATTCTCGACGCGATTTATGAAAAAGGCAAAGTGAGCAACATGCCGGTTGACTATCTGCTGGAAGGGGAGACGAGGAATCTGTCACTGACCACGAGCTACATAAGGAATGCCGGTGAAAAATCAGTGGTTGTGGTGATAGAGGATGTGACGGAGTTGAACGAGCTGCGGGATGCGCAGACCGCTCTGGACCGGATTCAGAAGCTGAACCGGGAATATGAGAAGGCGAAGGATGAGGCTGTCAGGGCAAACGAGGCGAAAAGTCTTTTTCTGTCCAACATGTCCCACGAGATCAGAACGCCTATCAATGCGGTGCTTGGCATGAACGAGATGATCCTCAGAGAGTGTACGGACAAGCAGCTTCTCTCCTATGCGGCCAATATACAGAGCTCAGGAAAGACACTTCTGTTTCTGATCAATGATATTCTGGACATGTCCAAGATCGAGTCCGGCAAGATGGAGATCGTGCGGGTGGAGTACGCGCCGGAAAATATGTTGATGGATCTGTGGAACGTGATCTTTCTGCGGGCGCAGGAGAAGGGACTCACGATCCGCTTTTCTCTGGATGAGACGCTGCCGCGGAAACTGTACGGGGACGACGTCAGGATCAAACAGATTGTGACGAATTTGTTGACTAATGCGGTCAAATACACGCCGCAGGGCGGCATCGAGATGAACGTGGCTTATGAGAGAAAGGGTGGGGAGGAGATTTCACTCGTCATATCCGTAAAGGACACGGGAATGGGCATCCGCAAGGAGGATATGGGAAAGCTCTTTGAAAATTTCCAGAGGCTTGACGAGGAGAAGAACCGCAATATCGAGGGAACGGGGCTTGGCATGAACATTACCATGTCGCTCTTAAAACTGATGGACGGGGACATGCATGTGGAGAGCGAGTACGGGAAAGGCTCCGTCTTTACCGTCACCATACCGCAGAGGATCGTATGCGACGAGCCCATCGGTGATTTCGAGGCCATCAGGAGCAGGCGGGAGCAGAACCTGTCCAGGGAACAGCAGACATTTGAGGCGCCGGAGGCGAGTGTGCTCGTGGTGGATGACAACAGCATGAATCTCACCGTATTCAAGTCGCTTTTAAAGCGCACAAAGATGAAAATTACCACGGCGGACTCCGGAAGGCAGTGTCTTGAGCTTGTGAAGAAGGAGCCGTATCACATCATATTTATGGATCATATGATGCCGGAGATGGACGGAATCGAGACGCTCCATGAGATTCAAAAGATGACGAATTTCCCCAATCAGGACACGCCGGTGATCGTGCTGACCGCAAACGCGTTGTCCGGCGCCAGAGAGGGGTATCTGAAGGAAGGCTTTGCCGATTTCCTGACCAAGCCGATAGACGGTGATCTGCTGGAGCAGACGACGGCGAAATATCTGCCGCAGGAATTGATCAAGGACGCGGCCTCCGACGGACAGGAGGCGGCAGAGGGAATTGCGCAGGAAGATCAGGAGGCTTTTCTGGAATGCGGCATTTCTCTGGAAAACGGCATGAAATACGCCAAGAACGATCTGGATATGTATCTGGAGCTTGTGCGGCTGTTTGTCAGAGACCGGGGCAAACAGGAGGATATGCGGCAGTTCCTTTCTGACGGGAATATGCCGGATTACGCGATTCTGGTACACGGCCTGAAGGGAAACGCGAGAACCCTCGGGGCAGAGCAGCTTGCGGATATGGCTTTTGAACATGAAAAGCAGAGCAAGGCGGGAAACGCGGCATATGTGGAGGCCCATTTTGAAGCATTGGTTCAGCTCTGGGATAAGACGACCGACAGCTTTGAGAAGTTTATGGAACGCTACGGACCGGGGGAAGATGAGAAGTACCAGGCGGCGTCAGACGGAGAAAGATTACCGTTGACAGAAAACGATTTGGGGGCTGTGGCGGCGCTGCTCGATGATTTTGAGACAAACCAGGCCATAGAGCAGCTCAAAGAGTGGATCAGTCATCCTTTGGAACCGTCCATGCATGAATGTATCAAAAACGTGCTGACGGCATTGGAGGATGAATTTGATGAGGATAAGGCGATAGCGTTACTGAGGGAAAAAGGAGGAAATGAAAATGGTGTTTAACAAGAAAAATATCGTGGCGGTGGACGACAGCGGTCTTGTCCTGAAAATGCTGATCAAGGTGCTGGGTGAAAAGTATGAGCTGCACGTATTTAACGGCGGTCGGCGGGCGCTCCAGTTTTTGAAGGACAGAACGCCCGACCTGATCATTCTGGATATCGATATGCCGGAGATCAACGGGTATGAAATGCTTAAGATGATCAAGGAGAAGGAGCACCTGCAAAATGTGCCCGTTATTTTCCTGACCTCCAACAATGACAGGAATCATGTGGTGAAGGCCGTGGCGGGCGGCGCGAAGGACTATGTGGTGAAGCCCATCGACGAGGATATTCTGATGGAAAAAGTACATGCGGCGCTGGAGGATGTTTCCGCCGACGATTCGCTTAACTGGAATAATCTTTAAACGATCTGTGCTTTGTCCAGCTTTTTCAGGTAGGATACGCACAGCATGGTAATGTCGTCGAACTGCGGCGCTTCACCCACAAAGGCATCTATGTCCGCTTTTACGATGGGAAGAAGCTCCGCAGGTTTTTTATCGGCATTTTTTGCGAGCACTTCGGTGAGACGTTCCATGCCGTAGAGTTCGCGGGCCGCGTTGGTGGCTTCCGTCACGCCGTCCGTGTACTGGAATATCTTATCTCCCGGCAGAAGCTGTATGCTGCCGCTCTGGTATACCATATCTTCCATGCCAGCCAGCACGAAGCCGGGGCGCAGCCTGTAAACTTCGTAGACGCCGCCCGCTCTGGCGATAAAAGGCAATTCATGTCCAGCGTTGACGAAAGAAAATTCTCCTGTCACAAGGTCAAGAACACCCTCGAAGGCGGTAATAAACAGGCCCTCGTTGTTGGAACGGCACAGCAGGTCGTTGACTTCCGAAAAGACTTCGCCGAGATCTGTGCCGGGTTTGGTGTGGTCGTTGATCAGCGTCTTGCCGATCACCATAAAGAGGGCGGCAGGAACGCCTTTTCCCGAAACGTCGGCGATCACGATGGCGAGATGGGTCTCGTCCACCATAAAGAAATCATAGAAGTCACCGCCCACCTCTTTGGCGGGATTCATGGTGGCGTAAATATCGAACTCGGGACGCTCCGGGAAGGCAGGGAAAATGCAGGGCAACATATCGGCCTGGATCCTTGTAGCCACGTCCAGCTCCGTGGAGATGCGCTGCCGCTCCTCACTGTCCCTGATCTGTCTTTCCAGAAGCCGTCTTGTTCTTGCGGCCACGGTGGTGCATATGGAGGAGATGCCAAGCAGAATCATGGCGCGCGGAAACACAAAGAAAAGAGACGCCTCAAACAGCATTTTCCCGGTGATGACCCGCTTTGTTATGTCAGGTTCCGTGACCAGCAGATTCAGATCTCCCTCGCCGATGTACATGCCCAGATAGATGGAGGCGGAAAAAAGCACCCAGGACGCTACGAGAGTAAGTTTGGTCAGCTTTTTGGAATAATAATGGCAGCTTAAGACGATCGGCACTGCCCACGCCAGCACGCCGTGCTTGGGCATGGCGGCAGACAGGATGAATATGCTGACGGTACCGCAGACCAGAATCGTGTATTTGAGCCAGTAAGGGGTACAGTCTGTCAGTTTGCAAAGCAGCGTCGGTATCAGGAAAAACAAAATGGTGAAGGGCATACCGATGTTCATGATCATAGGCGGAATGATAAAGATTCCCAGCAGGTTAAACAGCCATGAAAGAGCGCCTACACCAGCGCATACGGCAAGGCATTTCGCCGCATACTGATTTGCCTCCGCCTCGTTTTCAAGAAGTGCCTGCCATTGTGTATCTGTATTTACATTCTTTGATTTTTTCTCTTTGCGTGCCATAGATGAATACTCCTCGTTTGGTTTCCTGTAGTCCCGTTCTAAAAGGAAGCAGCTTTTCAGCATACTCCATTTTATTATAGCAGATAGAAAGGCAGTCTGGTTTACAATGTATGCCCCAAAAAGAGCAATCTGTACCTGACGGATCAGAGGAGAGACATGCAGCTGCTGAAAAACGGGGTGACAGCCCAATCCGTATGTGGTAGACTTATCTGGTATGGATCAGATGTGTCCTGCGCACGCGAAACGGCTCTGACAAGGAGAGAAACATGAGAGAGATGGAGTTTAAGATGGAACGTCCGGGCCTTCTCAAAGAGGGCGACCGGGTCACGGTGACGGAGGGCGTTCTTCCCAGCAATTATTATTATACGATAGACCCGTCCCTTGCGATGTCGGGCAACTTTCCCTTCCGGGAGCGGATGCTGGAGCGGGAGGGCGTGGTGACGGAAGTTATCGAAAACGCCAGAGGTTTCTATGTGAAGGCCAGATTCGGGGAATAGAGAAAAGGAAAGAGAGGAAAATATTATGTTAACTAAAGTGTCTACAGACAAAGCACCGGCGGCCATTGGGCCTTATTCGCAGGGAATCATCGCGGGGGATTTTCTCTTTGCGTCGGGACAGATTCCGATCGATCCTGCCACCGGGGAGATCAAGGGCAAGGATGTGACCGAGCAGGCGGAGCAGGCCATGAAGAACGTGGGTGCGATCCTGGCGGAGGCGGGCACGGACTACAGCAAGGTAGTGAAGACCACCTGTTTTCTCGCGGAGATGGCGGATTTTGCGGCATTCAACGCAGTATATGAGAAGTATTTCACCGAGAAACCGGCGAGAAGCTGTGTAGCGGTGAAGCAGCTCCCGAAGGATGTGCTCTGCGAGGTGGAGGTTATGGCTTACTTAAAGTAGTGCGGATGCCGATATTGGGCGCTGGTTTACATAAGTATATTCTGCGCTCGAGCCAGAGAGAAGTTTACATAAGTGATAGAAAGGTTTACATAAGTTTTGGACAAAGATAATATTGTATTAATAGGTATGCCCGGCGCAGGCAAGAGCACGGTGGGCGTGGTACTGGCCAAGAAGCTGGGCTATGCCTTTGTGGACGCGGATCTGGTGATCCAGAGCCGGGCGGGAAAACTCCTGCACGAGATCATAGAGGAGCGCGGCGTGGAAGGTTTCTGGATGCTGGAGGAAACGGTGGGCGAATCCATTGAGGCCCGGCGGACTGTGATCGCTACCGGAGGGAGCGCGGTCTACGGCGAGAATGCCATGGCGCATTACAGGCAGATCGGCACGGTGGTGTATCTGTCCCTTCCGTTAGAGGAAATCAGGGAACGGCTCGGCGATCTCACCGAGAGGGGCGTGACGCTAAAAGAAGGGCAGGACCTGGACAGTCTCTATGCGGAGCGGCTGCCTCTTTATGAGCGGTACGCGGACGTGACGGTGGAATGCGGGGGGCTTTCCATCCGCGAAATCGTAAAAAAAATCGCGGAAATAACTGCATAATTTATGAAAAAGGACAGAGAATACCAGAGAGAGGCATTCTCTGTTTTTTCATTATTTTTATGGAGGAAAATAAAATGGATTATATCAATGCGTTCTGGGTGGGCGGCCTGATCTGCGCGCTGGTGCAGATTCTTTTGGAGAAGACGAAACTGATGCCGGGCCGCGTCATGGTGCTTTTGGTCTGTGTGGGGGCGGTGATCAGCTTTGTGGGCTGGTACGAGCCGTTTATGGAGTACGCCGGTGCCGGGGCCAGCGTGCCGCTGCTTGGTTACGGCAATATACTGATGAAGGGTGTGAAGGAGGCCGTGGATGAGAACGGCTTTATCGGACTGTTTCAGGGCGGCTTCAAGACGGGAGCGGTGGGATGCGCGGCGGCATTGGTGTTTGGGTATCTGGCGAGCCTTGTCTTCCAGCCGAAGAACAAAAAATAAAATTTTTATTTATTTTTGAAGACAATACGGGGGCTCTCCCGTTAGAATATATGAGTGCGAAGTTGCGAGTATACACAACAGGGAAGGAGGCAGATACCATCAACAGGGAAGAACAATTGTCAGCGCTGATTGATTCTTACCAGCATCTTGTGTTTTCCATATGTTACAAAATGACAGCGGACTATTTTGCCTCCGAGGATCTGGCACAGGAAACGTTTTTGTCGGCCTACAAACATCTGGAAGAGTTTGACGGCAGTCATGAAAAGGCGTGGATCTGCCGAATCGCCACCAACAAATGTCTGGACTATATGAGGAATGCGGGAAGGCGCAGCATTCCCACGGCGGATCTGGGATTTGAGAGCGCCAGGGCGCCGGACGGGGGGACGCCTTCCGGTACGGTTACAGCGGGTGCCGGGGAAAATGAGGCGGTCGTGCGGCAGACGCCGGAGAGCATCTGTCTGGAAAAGGAGGTGCGGGAGACCTTGCTTTCCCGGTGCCGGGCCCTGAAACCGCCCTACGATGAGATCGCCAAGGCTTATTATTATGACGAGATGGATGCGGGCGAGATCGCAAGGCAGAGGGGCGTTAAGAAAAAGACCATACAGACGCAGATTTACAGGGCGAGAAGTATGCTCCGCAGGATGTATGAAAAGGAGAAGGGCGCATGATACATAATATGACGGAAGAGAGAAAAAAACTGAATAGACGTGAAGTTTCCCTCCCGGCCCCTTTGACTGATGAGGAACTGGAGCGGTTGATCGGGGCGGTTGAGGAGCGTGAAATGCTGCACGCGCCGGGTCATTTGAGGGAAAATGTATTTTCGCAGATCAGCGCGGAAAAAAGGCAGGCCAGGAACCGGGCGCTTTTTTCTTACCGCGTTAAGGTGATCGCAGGCATGGCGGCGGCTCTCGCCGTACTTTTCCTCGTGCCGGTGGACGGTACGGAGAAAACGAATATGCCGCAGATTGGCATTCTGGGTGCGCTTAGCGATGGAGAGACACCGGGCGTCGATGAATGGGAGCAGGATATCATCGACAGACAGCGGGATATCGAAAAGACCTGGGAGAGATACCGGGAAGGGCAGGAGAGAGCGGATGCGAGGAGACAGTATTTCCGGCAGTTTTCGGAGAAACTAATAAATCATTGAGATTGGGAGGATTGATGAGATGAAAAAACAGAAAAACAGATTTTGGCTGTTTATATTTTCCCTTTGCCCGGGAGCAGGGCATATGTACATGGGGTTGATGAAGATGGGACTGAGCTTTATGCTCGGATTTATGGGGATGATCGCTGTGGTTTCGATCACACAGCTCGCTGTGCTGGCGGTGCTTCCTGTCACGCTCTACATATATGCCTTTTTTCACGCCAATAATATCGGCGGGATGGATGCAGAGCAGTTCGCGGCTTTGGAGGACGAATACCTTTTTGGCATTGGCGAGTGGGATACCAGCCGCTTTAAACTGAATATGAATAGGAGAAACCGCAACATTGCGGCAGTCGTCTGCATTGTGCTCGGCGTATGTATGCTGTGGGATTTGGGCTTTGGCATGGTGAGAAGCTATGTGGGCTGGGATAATCCGGTCATGCGGGAGATCTATTATTTTACGAGAGATGCGCTGCCGAGGATTGCCATAGCCGTGGCGATCATCTGGTTTGGTGTGTCGCTGTTAAAAGGGAAAAAGGTGGATTTTGCGGAGAAGCCTGTGGCGCTGATCGGGCAGAAAGAGGCGGAGCAGAAGCCGGACGGTGACAGTGTGGCAGATAGGAGAGAAGAGGGGCCGGGACCGGATGGCGATCCTGCGGAAGAGCGGAAAGAGGATGCGCAGGGCATGGATGTGACGAAGGCGCAGGAAAACGAGCAGAAGGGAGGAGAGTAGGTGCATGGACATACAGGAAAATGACATGTACGAGGAGAAGAACGGGGGTCTGCGGACCCGCCGGGTCGGCTCCGTAACTTTCGGGCTGACGCTGATTTTGTTTGGCGTTTTATTCCTCTTACATATTGTGGTGCCGTGGCTGCATTACGAGTTTATTTTTCAATTCTGGCCCGTGGTCTTTGTGCTGCTGGGCATTGAGATACTGGTGGAAAATCACAGAAGCAGCGCGGAGAAATGCAAGTTTGTCTATGACTTTCCGGCGATACTGATGTTGGTCATACTGCTTTTATTTGCCATGGTGATGGCGGCGGCTGAGTTTTCCATGCGGTATTACCAGAATGGATGGTGGTGATAGAAAAACGGTGTACAAAAGCATGTTTATTTACGATGCGTCGCAATCAATCTGATGCTTTGCTAAAAATTGCCTGACGGCTGTGTCCCAGAGCGCGTCCGGCGTCCTGTCCATGAGAAAAGTGTGGAAGGCGGTGCCGGTGATGAGTGTGAGGGCAGAGCCGTCATATTTAATGTTGAGGACAAACGCCTTCACCTGATCGGCGGTGACGGCAGTGTCGCCCTTTTCCAGAAGGGAGGCCGTATAGTTCGGGATCAGGTGTAGCACAAACTGAAAGGCTGTGGGCGTGCGTTTTCCCTTGATCAGATCGAAACAGACAGGCCGAATCTTCTTCCACGGCGTAAATTCATAGGGCCTGATTTCCCTGTCATCCCATTCTTCGGAAGTGTAGAAAGCTCTGTTCTCACGGCCGTCTATCGTGAAGGTGTTGAAGGTGCTGATCGTTGCCTTCTCCAGCAAAAAAGAGTCGAAGACGTCCCCGGCAAGAAATTGGTTCATAAATTGCCTGATGTTTTTTATTTGCAAGGAAATCATGCGCAGCCTTTCTGTTTTATTATTTTCATTCTGCTTTTTGCGGTTCGTATCTCGGTTTAATCATCTTCCAGCATTGATTGGAAGATATCTTTTAACGCAAGAAGGTTTTTATTGTCTGGTGATTCTTCCAAAGCCTTTTCAAGCCATCCTAAAGCAAGCCGGATAAACCCCTGAAATTGTTTGTTTGTCATCCCCATATCTGTTACCATCCTTTCACCGCCTTTTAATTAAATTGTAATTATTATTATCTCTAATTATAATGACTTTCGCAGAAAGTGTAAAGCGTAATAAAAGAGTTTACAAACCTGTTTAGTTCATGCTATTATAAGTAGTAATGAAAACTATGTAAAACGGTTGCGGAGGCTTTATGAGTTATAAGATTGTGGTGGACAGCTGCTGCGAGCTGCCGGATAACTATAAAAAGGACAGTAGATTCCAGATTGTTCCGCTTGGTTTAGAGGTGGGCGATTATGTGATTCAGGACGACGAGAATTTCAATCAGAAAGAATTTCTGCAGAAGGTGGCGGACTATCCGCAGTGTCCTAAATCCTCCTGCCCCTCCCCTGAAAAATATCGGGAGGCATACCATGATGAAGCAGATGAGATCTATGCGGTCACCCTCTCCTCCCATCTGAGCGGCAGCTATAACAGCGCGGAGCTGGGAAGAAGCCTTTACGGCGAAAAGTACGGCGAGAAAAAGATTCATGTGGTGGATTCCGAGTCTGCAAGCTGCGGCGAGACCCAGCTTGTGGAGAAGATCATCGCCTGCAAGGAGGCCGGGCTTGGCTTCGAGGAGACGGTGAAGGCGGTGGAGACCTTTAAGCGGAAGATGCGCACTTATTTTGTGCTGGATAATCTGGAGACACTTAGAAAAAACGGCCGTCTGAGCAGCGTGAAGGCGCTTGTGGCGTCCACCTTGAATATCAAACCGGTGATGGTGGGAAACCGGGGCGTGATCGAGCAGAAGGGACAGGCCATCGGCATCAACAAGGCACTTGCCAAAATGGCGGACTTTATCGTGGGTGATGTGGAGAAGCCGGAGGAGAGAATCCTGATGATCACACATTGCAACTGCCCGGAGCGGGCGGAGTACATGCGCGACCTGATGGAGAAGCGGGCGTCCTACCGGAAAATTCTGATCATGGACACCGCCGGGATCAGCAGCATGTATGCCAACGACGGCGGTGTGATCGTGACTTTATAACAACGCGAGAAGAACTTCTAAAACTCAGCAGCAGAGGCTGCTTCGCTAAGAAGTTCTATGTCTCGCGTGGGAGAATGCCTTAAGAGCGGCATTCTCCGTTCAGCGCTTTCTTCAGTTTCGGCAGTTCCAGGGGTGACACGGAAAAAGTCTTTCCGTCCTTCATGGTCAGTCTCAGCAGGGAGAGCTTCTCCACAGAGGCAGTGTTGATGAGACAGTGCTCCGATATGACGGTAAAATGGGTAAACATGGCCAATTGTGAGTACAGGTTGGGCAGGGTGCTCAGAAGATCGAGGGTGCGCCCTTCGGTCAGTACCACATGGAGATAATTGCCGTTTTTCACCGCATAGAGAATTTCATCTTCATGGACATAGAGCGTGTCCTTCTCGCCGCGCAGTTCTATGGTAGGAATCGTTTGTGCTTTCAGACTCTGCGCGTGATCCAGCATTTCATCCAGCTCGTTCACCTTGATCGGTTTGTGCAGATAGAGGATCTGTTTCTGGAGCTGTCTGCGCAGTATATCGTGGTTGGAGGCTTCGGTGACGTCCTCCGGCACTTTGGCCAGCGCTGCCTCGATGACGGAAGGGTAATCGATGACGGAGATGCACAGCACGATGGGCGCCACAACGCCCGCGTCGATCAGCTTTCGGGCAAGCTGGAAACCGTTTACCGGCCCGTTTGTCATGTCGATGAAAAAGGCGTCGTAGAGCATGGGAGAACGCAGGACAGCCTCCACATTTCCGTAGGAATCAATATAGAGCACGCCCGTGGTGTGAAGTCTTCTGTCGGAGGCGCGCCCCAGGAGCCGCTCCATTTGTTTCCTGTCCGCAATATTATCATCACAAACTGCAATATGCATATAGAACCCTCCATAATATTATGTTTTCTGTGAGACGGCCGGGAGGCATAGCGGTTCCCGGTTTGATTCGCGGGCATGTATCCGGCTAAAGGATCATAAATTCGATCGGGGAGGACAACAGCGCAACCACGATCAGAACCTGTATCAGCAGGATGGCCGGCATTCCGTACAGGAAATACCAGTGTCTTGTCTTGTGGCGGAACAGATGCATGCCGATGATCGAACCGACGCTGCCGCCGATGATGGCAAGTACGAAAAGCGTCGCTTCCGGAATGCGCCAGGCACGTTTCCGCGCCTTGAGCTTATCTATGCCCATAACGGTGAAGCTTATGAAATTGACAACGGCTAAATATATGCTAATAAGTGTAATTACGTCCATTTGAGATGAAACTTTCCCTTTTGTATGTCGCGGTGCTCATTGCTATTTCGTACATCATAACACATTTGCAGAGAAAAAAAAAGACAAATGATCCCCGCAGCGTACGCCTGGTACATGCTGCGGGGATTCCTTTGCTCTATAGGATATTTTTGGATTAGAGCAGTTTCTCGCCCTGCTCCTGCATCTTCATGGCGCGAACCTTGCAGGAAAGGCCGAACAGATTGATAAAGCCTTCCGCGTCATGGTGGTCGTAGAGGTCGCCGGTGGTGAAGGAGGCGATGCTCTCATTGTAGAGCGTGTACGGAGAGGTGGTGCCTGCCTTGATGATGTTGCCCTTGTAGAGCTTGAACTTCACTTCGCCGGTCACATATTTCTGGGTGGACTCGATGAACGCCTGCAGCGCCTCGCGCAGCGGTGTGAACCACTTGCCCTCGTAGACTACCTGTGCAAACTTATTGCCGAGGTCAGCCTTGAGCGCGTAGGTGTCGCGGTCGAGGATCAGCTCCTCGAGCTGCTGGTGCGCTTCGTAGAGGATGGTGCCGCCGGGGGTCTCGTAAACGCCGCGGGATTTCATGCCGACCACGCGGTTTTCCACGATGTCAACGATGCCGATGCCGTGCTTGCCGCCCAGCTCGTTCAGGGTGGCGATGATTTCCGACACCTTCATCTTCTTGCCGTTGACGGAAGTGGGGATACCCTTTTCAAAGGTCATGGTCACATATTCGCCCTCATCGGGAGCCTTCTCCGGCGTGGTGCCGAGCACGAGCAGATGCTCGTAGTTAGGCTCGTTGGCGGGATCTTCCAGCTCAAGACCCTCATGGCTGATGTGCCAGAGGTTGCGGTCGCGGCTGTAGCTGGAATCCGCGGAGAAGGGCAGGTTGATGCCGTGCTGTCTGCAGTATTCGATCTCCTCCTCGCGGGAGTTCAATGTCCACTTTTCGTTTCTCCATGCAGCGATGATCTTTAAGTCGGGAGCCAGCGCCTTGATGCCCAGCTCGAAACGGATCTGGTCGTTGCCCTTGCCTGTGGCGCCGTGGCAGATCGCGGTCGCGCCCTCCTTGCGGGCGATCTCGACTAACTTTTTGGCGATCACGGGCCTTGCCATGGAAGTGCCCAGCAGATATTTGTTTTCGTAGACAGCGTGCGCCTGTACACAGGGCATGATAAAGTCGTCGCAGAACTCGTCGGTCAGATCCTCGATGTAGAGCTTGGATGCGCCGCTTGAGAGAGCGCGCTCCTCAAGGCCGTCGAGCTCCTCCGCCTGACCGCAGTTGCCGCACACGCAGATGACCTCGTAGTCAAAATTTTCCTTTAACCAGGGGATGATAACGGTCGTATCCAGTCCGCCGGAATACGCAAGAACTACTTTTTCTTTCATTTCGGTTTCCTCCATTGAAATATGTAATATATTTTTTATGACGTTTATTTGATCTACGCATGGCGCACGCCGGGGAAGGCGGGCCGCGTCTGTCCTTAAAACAATATACACCAGGACAGAGAAGAATGCAAGTGTAAATTTATGCATATTTTGTATGAATATTTACGATTTCAGTGCATAAAATGAAAAAATGATTGAATATTATGCACTTATGATGTATAGTTATTCGCGTGCATTATGAAAGGCGAT
>ERZ808042.837-NODE-837-length-12927-cov-3.703969_pt1 | contig 12927 bp, 10 predicted proteins | sample MGYA00380193_ERZ808042 | MGnify/ENA primary metagenome ERZ808042 (study PRJEB31490, sample SAMN06133401) | mouse gut metagenome | isolation source: M1_2 | host: mice | place: China: Chengdu | collected 2015-05 ...
ATTTATGGATGATGATATATAAATTTAAAAATATATCGGGAGATATATTGACAAATTTCAAATATTGAGATAGGAGGTATTTGAAATGAAAGACTCAACAGTAGTGCAAGAGTGGAAAATAATATAAAGGCAGAAGCTGAAGACATCCTTCAAAAATTGGGAATTCCTGTTTCGGTCGTCATCAACTCACTCTATCGCCAGATCATTTACAGACATGGCATTCCATTTTCACTGACTATTCCCAATGAACCTCGCACACTCGATATGATGTCCGAGAGCGCACTAAATGAAAAACTCCAGCACAGTTATGAGCAATCTCTCGCTGGAGCAGGCACACCATATGCAGAAGTGTTTGATGAACTTGAGAGGAGCCTTTTATAATGGATTCTTACGAAGTTTTCATGACCCCGGATGCGGTTACTGATTTGACGAAACTGCGCGATTATATTGCAGATATCCTTCTTGTTCCGGAAATTGCTTTGCGTTATGTACGTTCTATTCGCGAGACGATCAATAAACTGGAATATACGGCGGCGAATATTGCACAATCCCTGACGAGCCATGGCATTCGCGAGATATCCGCAAAATCAACGCGCAGATCTTTATCGTCTATTACAGGATTGACGAAAGCAGAAAATGGGTTTATGTCCTAAATATTATTTACAATAAACGTGATCAGCTTCAGATGCTTGCAAAAATGGAGAAATAATACGCAGGCTCTCAAATCTTCAGAAAATATGGAGAGTTTTCAAATATTACAGTCCTTTGCCGGTACGCTGCCTGCGGCTTTGAGGAGCGCATGCAAGATGGGACGCAATGCCCTGATGAAGACCTCCCGCTTACAAAAGAATCGAGTAAATAATATGAAGTGACTCCATATTTGCAGCAACGTGGATTTACCTGTATGCTAAGGTTTGATAAGAACCATGATAACAGGGATTACCGCATACAAAAGGAGGTCGTCTATATGAAAAAAATACTAAAAATAGTCATTATTACATCCGGCAAAGAGTAATTTCTAAGATTTTCTTAATTTTATTTTTTGCTGTAATTACGCTGTTTTCTTCCGTATGCGACAAATTTTCGCTTTTTATTTCATTTTAATTTCGCTTGTTATTCCGTCCAAGGCAAGAATTTGTCGCTAATGTCGCGCTGTCATCTAAACGTTTTTTCGTGCTTGACATTCCGTCCTTCCGCCCTCATAATAGGTACAAAGCATATGCATTCTATTGACACCAAATATTCGGAACCTTCTTCTTATCCGTTCCGAAGTCATAAAAATCAGCCATAATCGCTGATTTTCCAGTCTATATTTCAGAATTTCTATGCTTTTCATTCAACCAACACAATTTAAAAGCGGGAGATTCTGAACCACGGGCGTTTTAAAACGACAGGCGAACCAATATTGGGACGCGCATGGCCGGTTTCTCCTGCGGAACAGGAGGAAACACCATGGAAGTAAGAAAGTCACAGGAATGGAAGAAATTGGAGAGAGAGGACAGATTTATGGCAATCAAGGGCGGAAAAGGTTACACAACCGTGGACATCGAGGCGCTGCCGGAAGGAGAACGGGCCGAGCTGATCGACGGGGAAATGTTTCGGATGGATACGCCTTCGCTGACTCATCAGGATCTTCTCGTTAAGCTAATGTTTGAAATCGAGTTATATATCAGAGCTAATAAGGGAAAGTGCAAAATGATTCCCGCGCCCTTTGGCGTGTATATCAAAAAGGATAACCGCAACTATGTGGAACCCGACATTTCCGTGATCTGCGACTGGAACAAGCTTGACCAAAAGGGTTGCCATGGCGCGCCGGACTGGGCAGTCGAGATCCTGTCGCCCTCCAGCGTAAAGATGGACTGTGTGCGAAAAGTGAAATTGTACCAAGAGGCCGGAGTACGGGAATATTGGATCGTGGATGCGAAAAAAGAAACAGTCACGATCTACGTGGCCGGGCATTGGGATGAACCTGTCCAGCACTCTTTTTCAGAACGTATCAAGGCGGGAATTTTTGAAGATTTGTATTTTGAACTTTCAAAAATGGACATCGCCTGAGTCATTCCCCAGTGTTTCAGGCCTCCCAATGGCATTTTTCAGCTTTTTACCAGTGTCACAAAATCAAAGACCACCGAAACGCACAACACGCCCGGTGGTCTTTGATTTATATGAAATACCTATCCCTCTGCAAAATCTCTACCGCTTAACCCGCGGAATTTCTCTTCTTTCTCACGGACATAACCACACTCTGAACCACAAGGAACAGACAGAGCATAGCCGCCTTTGTGATACCGGTCCACCACGCTTCATCAAATCCGATGGAGGATACGATATTCTGGATCGTACTCAGGGAGAGTACACCGAAGAAAGTACCAACCACGTTGCCCACACCACCGGTCAGCATGGTGCCGCCGATAATGGAGGATGCAATTGCATCCATTTCGGCGCCTGCCGCATTGGAAGGGGAGCCGGAACCCACGTGCAGGAAGTAAATGAAACCGCCGATTCCTGCCAGAAGACCGCAGATCAAATGAGAGAGAAATTTCGTCCTCTTTACGTTGATACCGAGCATCAGCGCGCTCTGTTTGTTGCCGCCCACCGCATAAAAGTTACGGCCCATCTTGGTCCAGCGCAGCAGCGCAAACATTACGATCACCACCAAAATGGCAACCAGCACACCGATCTCCACATACGCGGGAACATAGATTCCCTTTTTGTTAACAGAACCGAGACCCGGCACATTGATACGCGTCGTCTTTAACGCAACGAACGCCTCGTTCGCCACATTAAAGGGAGAACTGTTCACTACAGTGGTCATACCTTTTGCAAAGAACATACCCGCAAGTGTAACGATAAAGGGCTGTATATCCAGATATGCCACCATAAAACCCTGAAATGCGCCGAATGCAAGACCAATCGCCAGCGCAATCAGAACCGCGCCAAAGACATTACCGCCCTTATAATCCAGATAGACCGCACAGCACATGCTCACCAGAGCGGTCACGCCGCCCACGGAAATATCGATTCCACCGGTAATCATGACAAGACTCATGCCGCAGGCAAGGATAATGAGTGCCGCATTGGAATTTAAAAGCAGAAAGAAGGTCTGTGGCTTTAAAAAGCCTGCGCGCAGAAATACGACAGCTCCTATGTACATCAGGAAAAATACAATGATCGTAATCGTCAGGAGCAGATTGGTATCGGTCATGCCCATCAGCTTTGCACCGAGGCCCTTGCCCGCAGACGCATTATTCTTATCTGTCTTTGCCATCTCACGCCACCTCCTTGCTCAGTTTCATTTTTTTGGTAATCTTATCGAAATACTCTCTCACAGTGGGCGCGCTGACAATTACCAGCAGAATGACCACTACCGCTTTGTAAGCGGGAAGCGCCGTCGAGGAAACACCAAATTTGTAAAGTGTCGTCGTCAGGCACTGGATTACAAATGCGCCGATAATGGAAGCTGTCATGTTGAACTTACCGCCGGAGAGCGCGTTGCCGCCAAGTGCGACTGCAAGGATCGCATCCATCTCAATATCCTTTGCGATAACGGAGTAGTTGATGGAGGACACACGGCTTACCTTGATCAGTCCCGCAACCGCTACACACAAGCCCAGAATCACGAACGCCATCACCTTGATCAGCTCCGGATTCAGACCGTTTAACCTGGACGAACTCTGGTTGATACCAACCGCCTGCGTATACAGCCGCAGATTTGTCACCTTCAGCACAATGCCGATCACGATCATGCATGCGATCGCGATAAAGCAGGGCGTCGGGATCGGTATCCCCGGAATAAAACCGCCAAAATAGCCAAACTTGGGATCGCTGATAACCGGGAGCTCGTTGTTGTTGATCCATGCCGCGATGGAACGTCCCGCCGTATACAGGATCAGCGTCGCAATCATGGGCTGAATCTTGAAATAAGCCACCAGTACGCCATTGAATGCGCCAAAGAGCATTGCCACCACACATGCCACCAGAAACGCGACTATGATAGGGGCCTGCAGTGTCTCGGGACGGGCATTTCCTCCGCAGAGCACCCGCAGAATCACGCTGCCCGCGATAGCGATAGCAGCGCCCACGCTGATATCCTGTCCGCCGGAAGCCGCCGTGACAAGCGTCATGCCGATCGCCAGGATCGCCAGCTCAGATCCGTTATTGATTATGTCAATGATAAAGCCGGACAGCACCGGATTACCCGCGCTGTTATAGCCGAGCGTTATTTTAAAGAAAGAAGGATCTGCAATCAGGTTAAAAACCGCCAGCAGCAAAAGCGCTGCAATCGGAATAAAGCACTGATTTCTAACAAAATTCTTTAAAAAACCTGCACTCGATGTCTTAGCATTTTCACTGTTTGCCATTTATTTGTCACCTCCCGCGATTGTACTCATAACCGTACCCTGATTCAGATCATCGCCTGTCAGCTCGCCCACCGCCTTGCGATCGCGCATGACGATCAGACGGGAACAGGTTCTGAGCATCTCGTCAAGCTCCGAGGAGATAAAGGTCACGCTCATGCCCTCGGACGCCAGTTTCAGTACCAGTTTCTGAATATCCACCTTCGTACCCACGTCGATACCTCTGGTCGGCTCATCCAGAATCAGGTATTCGGGATGGGTGAAGAGCCACCTCGCCAGAATAACCTTCTGCTGGTTACCACCGGAAAGCGACTTGATCGGAGTGTCCTTGGAAGCCGTCTTAATATTTAAAAGTTTTATGTATTCATCCGCAACCTTGTTGGCCTCCGCCTTGGAGAAGGGTTTGAAGAAGCCCTTGAGCACCTGCTGCGCCAGAATAATATTGTCGCGCACGGAAAGGTCTCCCACAATGCCGTCCACCTTACGGTCCTCAGGCAGATAAGCGATACCGTTCTTCATGGCGTCAAGCGGCTTCGCAATCTTTACGTCCTTGCCGCCCATTTTGACTTTTCCGCCGGTCACTCTGTCCGCACCAAAGATAGCGCGCACACATTCGCTTCGTCCGGAACCAAGGAGTCCGGTAAAACCGTTTACCTCGCCCTTGTTGATATGGAAATTGAAAGGCTTGATGCCCGCATTGCTGACAAGACCTTCCGCCTCCAGCACGGGAACCGCATCCTTACCCGCATCAAAGGTCTTGACCTCGCTCTTGATATCGGAGAGATCGTCCACCTCTTTACCGAGCATCTTGGATACCAGCTGCACGCGGGGCAGATTTTCGATTTCATATTCACCCACAAGCTTACCGTCTCTCATAACGGTGATCCTGTCGCAGACCTCATATACCTGCTCCAAAAAGTGAGTAACGAAAATAATGCCTACGCCCTTGGCACGGAGATCCCGCATCAGCTTAAAGAGCTTCTCAACTTCCTGCTCATCCAGAGAGGAAGTGGGCTCATCCAGAATCAGAACCTTACATTCCATGTCAACCGCGCGGGCGATCGCAATCATCTGCTGTACCGCCAGAGAGCACGTGCCAAGCTGCTGCGAAGCCCTCGCGGGTATCTGCAGCGATTCCAGAATCCTGTCCGTATCCGCGTTCATTTTTTTCCAGTTCTGCACAGTGCCCTTAGTACGGGCAATAAACATATTCTCAGCCACTGTGAGGTTCGGGCAGAGCGTGATCTCCTGATACACGGTACTGATGCCCATATTCTGTGCATCCTGAGGCGAATGAATCGCAACCGCTCCCTCTGTGCCGTCCAGGAAGATATCTCCGTCCTCCTTGCCGTAAACCCCGGTAAGAACCTTGATCAGCGTCGATTTTCCGGCGCCGTTCTCCCCCATCAGCGCATGAATCTCACCCTTGCGCAGTGTAAAGTCCACACCCTGCAGGGCGTGCACTCCGGGGAAGATCTTGTGAATGTTTCTCATTTTTAATACAACATTTCCTTCCACTCTCAGGTCCACCTCCCAATTATTATTTTGTTTTTTTCGTGCAAACGAGCGCGGGCAGGCTTTTCCGCTGCGCCGCGCTCGTCTTATACATTATAACATATTTTTTGTTGTGTTACAAAGTATTAGATTAAATTCCGTACTGGTCTACATCCTCCTGAGTGATGGTCTCTGCATCGAAACCCTTCTCCTCCATGATGATCACCTTCTCAGCAGGCGTGCCGCCGCTCTCAAGGGTCTTAATAACATCATCGATATAGGAAGACTGGAAAGGATTACACTGTCCATCGTAGTTCCAGTTGCCTGCAAGCAGTTCCTCAAGTGCCCACTTGTTGCAGTCAAAGCCCATTACGATAACGTCCTTGCCTACACCGTGAGAGATGTTAGCTGCATCCAGAGCTGCAACAGCGCCCTTAGCCATATCGTCGTTCTCAGCGTAGATTACGTTGAACTCTTTACCGGAACTGATCACGGACTGCACGATCTGCTGTGCGTTCTCTGCGTTCCAGGAAGCAGTCTGCTGCTCAACCATGTTCCAGTTAGCCTCTGCTGCTACCTTCTCATCCAAAGCTTTGGTACGGCCCTGCTGTGCTGCGGAACCCATCTGACCCTGAAGGTGGATGATATTGTAGGTCTCAAGACCCTGATCTGCAAGCCAGTTAACAGCGGTCTCACCCTCTTTATCCATGTCGGACACGATGGATGCTGCATAAAGGCTCTCGTCTGCGTCGATGGTACGGTCAAACAGGATAACCTCAACACCTGCTGCCTGCGCATCCTGTAAAACGGTATCCCAGCCTGCGGTATCAGCCGCAGAGAGAAGCAGATAATCAACGCCGTCCTGAATGAACTGCTGCGCTGCCTTCACCTGATCCTCATTCGCATTACCTACTGCAGGGTTACCATATGCAAAAGATGCAGAATAGCCGTTCTCCTCAGTGAATGCTGCCTTCAGATCCGCATCGTTCGCTGTACGATAACCAGACTCACTGGGATCGTTGTTGATGATACCAACAGTGATCAGGTCGCCGCTTGCTGCAGGAGCCTCAGCCTCTGCTGCGGGTGCCTCTTCCTCAGCCGCCGGAGCTTCCTCCTCCGCTGCAGGAGCTTCCTCTGCTGCGGGTGCCTCCTCTGCTGCTGCAGGAGCTGCTGTCTCTGCTGCGGGTGCTGCGTCACCGCCGCCACAGCCTGCCAGCGTAGCCATTACCATAGCGCCTGTCAGTAAAACTGCCATTTTTCTCTTCATTGTTTGTTTCCTCCCTTTCATTCTTTCCCTCACCCCTGTGGTGAGAGAATATGTTTTTGGGTGGCGGGATTTCATGTTTCCCCGTCCCTGAGAACACTTTAGCAAAATGCACGACACACTTCAACACCCAAAATCATCCTTTTGTGCAATTTGTATGGGTTCAACAATACAAATTTATGTTATAATAAAAACAAATAATACAACTTTGAAATTTTAGGGTAAATTTTTACGATTTGGTTATTCTTTTATGGATTTTAACGAACAATTTCCCTGTTTTACCCATATTCCATTTATAGTCAATCTTATCAGAGCAAGTATTCAGGAGGTGTTTTTTTCCGATTGGGACAAATTTTGTGAATAATTTTGATGTAATTTGTTAATAAACCATGAACAAAAAAGGAGATTTTTTTACTATGACCAAGTACGAAACACTTTCGAAACAGCTTACCGAGCTGATTTCCCAGAATTTAAAGCAGGGAATCACCGCGCTTCCCACCGAATCCGCCATTGCCGGGCAGTATCAGGTCAGCCGTCAGACCGTGCGGGCAGCCCTCTCGCTTCTCAAAAGTCAGGGGCTGATCGAGAGCCGCCGGGGCAGCGGTTCCTACGCAACAGGACTGTCCCCCGATACATCGCGGAACGTCATTCCCATCCTGATCGCAAGCAGCCAGGAATACATTTACCCCCATCTGCTCACCGACATCCGCACCGCCCTCGCCTCCAAAGGCTATCAGCTTCAGGTCTGCCCTACGGAAAACGACACCTCCCGGGAAAGACAGCTCCTGCTCTCTCTGCTGGAAGCCCCGCCCCGGGGGATCATTGTGGAAGGCTCCAAGAGTGCGCTTCCCACGCCCAATGTGGATCTCTTTGAGAAGCTGAAGGCCGCCGGGACAAAACTTCTCTTTCTACATAATAAATATGACGCCCTGTCTGACGAAATCTGTATCAAGGACGACAACTATTACGGCGGCTACCTACTGGCCAACCATCTGACCGGGCTGGGGCACGCTCATATTGCGGGTATCTTTAAGATGGATGACAAGCAGGGACCGGAGCGCTATCTGGGCGCCTTCTGCTGCCTTCGGGACCAGAATGTAGAGCTTTCCGACCGGAATGTCGGCTGGTTTCAGAGCACCGATATCGAAGGACTTGAAAAGAGGCAGGACAGCCGGTTTCTCGCAAACTATATCAAGGACCAGCTCTCAGGCTGCACCGCCGTCATCTGCTACAACGACGAAATCGCATACTGGCTGATCAAGGAACTGTCCTACGCCGGCATCCGGGTTCCGCGCGATATTTCCGTGGTCTGCTTTGACAACAGCTACCTGAGCGAACTGAGCAAAGTCCGCATCACCACCCTGACCCACAAGCCGCACGAGATGGGCAGCTGCGTTGCGGAAACCATGATGCAGATGCTGCAGGGAATCCCCGCCATTTCTCAGGAAATTCCCTGGGAGCTGGTTCGGAAAGAAAGCGACGGTCCCGCACACACTTAAATCGTTTGGCCGCACAGGTTCAGTATTTTGCGCCGGATCGGTACTCCCTCGGCGTACAACCCTGTGTCTTTTTGAAGACAAAGCTGAAATAGTGCGGATCCTTGTATCCCACTTCCATGGCAATTTCCCCGGTGTGCATCTGGGTCTGGCGCAGGAGCTTTTTCGCCTTGTCCATGCGCCTGCCCGTCACATATTCCACAAAGGTCACCTGCATGGCCTGGGAGAAAATCGCGCTGAAATAGTTGGCGCTGACATTGACTTCTCCCGCCACGGAATTTAAGGAAAGAGTCTCCTGCGAATAGTTTTCTTCTATATAAGAGAGGGCCTTCTTCAAAATCCTTCTGCTCTGGTTGTCCGATTCCCTGTCTCGAAGCTCCATGGCTTTCTCGATCAGTTTGCGGAGATAATCCGGCAGCGCATCCACATCATAAGGTCCCTCCGGCGCCAGACCCTCATCATCCAAAAGCTGCAAGAGTTCCTCCTTATCACAGCCCAGAGACTCCACGCAGGAGACCGCCGTAAAATAGATATGCAGCGTCAGATAATTGCGGAACATGGCAGACTGCAGTGCCTCCCCCACCGCCAACAGGTAATTCTCCACAAAGTCCGCGATCTCGTCCCTCGCACCCTGCAGCAGGAAGTCCCTGATCAGCTCCCCCTCCATCTTCGCGGGGTCAATATCCCGAATCCTTCCTCCCTCCTCCTTCTCCGGCATACTGCGTCCCACGGTCTCCCCGGTAAAGACATGCATCTGCGGTCTCAAAAAACGGCAGGCAAAAAAATGGTTTACATTGCTGTAGCACTCGGCCAAAAGGCTTAAGCGTTCCACCGGTTCTCCGAGAGCCACATACCAGTCCAGAAATTCTTCCGCCGGATGGCAGATGCGCTCCACATTTTCCAGACATCTCGCTCCGAGTTCCTGCATCTGCTCAGGGCTTCCCTTGATCAGCACGCCGTAAGTATTCACATTCCACCGGAAGACCAGATTCTCCGGGTAACGTATAAAGTAATGCAGAAGTTCCTCCCGTTTTCTGGCAAAACCCTCAGACTCCACACCCCTGTCTTCCCCGATTCTTTTTTCCTGCAGATTAAACAGCAGAATATTGTAGCAGGGCGCGTTTATTTTCAGGGACAGTTTGGAAGCCTCCTCGTAAATATCCTGAACCGGCATACGCCCCTCAAACACTTTGACAAAGAAATCCGTCCGGGAAAACTGCTCGTACTCTCTGACTTCGCTCTGAAACTTCTCCTGATAGGTCTTCTGTTCCCGCTCCGTCTCAATCTTTGTCTTAAGTTCCGCCAGCACCTTCTGCATGGCCGCTCTGGTGATGGGCTTCAAAAGATACTGCTCCGCACCCACCAGAATCGCGCCGCGTGCATACTCAAAATCGTCATAACCGCTGATAATGATGATCTTCATGTCCGGAAATTCCTGATGTACCAGCCTGCTTAAAGACAGGCCGTCCATAAAGGGCATCTTTATGTCCGTGAGCAGAACATCCGGCTTCGTCTTCTGGATCAGCGGCAGTGCCATCTCTCCGTCGCTGGCCTCCCCCACAAACTCGTAGCCGTACTGCTGCCAGGGGATGTTATCCCGCAGTCCTTCCCTGACAATACTCTCATCTTCCACCAAAAATACTTTCAGCATATTAATAGGTCCTCTCCTCCAAAAGCTCCTGCGTCACATTTTCTATGGTAAAAACATCCTCTTCCACATAATACTTTTTCTCAACCGGCTCGCCTGCCTCCAGCATACTGATTACGTTGAGAAGATACTCTCCCTGATTCGGGTTGCACTCTATGTCCACGTTGATCGTTCCGTCCGCCACCATATCCAGTGCCCCCCGCACCGCGTCAAAGGAGAGAATCATGATATCGCCGTCCACGCCCACGGTACAGCCGGACTCTCTGATCGCCTCGATGGCGCCAAAAGTCATATCGTCATTCTGGGACACCACCACATCGATATCCGGGTATCTGCGCAGAAAGGTCTTCATCACTTCCTTTCCTTTGGTGGAAGTAAACTCGGCGCATTTCTCCTCCAGAATATTCCAGTTGTCGTGCCTGGCAGCCACCGCGGCAAACCCGGCCGAGCGGCCAATCTGGGAGGATGACCCTTCCGTCCCCGTCAGTATCACGATATTGACGGACTGCGCGGACTTCCTCTGCCTGACAAGCTCCCCTTCCAGCCAATGTCCTGCCTTCTCGCCTTCCTCCACAAAATTACTGCCGACACAGGTCACGTAAAGGCTCTGATCCTCCACATCCACATTGCGGTCCATGAGGATAACGGGGATGCCTGCCTGCTTCGCCTCCTGCAGAACGGTCTCCCAGCCCGTCTCCACCACGGGAGAAAAAATGATATAATCTACCCGCTGGGAAATAAAACTGCGGATCGCCTTCAACTGGTTTTCCTGTTTCTGCCTGGCATTGTTATAGATCAGAAAATAGCCGTTCTTTTGCGTAAACGCATCCTGCACGGATTCCGTATTGGCAGTCCGCCAGCCGGATTCACTGCCAAGCTGCGACACGCCCACCACGATCCGGTTTTCCTGCGTTATGTGCGCCTCCTCCTCGATATCCGTAAAGAGCCTGCTGCCAAAAAACAGAAGGGCCAGCGTCATCACAAGAAGTATTCCGACCACTATCACACTGTAAGATCTTTTCCGAAACACACTAATCCTCCTTTTCCGCCGCGTAAGGCACAGCCGGGATAACAATTTCCACGCGTGTGCCCTTCCCCTTGACAGAATCAATCTTCATGCCATACTCCGCACCGAAGTTCATGCGGATTCTCTCATTGACATTGGCAAGCCCGAACCCCTTTTCCGTCTCCTTGCAGGGTTTTTCAATTTCCCTTTGCAGCTTGTGAAGGTCTTCCTCCTCCATCCCGACGCCGTCGTCCTCCACCAGGAGTCTGATCTGTTCTCCCTCCATCTGTCCAGTCACAACGATGCGTCCTTTGGCGCGCTTGTATTTGATGCCATGATAGAGAGAATTTTCCACCAGCGGCTGAAGGGTCAGCTTCAGAATCTGATACTGATAAAGCGCAGGATCGATCTGAATCCGATACTCCAGAATATCCCGGTAACGCACCTGCTGAATCTCCAAATAACTCTTAATATGAAGTTCTTCCTCCTGAATCGTGATATATTCCTTTCCCTTGCTCAGAACAAGCCTGAAAAACTCCGACAGTGACATAACCATATTCACCGCCTTATCGGAATCGTTTCCCTCGATCAGCCACACAATGGTGTCCAGCGTGTTGTAGAGAAAGTGCGGATTGATCTGCTCCTGCAAAAGCCGCAGATCCGCCTTTCGCATCTTCCGCTCATCCTCCTTGATCTTCGTCACAAGCCCTTCCAGGCTTTCCGTCATCAGGTTCACGCTGTCCGCCAGGACCGCCACCTCGTCCTGCGTCTCCACCTCTGCCCTGGCCGAGAAATCCCCCTCCGCCACCTGCTCCGTCACTCTGGAAAGCTCCCGGATCGGCCTTATGATATCCGTCACGATCATCACGATCAGAATCGCCACCATCAGGAGCAGCAGTATGAGCAGCGCTCCGCAGAACAGGGTAAAACTGTGAACCTTTACGTTCAACTGACTTGTCAGATGCTCCATACTTTTCGTCTGATAATAGATATAAGACTGGATATTATCCTGAATCAGCTCTGTCAGAATATAAATATTATTGTCAAGCATCTCGATATTGACGTCATACCCCGCATCGGTTTCCAGATTCATCCGTATATCATCCACGCGGTCCTCCAGCGTATCGATATTCCGCAGCAGAATCTGCAGTCTGACACGGCTCTCGTCATCCGTGGTGATGCTCATAAGGTTGTTGAACTCTCCCCGCAGTTTGTCCAGATGCTCGTATGGATCCACCAGACTCCCGTCGTTTCCCACCGTGTCAAAGGTAACAAAGCCCACCACCAGCTTGTAAAGGCTCTCATCCATCTCCTCCTTAAAGTTCAGGTTGTAATTGTTCGCCACCGTCATATTTCCCACGATCGCATCGTAAGCCCTGCTGTAATTGTGCAGGGCATAGATCAGGTAAAGCACCATGACCAGAAAAGGTACTACAACAACAACGGAGAGAAGGATCAGTTTATATTTGATGGAATACTTCACTTTTGCAGGCTGCATACAGATTTCTCCTTTACGAATCTATTTTACCAACTTTCGGGCAAAAGATAAATTCATTTTTTTATCATGTTTGTTTGCAATATTACCCGTTAAGGTGTATTATAAATATAAGTATGCTTTCCTACATTATATTAGGAAAGTGTTTCAATTTTTTAAATACATT
>ERZ808042.839-NODE-839-length-12915-cov-3.416576_pt1 | contig 12915 bp, 20 predicted proteins | sample MGYA00380193_ERZ808042 | MGnify/ENA primary metagenome ERZ808042 (study PRJEB31490, sample SAMN06133401) | mouse gut metagenome | isolation source: M1_2 | host: mice | place: China: Chengdu | collected 2015-05 ...
GTCGTCAAACTCCTATACATCATACGGGGAGATTTTATTTTGTCAAAGTTCAAATTTCATTCTCTATAGGAATGCTTGTTGGATTTTTCTATATCATAAACAAAAAGGAAATGCCCTGCCATGTATCCGGCTTACATTTCCCTGTCGCAACTTACATTTTTGTAAGGATCTCCTCCTGCGCAATTCCCAGAAACACCTTCGTCCCCTCTCCGCGTCTGGATTCCACACGGATCGGCAGCCCCAGCCTGTCCATGATCTGCCTGCACAGATACAGGCCGATTCCCGTGGACTTGTTTCCAAGGCGGCCGTTATATCCCGTAAATCCCCGCTCAAAGATGCGGGGCAGATCGCTCTCCTCGATTCCGATTCCCGTATCTTCAATGACAAGATACCTGCAGCCTTCCTCCGTGTGGCTGCCGCTTTCATCCGCCCCGTAGATGGAGATGACACCCTCCTTCGTGTATTTTAACGCATTGGACAAAACCTGTTCTATCACAAAGGAAAACCACTTGCCGTCCGTGACCACCTGCGCATGGCACTCTTCCAGCTTAAGCCCGATGCCTGCCCCGCTAAAGAGAATCCAATACTTTTTGAGCGCACCCTTTACCAGTTCTCCCACATCCAGTCTGGCAAAAGAAAGATCGGCGGAAATGCTCTCCATCCTGGCGTAATGGAGGGCCATATCCACATACTGCCCGGTCTTAAAAACTTCCTCCCGCAGTTGTTTGATGGTCTGCTCCTCTCCACCGTCACCTGTGCCCCTCTCTGCATTCCCGTCCGCGTTTTTGTCCGCATTCTGCAAGAGCAGATCCATGGCCGAGAGCGGTATCTTGATCTGATGGGTCCACATGGTATAATAGTCCGCCATGTTCTGCTGTTTCTCGTCAAGCTGTGTGACCAGCGCCTTTTTCTCCGTCTCCTGAGCCATGACGATCCGCTGGTAAGCCTGTTCCATGGCGGATGCGGTCTGCGGCAGGCCGTCCGCTCTCTCCTCCGCTACAAGAAGGCGCTGTAACTCTTTATATTTCCCCGGTATCTGCCGTAATCCCACACCAGATAACAGCCGCCGAAAAACGCCACGATCCCCAGCGCATAAGTCATGTTCGCAAACACGCCCTCATAGCCGTAGAGAGCAGCTATCACCATAAAAACAAGTGCCTCCGCAACATAAAAAATAACCGGTATTATACGCTCTCGCAGATATGCCGCCGGAATGTATGTTTTCTTCTCCATTATCTAATACCGTCCCAAAAATTCTGCTATTGTAAGGATTTCCGGCACATCCACATCCAACACCAGAAAATCCTTATCCCCTGTCACGAATACATCTATGCTCTCCATAATTGCCGTTGCCAGTATAGGCGAATCCTTTGTGTCACGCATTTGCGGAAATTCACTCAAGTCCAGCGCTTTGGGTGTATAGACCAACTCAAAGGGAAGTTCCAGAAAAAAACGGTCAAGAAATTTCCTCTTTTGGGGAAACTTCCTGTCCGTCACAAGCCGCAATTCCTCAATCACATAGTCACACACCACAATATGATAATTTTCAGCCAATCGCTTTGCCAGTTCCCTTGTCTGTGCAGATGGAAAGAAAATCATGGAAATAAAAATGTTGGTATCAAGCATTACCCGCAAATTAATACCCCCTTACTTCCTTTCGGATTTCCTTCATGTAGTCCTGCATCTCTTCCTCCGTTGTAAAGCCAGCCCTCTGCGCTTCTCCGGCGAAAGCTTCCTCTGCCCGCTTAAATGCCAGCATTGCGGAATTTTCAAAATAAAATCTGCCGTCTTCCTCTAAAATCACAACTTTATCTCCGGCTTTCAATTTCAAAGCATTTCTCACCGATACGGGTATGGTAATCTGCCCTTTACTGGAAAGTTTTGCCACTTCCATGTTTTATCATCCTTTCAAATATAATCGCTTGGTTTTCTTTACTTTCTTTACATCTTCATTATACGCAACTAAGCACATAATATCAATCTGATTCAGCAATTATTTCTAACAACCAATGAACTAAGCGTCCATCTGTGTCTCCCCCAACAAATACCCCACGCCCTTCTTCGTCTGGATCAGTTCGGAAAGCCCGATTTCCGCAAGCCGCTTGCGCAGGCGGTTCATATTTACCGTGAGGGTGTTGTCATCCACAAAACACTCGTCATCCCAGAGCCGTTTCATCAGCATGTCACGGCTTACCACACCGCCCGCCGCCTCGAAAAGCGACTGCAGAATACGGAACTCGTTCTTCGTCAGCTCAATGCGCTTTTGTCGAAAAGAAAGCGACATATCCGTCATATTTAACAGGACGCCTCTGTACTCCAACACCGTCCCCGGCGCTGTAAACGCGTAAGTGCGCCTTAAGAGCGCCTGTATCTTGGCCTGCAGAATCTCCAGATCAAAGGGTTTCACCACAAAATCATCGCCGCCCATATTGACCGCCATCACCACGTTCATATTGTCCGAGGCGGAGGAGATAAAGATGATCGGCACCTGTGATACCTTGCGGATCTCACCGCACCAGTAGTAGCCGTTGTAGAAGGGCAGGCCGATATCCATCAGCACAAGCTGGGGCTCGCAGGATACAAACTGTCCCATCACATCCGCGAAATCTCTGACAGTCTCCACCTCGTAGCCCCATTTCCCCAGATATTTTTCAATCTGCCCCGCGATGACCGCGTCGTCCTCCACCACAAGTATTCTGTACATCGCCGTAAACGCTCCTCTTCCAAAATGCCCCATAGCCGATTCTTATATGAAATGAACCGGCCAAAATCTATCCCAACTCAATATACCGCATTACAGAGGGCATTTTCAACGGCTTTTTTTATGACAATACTTGAATTGGTTGCTCCTGAAACGGCATCCACATCTATTTTCTGCTCCGCGATCATATCTTGGACAATCGCCTCTGCGGCTTTTCCCCGCTCCTGCTTATGCTCCAAAAGAGTAATATTCGTCATTTCTCCGCTCTGAACCGTCACCTCCACTTTGACGTATATAAAATTTACATCATACTCCCCGGCGTAAACGCCATCCGGGATCCCGGAAATATCGATTTCTCCGATATTTGTCTCCGCCACCGCTTTTTTATAGTCTGCCACACTTTTCAGATAAACCGACGCAGAGACCACACCGGCCAATAACAAAAGTATCGCTGTACACGCCACCATTCTTTTCCCGGACTCTTTCATTTGGAACCCCCTCCTTCCACCGCGATCGAGCGGTACAACATGGAAAACCCATAGTCCAGAAACCGCTCTTTTGATAAGCCCATCGCCTTCTCAATATACGCTTCCTTGTTGGCGGCAAGCTGAATGATCCCAGACAGCATGCCCCAAAAATTGAATATGGCGGGCATCATCTCCAGGTCACTGCGAAGGTCGCCTTTTTCGATGCCGGACAGCAGAAAATCCTTTATTTTTTCGTTGATCTCTTCCCCGACCTGATATGTCTCCTTTTCCTCCGGCAGAAAGTCGCAGCTTTCAAAGTCAACATTAATCTTATCGAGCACCATTTTAAAATAGAATGGAAATTCTTCCTGATACCGTACAAGGCCCTTGCAGATCAGATCATATCTGGCCTTCGTGCTCTCCTCCTGTTCCAGCGCGGAAACGATATAGCCATAAAGCTTTTTCATGCTGTTCAGCGTTAAAATACCGACAATTTCCTCTTTGTTCTGAAAATACACATACAGCGTCGCCTTGCTGTATCCGGCAGCTTTCGCAATATCATCCATAGATGTGGCGGCGATCCCCCGCTCCATAAACAGTGCGGACGCGGCGGACGCAATGTTTTCCCGGTGTACGCTTCTCGGCTCTTTCTTTCTTCGTCCCATCTGTTCCTCCTTAGATCAATTAAACTTGCAGTTTAATTATATAGAGTGTTTTTCCAGATGTCAATGGGCTGCCCAGATATATCATTCCTTCCTTGTCTCTACCAGATGCAGATGACGCAGGGCCGTGACCACCGGCTTATAGATAAAAAATGTAATTCCCGCGTTCAGTCCGCCCTTGATCAAATTGAACGGCAAAAACGCCGTAAGCAGCAACGCTTTCACCGCCTCTCTCGGATATCCCATATAGATCGGGGCTATCAGATAGTTCCAGAGCATCATCACCGCAATCTGGCACGCCCAGCCGGCGGCAAGAGCAGCTACGGCGCCTGACCGTTTACGGTGCCTTTTATAGAGAAACGCCGCGGTACACGCAAAAGAACAGCTTGAAAGCAGATTCATCACGCATCCCCAGATTCCCGTGCTGCTGATCGTGACCATTTCCACTACAGATACGATCGCTGACATTGCCAGAGAAGTGAGCGGCCCGAAAATCAGACCTCCGATCACGATGACGACGTCCTTCGGGTCATACTTTAAAAAGAGTATGATCGGAATGCGCCCGACCGCCACCGCTACATACGCAAACGCGCAGAGCATGCCTACTGTTGTGAGTTTCTTTGTCCTACTGTTTTTCATTGGAATCCCTCCTAAAATAAATTAACACCCGAAAGTACCAATGCCTTTCAGGTGTCATTATTTTAGGTGTACTGAAAATGCCGTCAGAGCAGTCGGACGATAAAGAGTGCACAAATCATTGCCAGAGTTCTTCTGACAATCTCAATACACCTTCTTTAATCCGGACTATACCGTCGGTTCTGGAATTTCACCAGACCCCGCGCTTTCGCGCCCGCGGACTGTCACCGCCGATCGGGAATTTCACCCTGCCCTGAAGACATTACTGCTATTCAGTTGTCTGGTAGAGTATAGCACACGGCAAAAGCAATGTCAATCGAAGCGGTTCAGCCACCCGGCAGACAAAACTTCTCTGTATCAAAACTGCAGCACCATCAAAATATCATCGGCGTATGTTCCATCATCATATTTATTTGCATTGGGAATGATGCCGCATTCCTTAAATCCCAAACTTTTATACAGGCGCTTTGCTTTCTCATTATTACCTACCACTGTCAACTCAGCCTGTTCAAACCCGAGATTCTTTATTTCTGTCAGCAGCCTGTTTAACATCAGTTTTCCCAACCCAAATCCTGTATATTTCTGAAACAGGGCAATCCCGATTCCTGCGCGATGTTTTGTCCGTCTGCTTCCTGCCTTACTCTCAAAGGAACAGTTCCCTGCATATTCTCCATCGACAAACGCTAACATCATAAGTGCGTCCTTTGATTGATTGCGTCCGTCAATAAACTTCTCTTCCTCTTCTATCGTAAAATTAATCTCATCAGACTCAGACATTAAAAATCTTGTTTCTCCCGTAACGGTTTTTAAATAGTCAATCAGCATTTGTGACTCATCTGTTCTTGCACTACGCAGTAAGATCTTCTTTCCGTCCAACATATGTATTTCTTCTGCAAATATCATGCCACGCCCCTCCTTAAATTTTCATATATGGTTCCTTCTATCTGTTGAACGCCGTGATATTGGCCTCATTCAGCGTAAAGTCATAGTAGTTTAAATCCTCCCGCTTCGTCCAGCCAATCTGCTTCCAGAAAGCGTTTCCGATATCATTCTTGGTAAAGGCAATCAGCGACACCTTGTTGATCTGCTCCGCCTTAAGTGCCTCCATACAGAATACCACCATCGCCTTCCCGATGCCCCGCATACGATAATCCTCCGCCACGCAAACATGATACAGGCATCCTCTCCTGCCGTCATGGCCGCAGAGAATCGCGCCCACGATCCTGCCATCCTCCACCGCCACCACGCTGGTATCCGGGTTTCTCGCAAGGAAACGTGCCACACCTTCCCTGGAATCATCCAGACTCCGTATGGCAAATCCCTTTATTGTCATCCAAAGCGTTTTCACGCCGTCGTAATCCTCTATTGTCATTTTGCGAATCATATGTATTCTCCGTTCCCCTTTCCATAAATTATGTCAACCTATTAAAGTTATGTAAACCACAATGTGCACGCCGTAAATAGTCAGTCCAACAGCCCGTATATCCTGTACATGGAAAGCATATTTTGAAATGTCATCTTTCTGCTCGTAAGCTGCCTGTATGTGGCCGTTTTCGTCTTGCCCTCCGCCTTTAACGTCTCCATTTTACCACATATCTCCTCATATTCTTCCTGAACCGCCTGCAGCATTTTTTCAAATTTTTCCTCTCGTTCGGACATATATTCTCCCTCATTTTTTGTGCCGGTTTTGCATTATGTAAACTGTTCTCCCGCCAAATCCACCGCCGTGTACGCATGCCCCACGCAGGGCAGAAACTTCTCCAGAATATCCCTCATCCGCAGTTTCAGGCTCGACGTATTCACGCACGGATGACATCCCACATATTCATCCTGCAAAAGCTCCCTGTCGATCAGCAGCCTTACCCGGTGCTCCTTATCGTTCATCAACCCCATCACGCTCACGGATCCCGGCGTAATGTTCAAAAATTCTTCCATATATTCCGCCTCGGCAAAAGACAGCCTTGCCACGCCGAGCTGGGCGGAAAGCTCCTTCGTCTTAAACTTTTTTAAGCCCGGCATCATCAGAAGATAAAAGTCTGTTTTCTGCCTGTTGCACAGAAAAAGGTTTTTGCATATATGGATGCCCAGCGCCTCGTCCACGCCCTGACAGTCATCCACCGTCGCCGCCGCCTCGTGATCCACCCGCAGATACGGTATCTCCAATTCCTCAAGCAGTTCATATACTGCCATTTCTTTTAAAAGTCTCCCTTTGGGTGAGGGTTTTATGTCAACTGGCGTTCTCGCCATGTCCCTCTCCTCTGATTCCTCTTTTTCCTCCAGCATACGCATCCTTCCTCCCTCATTCCGTCTCATAGTATAAACAGTCAGCCCACTCCTGAATGCCAATCATATTTATCCGCTCATCCAGCTTCGTCTGCTCCAGTTCCTGATAAAAAATTTCGATTTGTTTTTCGATCCGTGAAATCTGTCTGCGCATCTTTAAATTGCCGATCAGGGCAGGGCCATCATATTCATATACTTCTGCACCTTCCAGCAAAAAGAATTTACTGCCACGGTGTTTCTCCAGAAATGTCTTTGTCTCCTTTATCTTTTCATCCAGTTCTGTCTCCGGAAAAAGTCCTCTCTGTTTCAATTCTTCCAGAAAAGCATACAGTCTCTCCACACCCGGTTCAAAGTCACCCTGCAATGCGATTTTAAACGGCGTTCTGAAAATGCCAGACCTTACCCTTTTGGTGTTGCAGCTCACCAGAATCTTGTAGGCAATGGGAATATCATAGTTATATTCCGAGATCGCTGTCAGCTCTTTTCCCTTTTTTGCATATAAATAAGCTCGGTTTGCCAAATTTCTCTCCTCCTAATATCCGAACGTCCCGTCCAGCGATTCATCCTCGTCAATCCACTTCTGCACCGGAATCACCCGGTACTCATCCTCGGTGTCGCGGACATATACCGTCTCGATTCCCGCATTGATGATCTGCCGTTTGCACATGGAACAGCTGCAGGAATTTTTCACATACTCCCCGGTGTCCGCCTCCACCCCGGTCAAATACATGGCACTGCCGATCATCTTGTCCCGTGACGCGCTGATAATCGCGTTGGTCTCCGCATGGACGCTGCGGCACAGCTCATACCGCTCCCCTCTGGGAATCGCCAGCTTCTGTCTGATGCACTCCCCCACATCGCTGCAGTTTTTCCGCCCTCTGGGCGCGCCCACATACCCTGTGGAAATCACCTCATCGTTCTTCACGATCACCGCGCCGTAGTGCCTGCGCAGACAGGTGGAACGCTGCGCCACCATCTTTGCCAGATCCAGATAATAATTTACCTTGTCTCGTCTTTCCATCGTACTCCCTTCCTCCAAACCAAACCCATTATTCAAAAACAACGATATCATTTTCCTCAAAAGTGACTGCCTGTGTGTTGCCCAGGTTGATACATTCCGTTCTGTTCCTGTCATACCGTCCTGCCTTTTCACGGACTTCATCATCGCAATGTACATGTAAGCCACACTTCAATAAGCCTAAATTGTCCGGCATATCGTTTGCGAAAATCATGCTCCCCGCGCTCACGCCAACTACAATTCCGCCTGCAGAGATAAATCCCAAAAGCTGTTTACGGAAGTTCTTTTCATTGATTCTTCTTAACAGATACTCTGGACTACCGCCGCACAAATATATGACATCATATGTATCACTTAGGTTATCTTCCATCTCATCGTGCAGATCATACACAAAGATGTTTTCGCGCTTTATCCCGCACTTAAGCAAATCGTTCAGGCATTTTGGCAGCACCTCTATGGCATCCGGGGAATTAGCCGCCGTAGGAATAAACATCGCCCTGATTTCCGAAGGCGGTTTCGGCAGCATGTCCATAAACGCCTTCTCAATTATTTTTGTTTCCAATCCGCAGGAAGTAAGCAGTACCTTCATATATCAGTCTCTCCTCTCGCTATATGCAAGCTCTGTCGGTAAATCATTCCAAAGCTCCGTTCTCGTCCTGTACTTTCCGAACTTTTCCAATATCTTTTTATCGGGATCAGGATATATGATAAAGCTGTCCTCCTCTCCCATTTCCGGGCGTACCGCAAATGCAAGCTGTTCCGCTTCCACCAAAAACTGCGCATTCACGTCAGCTCTGTTTCCCCTTGCGTCAAGCCTGATCCATTTTTCAATATCTTTGCAATACACCCCGTTCAACCCGTGATAAATCAGCACGGGAGCCGTTTCATCATCTAAAATCAGCTTTTGATAGCAAAAACCTGCCGGAACGGCTTTGCACCGCAATAAGGCGGCGAGCAGATGCGATTTTGCAAAGCAGATTCCATGACCGGCCTTCAGCACTTCCGAGGCGGTACAGGTAAGCCTGTCCTCCTTGATATCGGCAGAATGAGAAATCTGATCCCGGACAAATTCATATGCCATCCTGATAAATTCCAACTCGTTTTCCGCTTTTTGAAACAACACGTCGGCCAGCTCTGCAACTGCCTCATTGTCATAATCAATCACATTGTCGCACTTTACATATGCCTCTATCTGATTCAAGTATAAGACAATATCCATCAAGCCAGCTCCTTTCGCAGAATAATCTCCAACGGCTCCCCCGGCAGCAACAAGGAACCACAATCCGTATATCCGTTCTTCCGATAAAAAAACTGCGCCTGCTCATTTGACAGTGTGGAAGTCAGAACCATTTTACAGCCGCTGTCCGCCATTTCCTTTTCCCAAAAATCAACCAGCCGTCCGCCGTATCCCTGCCCTCTGTATTCCTCCAACAGATACAGCATATTCATAAACGGTATCTCATCCCAGAACAGGTTGAACCGCAGCCACCCCACAAAACAATCGTTCCGGTACATGACCAGAACCCGCTTCGCTTGGATTGCGTTTCTCAGTTCCTTTTCGCTGATATGTCTGTCGTGTTTTCTTACCGTTTCAAAATCCTTCTCCTCGGCATATCGAATCATCTCGCACCTTCTTCATCCTGAAATTTCTTTTGTTCCCAAAATCTCCCCGTAATTGGCTTCTCGCTCCATTCCGGACGCAATGCGCACAGCCGCCGCCATCCCTCCATCCCCATAAGACGGGTTCTCCATAAATTGATCTGACATGCCGCACACACAGCCGTTTGACAATTTCGAATGCATGATTTCACTTTCCCATCCATAAAGCCTTGCCATGGATATCGCTTCCACTCCTAAAACAGCATCCGCAATATGCTCTCTATAAATACTCATATGCTTTTCGATTATGAATCGCATGAGTTCCAGTCTTTTGTCCATGCTCCTTATGTTTGAGGAAACAGGAGTTGTCCGATAATTGATCAGCGGTTTTTCTACTATTCCAATAAAGCCATCCGGCACAGTCTCCAGCATATTTAAAAAGAAATCCCAGTCCTCAAACCCGCTCCGCATCGTTTCATCATACCCGCCGCACTGTTCCCAAACCCTGCGTCGGCAAATGTGAGAGGCCGGGCAGCAGTTATGCGAAAGGAAAGCGGATATATTGCCGCCGTCCGGACTTACAACTGCATCAAGAACGCCAAATGTGTGCATCCACGAGGACGCCGCAATCATGGCGGGATTGTCATATAATAATTTGCAGACCTCTTGCACATAATCAGGCTCAAGGCTGTCATCCCCGTCAAGCACCAGCACAAAAGGCGCTTCGGTTTTGCGGATACCTGCGTTTCTTGCCGCCGATACACCGCCGTTTTGTTGTCGAATAATCAATATCGGAACAGGCATCTTACTGTCTGACTCTATTTCATGCAACACCTGAATAGACTCTTTATCTGTCGAGCCGTCATCCACAATTATAATTCTCTTTGGCTGCATTGTCTGGCGGCACAACGATTGAACCGCCTCATAAATCATAGATTTCTGGTTAAAGCTCGTTATAACCGCTTCCACATCACTGTTTCCACGGACGCTTACTCCCCGTCCATCCCTTTTCTTTCCAATACCTTGCATCACTTTCATTAAATCCTTTCCTCTGCATCAGATGCATCACAAAAAAGAAAACTCTTGTTTTGATTCCCGGCTTTCCTTTCCCGTACCGCCTGACGATTTTTTTCGCAAGAGAAGTAGTCGCCCTGTCAATCGAAGCCCTCTTTTTCCCGTCAACACCCTTCCACGCAAAACCTGTCAAAATCTTTCGGCAGAAAAAACTCCCTGCACTCCCCTTCACCCTAAAACCGTCCAAATGAAACTAACCGTTGAAAACAAGTTGCACATACAGTGAAACAGTATACTTATGTAAAAATTCTTCTTTTTGTATGCCATATACATAACAGGCGCGAATGCCAGTATGCGAAACACATTGTTGAACGGCAGCCAGAAATGATAAAGCGAAAACAGAACCGCGATACCAATCGGCGTAAACCATCCCTGCTTTTCATAATGGGAAGTCAGATATCCCCTGAAAAATAATTCCTCTGTAATCGGGCCGACCGTCACATTAAAAATGCCGTAATAGATGCAGGTCACAATAAGAAGCGGTCTTGAAAATGATTTTAAATATTCATAGTTTGTCCAGTCAAAACCCATGGGCAGTTTTTGGAGTACGCCGCTTCGTAACTGTGCAAAAATCTGATTCTCGACAGGCGCAGCGAAGGCCGAAAGCAGACCCGCTACTCCAAAAAACAGGAACGCAATGACAAACGCCTTCCACAGCGCAATCTTTTCCTGTCCCACAAATGCACTTTTAAGCGAACAGGAGCCATATTCCCTTTTGCTCGCCGCCAGAATGAACCCAAGTTCTATCGGTACTAAAATGACGGTTCCCAAAATACAGAACAGCAGGATATGCGGTATCTTACAAAAATGCCCCAGTATCAGATAGCTGAAACTCAACGCTGCTGCGGGTATAAATATCCTTAATAAAAGTCCTTTGGTGTCTATTTTATTCATTGTAAACATCTCCTGCCCCGTTTCCTGTCTCTGGAGGTCTAATTTTCACCACACTTAAATTCCTTTTAGCAGTATCTGCCAGAAGTTTTTCCATCATTTTCAATATTTTCAAGTATATCTAAACTTGCCATAAAATCTTGTTCAACCGACGACAAATCATTATATTGAAGTTGCTTAAATTTATCATATTCAGAATGTGCTTTACTGATGGCCCGCCTATGAGAAATATGTCCCGTAGTCGTCAGAATGTCACGGCGAGTCATTTTTAAATAATCGTCAATAGTTTCCAACCAATCCTTCATGTACATAGGCTCATGATTCAGAGCATGCACCTCTGCAATATCCAAATATGCTGTCACAATTTTATTAAGTGCATCCAATTCTTTTTCACTTAAATAGTTTTTTGCAATCTCCACATCAGACCGGTGAATCGTTTCGCCCTGCCATGATGTCAATCCCAAGTTTTCCTTCTCTGCATTAACTCGTTCGTAAATCACTTCAGCTGCAGTATGTTTATGTGCCGCCCAATGCATTTTATTCTGCACTTGGCTGAAAAACAAAACAGAACTCTCAGCTTTAGGATCATAATCTATACTGGTAGCATAAATTTCCAAAACTTTTCTCCAAAATACTTTTTCAGACGACCGAATATCCCTGATGCGATCAAGAAGTTCATCAAAATAATTACCACCCCCGAGATTTTTCAGTCGCTTATCATCAAGTGCAAACCCCTTTTTCATGTATTCCTTTAAAATACCCATCGCCCAAATGCGAAACTGCGTACCCCGATGCGATTTTACACGATATCCAACAGAAATAATAACATCAAGATTATAGTAAACAACCTGATATGTTTTCCCATCTGAAGCAGTTGTTGCAAAATTTGCAACAACTGTATCTCGATTCAGTTCACCCTCCGCAAAAACATTCTTTATATGACGTGAAATGGTAGACTTGTCTCTTTGAAAAAGCTCGGCCATCTGATCAATAGAAAGCCAGACGGTCTCATCATCAAAATTAGCTTCGATTTTCGTCAGCCCATCTTCCGTTGTATACATGATAATATTTGTTTCAGGCTTTTTATCCACCAATTATTCCTCCTCAACCCCTGTGCACATACATCCTCGACATCTCTTCCTCCCCGTCCCCCTGCGCCATGCACAAAAATTCCCAGCCGTAGCGCTCATAGAACGAATCGTGGTCCGTCAGGAGATACAATGTGTCGATCCCCCTCTGTTTCATATCCTCGCATACATCATTTAACAGCGCGCCGGCCACGCCTCTTCCGCGCCTGTCTTCCTCAGTATAGACAGCGCATACATTCGGCGCCAGGTCCTTTCTGTCGTGGAAGTCATTCTCGATCACGCCCATGCCGCCGATGATCCTCTCATCCTCCACGGCCACATACCACTGCGGAACCGGCCCTTTCCCTGTAAGACATTCCTCCATGCTTTCCAGATATGCCTCCAAAGGAATCTGCCATTTTTCATGGAACCACTGTGCGGCCCGCTCTTTTATTTCCGGCTGTTTAGACAATCGTATGATTTTATAATCCATTTCCTTACTTCTCCCTCCAGCTAG
>ERZ808042.840-NODE-840-length-12898-cov-3.417284_pt1 | contig 12898 bp, 10 predicted proteins | sample MGYA00380193_ERZ808042 | MGnify/ENA primary metagenome ERZ808042 (study PRJEB31490, sample SAMN06133401) | mouse gut metagenome | isolation source: M1_2 | host: mice | place: China: Chengdu | collected 2015-05 ...
ATCGAGACTGTCTGGATCAAGGAGGAAAAGGGCAGAGAGCAGATGTACAAAGATGCGATCCGCACCTATGACTGCCAGAGCCTGGTGCAGATCATCAAGACGCTTTACCTGCGCAGGCAGAACCGCATCAACGCGGGCAAGAAGGCGCTTTCCTCGGACGAGCAGTATCTGCGCAAGGCGGAGGCGCTGCTCTACAGCGAGATGTCTGTAGCGCTGGACATCCCCAAGGAGGAAGTGCAGGGTTATATCTCGGACGCGGTCAACAAGAAGAAAAGCCTGGTGTGATGCCGGCATGATGAAAGCCAGACGGTACGGTCTGGCTTTCACTATGTGTAAAATTTCTACAAATTTCCTGGCTGACAAAAAACAATGATCGCACTGCGGCGGAGCGGAGGCATAGATTTTACCGCTTGCATTTTTCCTCATAAGAATGTATTCTAGTGAATAAAGTGACTTTGGCCAGGCTGGGTATAAAGTGTGCCATAGGAAATATCGGGTGGATTGTCGAGGGTTTTTATGATCATAGATGCAGTAATGGACAGTTTCATAGACAGCGTTAAGCTGCTTCCTTTTCTTTTTCTGACCTATCTTGCGATGGAATATCTGGAGCACAGGGCAGGCCAGAAGATGCAGGAGACCATCCGCAGCGCGGGCGCAGGCGGCCCGGCGATCGGCAGTGTGCTGGGTGTTTTTCCGCAGTGCGGCTTTTCGACGGTGGCTTCCAATCTGTATGCGGGCAGGATCATCACGCCGGGAACGCTGCTGGCTATTTTTTTGTCCACTTCCGACGAGATGCTTCCGATCATGATCTCTGAAAATGTGGGTGCGGAGGTTATTTTGAAGATTCTGGCGGTAAAAGTGGCAGTTGCGCTTTTGGCCGGCTTTGCAGTTGACCTTCTTTCCGGGAACAGGCGCAGGCAGATGCAGATCGAGCATCTGTGCGAGCAGCATCATTGTCATTGCGAGAACGGTATCTGGAAATCGGCGCTGCACCATACGGCGGAGATTTTTCTGTATATTATGTGCATTTCTGCGGTGTTGAATGTGATCATCGGGTGGATCGGAGAAGACAGGCTGGGCAGCCTGTTCCTTAACCGTCCGCTGGTGGGAGAACTGACCGCGGCGCTTCTGGGCATGATTCCCAACTGCGCTTCCTCTGTGGCCATCACGCAGCTGTATTTAAACGGCGTGCTGAGCGCCGGGGCGATGATCTCCGGGCTGCTGGCCGGTTCGGGCGTGGGCCTGCTGGTGCTGTTTCGGGTGAATGACGATCAGAAGGAGAATATCGGGATTCTGGCACTGCTGTATGGTATTGGTGTGGCGGGCGGTATTGTGGTGAACTGGCTGGGGATTATGTTTTAGAATGGTATGATGTATGATTGCGGGCTTCCGGCATATTTCCGGTACGATGCATGGGCAGGTGATGTGACAGGTTCCGGCCGGAGTCAAACGCACAAAAAAAGGACCAACCCCAGAGCGCTAAAGTCTCCAAAACCAGTCCTTTCGATGCACCGCCAGGGGCTCGAACCCTGGACACCCTGATTAAGAGTCAGGTGCTCTACCAACTGAGCTAGCGGTGCGTGTCCTGTGTCAGCAGTTTGTGTTCTCTGCAACACGCAAAAATTATTATAGTACAATGTTTTGTGTTTTGCAAGTGTTTTTTTAAAAAAATTTAATAAAATTTGGAAAAAATAAAGATACATAATTTTTTTGTAATTTTTTATTAAAAAAAGTGTCAGATTATTATATTCTGGAAGAAATATAGTAAACGACATAACTATAATCTGGAGGTTCAATATGATTTTTGAAAGCCATGCGCATTATGATGATGAGGCGTTTGATGAGGACAGGGAATCGCTGCTGCTGGCCCTTGCGGGTTACGGGATTGACAGGGTGATCAATGTAGGGGCCAGTCTGGCGGGCTGCAGGGCGACGCTTGAGTTGATGGAGAAGTACCCTTTTGTCTATGGGGCGATGGGCGTGCATCCCGGCGAGACGGAAGAATTAAGCGAGACGGGGATTGCCTGGCTGCGGGAGCAGTGTTCCCGGGATAAAGTGGTGGCAGTGGGGGAGATTGGCCTGGATTATTACTGGAAGGAGCCGGAAGAGGCGGTGCAGAAGAGATGGTTTGAACGACAGCTGGAGCTGGCGCGGGAAGTTGCGCTGCCGGTGATCATTCACTCCAGAGAGGCGGCGAAAGACACGCTGGACATGATGCAGGCGCTCCACGCGGAGGAGATGGGAGGCGTTGTGCACTGCTATTCCTATACGAAGGAGCTGGCGCGGGAGTATCTGAACATGGATTTTTATTTCGGCATCGGCGGCGTGATCACGTTTAAGAATGCGAAGAAGCTGAAGGAGGCGGTGGACTATATTCCGTTGGATAAGATTCTTCTGGAGACGGACAGCCCCTATCTTGCCCCTGAACCCAACCGGGGGAAACGCAATTCCTCCCTGAATCTGCCGTACATCGCTCAGGCGGTGGCAGAGCTTAAGGGCGTCAGCCGCGAGGAGGTGGAGGAGGCCACAAGCCGCAATGCGGAAAGGCTGTTCTCGAAAGTACAGGCGTTATAAAGATTTTTGTTATTAAATGATTGACGCAGCAAATTTGAGTATGCGGTATTGGACAAGAGGACAACAGACAGTATAGAAAAGGATCGGGGAGAACATGGCGACACTTGGCAACAGAAAAAGCACGGCGGAAATAATCGAGAAATATCATTTCAGTTTTCAGAAAAAATTCGGGCAGAATTTTCTGGTGGACAGCAGTATTTTGGACAGGATCATCGAGTCAGCGCAGATCACAAAGGAGGATTGTGTGCTGGAGATCGGACCCGGCATCGGTACGATGACACAGCGGCTGGCGGAAGAGGCGGGGGCGGTGGTGGCCGTCGAGATCGACAGGAATCTGCTCCCTGTGCTTGCGGATACGCTCTCGGCATATGAAAATGTGACGGTCATCAACGCGGACATCCTGAAACTGGATCTGAACCGGATCGTGGAGGAGCATAACGGCGGCAGGCCCATCAAGGTGGTGGCGAATCTGCCTTATTATATCACGACGCCTATCATCATGGCGCTTTTTGAAAAAAAGGTGCCGCTGCACAGTGTGACGATCATGGTGCAGAAAGAAGTGGCGGATCGTATGCGGGTAGGTCCGGGGACGAAAGATTACGGGGCGCTGTCGCTGGCGGTGCAGTATTATGCGAAGCCGGAGATCGTTACGAAAGTCCCGGCGGGCTGCTTTATGCCGAAGCCGAATGTGGACAGCGCGGTGATCCGGCTGACCCGTTATGAGAAACCGCCTGTGGAGGTGGAGGACGAAGCCTGGCTGTTTGCCGTGATCCGGGCTTCTTTTAACCAGAGAAGGAAGACGCTGGCTAACGGTCTGGCCAATGCAGGGTATCCGGGGATCGGCAGGCGGCAGGTAGAAGAAGCGCTTGCCGCCATGGGACTTGCCGCCACGGTACGCGGTGAGACGTTGACACTGGAACAGTTTGCCGAACTTTCCAACAGGCTTGCCAAACGAAGCGGGCAGTCCGGATAATACAATATAGAGTGATTGTATATTGGCAGGTTTCCATATATTGGTATATGATAAAAGAACATGTCGGTAGAAGGTGCTTTTTTTCTATATCATTATTTACATTGATAAGAGGCTATGGTAAACTAAGACAGTGAAAATAGGGTTTATATGGCCATGTGTCTGCCGCATGACGGGCACACGTGAGATGAAATGAACTGTATAGAGAATACATAACGGTGAGAATACAATAATGAGGTGAGCACCTTGGATAAGTATGAATATAAAGTACGGGCCGATGAGATCAATGCGCTGATCGCCGAGGGGAAATTTGCAGAGGCCGTTAAGCTCGCTGACACGATCGACTGGCGCAGAGTCAAGAGTGTCATGATGCTGTGTAAGATCAGTGATCTGTATAAGATCAACAGAAGATATCAGGAGAGCCGGGATATTCTGTTGTTGGCATATGAGAAACACCCCACGGGACGGCTGATCGTTTACTCCCTGTGTGAGCTTTCCATCAAGATGGAAGACTGCGTGCAGGCGATTGAATATTATAAGGAATTCGTGCAGATCGCGCCGAGGGATACCGGCAGGTATATCCTGCAGTACCGGCTCTATGAGGCGCAGGACGTGAGCCTGGAGGAGCGGATCGCGGTTCTCGAGGAGTTCAAGAAACGGGATTACAGAGAGAAATGGGCCTATGAGCTGGCCTATCTGTATCACAGGATCGGTCTGTCTACCAAATGCGTAGAGGAATGTGACGAGATGTTCCTCTGGTTCGGCGAAGGCAAGTATGTCATCAAGGCTTTGGAGTTAAAGAAGCTGCATGTACCGCTGAATGCGGATCAGCAGGATAAATACGATCTGTGGATGCAGGCGAAGGAGAGCGAGGCGGAACCTTTCGAGGAGGAACCGGAAGAAGAGAACTACGAGGAGGATTCTGCAGAAGGTTATCCGGGCGACGGACGCTACGAGGACGAAGAGCCGGAAGATGCGGTGCAGGAGCCGCCCACGATGGAGCTGCCGGAAGTCAAGACAGTGGATCTTGGGCAGTACAATACGATCAATCTGCAGATGGCGCTGGCAGAGAGTATGCAGGAGATCCTGGCTGAGGAAGCGGCTGCGGGCGGGATGCCGGAAGAAGATACGGGAGCGTTTTTTAACGAGAATGAAGGCGCGGGCGCAGGCTATACAGAAAACGGATATGACGGAAACGAGGCGGTCGTAGAAGAACTGCTGGGAGAGGAAGAACCCTTCGGGGAAGCAGCGAATGCGTTTTATGAGGAGCCGGAAGCGGCGCAGCAGTCCGATGAGGAGTATCAGGCAGAAGCAGCGTTTTACGAAGAGCCGGAAGCGGAACCATACGGGGAACTACAGGCAGAACCGGAAGCGGCAGAAGAACCTTACGAAGAAGAGCAGCCATACATAGAGCCGGCGCCTGTCGTGCCCATAAGAAAGACGGTGAAGCCGACGGCTGTCAGGAAAGGGAAACCGGCAGCTTATGTGGAACCTGAGCCGGCAGTACCGGAACCGGTTGTTGAAGAAGAATTGGCGGAGGAGGAAGATGCGGAGGCGCTTAGCGACGATGATATTGCGAGATCCCTGATCGCGCCGCTTTTGCAGGAGACGATCAGACTGCCGGACCACAGGGAAGTGGAGAAGCAGCTGCAGGAGACTCCCGTCACACAGATTTGGAAGAAGGCAGACGTCAGGGAGGCGAAGGAGCCGCCAAAGAGCAGGAAACCTGTGATGACGACGGACAATCTGCAGGAGATCAGCGCCCAGATCGTGCATGAGGACACGGCATCGTTTGATGCCCGCCAGATTCTGGAGCAGATGAAGCAGGAAGCGGCGAAGGAGGCCGCGAAGGCAGCCGAAGAAAACCGCATACCGGGTGCGAGGACGGGTGTCCTTACACCTTTGAATACAAAACCGTCGAAATACGACAATTTTCTCGCGCAGGAATATGACGGCCAGATCAGTCTGGTGATGCCGGAAGCGGAGCGGGTAGAGAAGCAGATCACCGGTCAGCTCAGCATTGAGGATATCATGGCCGAGTGGGAAGAGATGAAGAAGACCAATGAACAGAAACGCATGGAGGATGTACGCCAGCGGATTCTGGAACATACGGGGAATCTTTTTGCGGATTTCGACGAGGCGACGAAGAATGGTCTGCTGGAAGAGCTGGAGCGGGCATTTGTGGCGGCGATCATGAAGGAATCCGGGAGGAAGCCTTCGATCCGGAAGGTGGTGCTGCCTGATGATACGGATCAGAAGAAACCGAAGTGGGTGGAGCCGGAACCGGAGCCTGTGACAGAAGAGCCGGAAGATGATCTCGAGGAGGAGATCTTCGAGCCGGAAGAACCGGAGACATTTGAAGAGCCGGATGAGGAAGAAGTGGCCGCAGAAGAGCCGCAGGAGCCGGAAACGGTAAGCAGGCCGGAGAGTGCGGCCGTGGAAGTGCAGGAGCCGGAGCCGGAACAGCCGGCGGAGGATACGGTGTCCGAGCGGGAACTGACAGCCGAGGAGAAGGAGCTGTTCGGGGAGTTTATCCATCACCGCAAGACGGAGAGACAGCTTGTGCGGACACTGGACAATATGAGTCTTTCACCCTATACCGGCAATGTGCTGATCACCGGGGAGGAAGACGAGGAGACATTGACGCTGGCGAAGGCGCTGATCCGGGAGATGCAGCTTAACGACAACAATTTCTCGGGTAAGGTGGCCAAGATATCCGGCACCGTTCTCAACAAGAAAGATGTCGAGGAGACCTTTGGCAGACTGAACAACGGCGCGCTGATCATAGAGAATGCGTCCCGCTTAAAGCCGCCCACAGCGGCGAAGATGGCCAAAGCGCTGGATAAGGACAACAGGGGGCTGATCGTCCTCATGCTGGATAAGAAGCCGGATATGAGTCAGCTTTTTTCAGCAAATACGGCGCTTGGGAATTATTTCAATCTCCGCGTGGATATCGAGGCACTGGATGATGAGGCGCTTGTGGCTTACGCGAAGCAGTATGCGGAAGAGATGGAGTATTCCATTGATGAATTCGGCATTCTGGCGCTGCACACGAGGATCGCCGATATGCAGACCAGCGATCATGAGGTGAACACGGCGGATGTCAGGGAACTGGTGGATGAGGCCATCTACCATGCCAACAAGAAGACGCCGGGCCATTTTATGGATATACTGCTGGCGAAGCGATACGATGAAGATGATATGATCATTTTGCGGGAGAAGGATTTCATACACTAAAAACACTGAAAAGCCGGGATTGCGGCAAAAAGAAAAAGTAACGGGGGAAATGCTCATGGCAAGGAAAGAAACCAACAAAGCAGTCAAGAAGGAGACGAAGAAGACAGTCAAAAAAGAGGTCCAGAAGCCGGAAGAGAATCAGGTATTCATTTCGGAGGCTGACCAGTATGTATTCGGGCAGGGGACGCATTATGACATTTACAAGAAGCTGGGCGCACATCCGTCGGTGGAGAACGGCGTAAAGGGCATGTTTTTTGCAGTGTGGGCGCCTCATGCGGTCAGTGTCAATGTGATCGGCACTTTTAATAACTGGGATGAAGATCTGCACGTGATGACGAAGATCGGGCCGATCGGTATCTATACGCTGTTCCTGCCGGGGGTGGGCGAGAACGAGATGTACAAATATCTGATCCGTACACCTGAAGGTGAGAAGCTGTACAAGGCCGATCCTTTTGCAAACTATGCAGAGATGCGTCCCGGCAATGCTTCCAAGACCTACGATATCACGAAATTCAAATGGACAGACGACACATGGATGAGCAGCAGGAACGGCAGGGATTACAACAAAGAGCCGCTGGCGATCTACGAGTGCCATATCGGTTCCTGGATGAAACATCCGGACGGCACGAAGGAAGGCTTCTATAATTACCGTGAATTTGCGGATCGGATCGTAGAATATTTAAAAGAGATGAAGTATACGCATATCGAGCTGATGGGGATCGCGGAGTATCCTTACGACGGTTCCTGGGGCTATCAGGTGACCGGCTATTATGCGCCCACTTCGAGATACGGCACGCCGGATGATTTCATGTATCTGATCAACATGCTGCATAAGAATAAGATCGGCGTGATCCTTGACTGGGTGCCGGCGCATTTTGCCACCGATGCCCACGGACTGGGCCGATTCGACGGACAGTGCCTGTTCGAGCATCCGGACCCGAGGATCGGGGAGCATCCGGACTGGGGAACGAAGATTTTTAATTATGGGAAGAACGAAGTCAGGAACTTCCTGATTGCCAATGCCCTTTTCTGGATCAAAGAATATCATATCGACGGAATACGCGTAGACGCCGTGGCATCTATGCTCTATCTGGATTACGGTAAGCAGGACGGCCAGTGGGTAGCCAACAAATACGGCGGCAATGAGAATCTGGAGGCGATCGAGTTCTTCAAGCATCTGAATTCTGTTGTATGCGGTACTTATCCGGGCTTTTTGACGATCGCGGAGGAGTCCACCGCGTGGCCGAAGGTGACCGGCAAGGTGGAAGATGACGGTCTGGGCTTCTGCTTTAAGTGGAATATGGGATGGATGCATGATTTCTGTGAATATATGAAGCTGGATCCCTATTTCCGCAAGAATAATCATTATGCCATGACATTTGCCATGACATACAATCACAGCGAGAATTATATCCTGCCACTGTCCCACGATGAGGTGGTGCATCTGAAATGCTCCATGCTGAATAAGATGCCGGGCTATCCGGTGGATAAGTATGCAAACCTGCGGTTGGGGTATACCTATATGTTCGGCCATTCCGGCAAGAAGCTGCTGTTTATGGGACAGGATTTCGGACAGGAGAGAGAGTGGAGCGAAGAACGGGAACTGGACTGGTTCCTGCTGGCCGAAGAACAGAACCGGGGAATGCACGAGTATGTGAAAGAGCTTTTGAATATGTATCGCAAGTATCCGGCGCTCTATTCCATCGACAATGACTGGAGCGGTTTCGAGTGGCTCAATGCGGACGATGCGGACCGCAGTGTCTACAGCTTTTTCAGAAAAGACGAGACGGGCAGGAACAATATCATGTTCGTGATCAATATGACCCCCATGATGTGGGAGAATTATATGATCGGCGTACCGAAGAAAAAGAAATACAAACTGCTGCTGAACAGCGACGATAAGCGCTTTGGCGGCAACGGACATGAGATTCCGGCCGAGATCAATGCGGTCAAAGGTGATTGTAACTTTAAGAAGTACAATATTTCCTTCGATCTGCCGCCTTATACGGCTGCGGTGTTTGTTTTCTGATGCTGCTTTCGGGTGTGGTGGAATGCGTGATAGAGTTTGAATTTGAAAACCGTTGTATATAAGCGGAAGCCTTGCGGCCTCCGCTTTTTGCTTTATGCCTGCTCGAAAGGCTCTCCGCAATCTCCACAGCTTACGCATTTTGGGTGTGAAAGCAAGCATTTTTTCAAAGAAATTTTAGTTTTTATACACATATACTTGCTTGCGTTTGTTCGTTTTTTCCGTATATAATAACGACATATCAACGGGAGGTGGCAAAATTGCCTGACTATATTTCTGTAAAAGAAACAGCAGAAAAGTGGGGAATATCTGAGCGGCGCGTTCAAAAATTATGTGAGGAAGATAGGATTGAGGGTATTGTACGTTTTGGCCACGCATGGATGATACCGCGAGAGGCAGAAAAACCTGCCGATCAGAGACGAATAAGGAAAAAGGACTAAGGAGGGAATATTTCATGATAATCCACAATTAGATACATTTATCCGTGTGGCGGATGCCGGGAGCTTTAATAGGGCAGCAGAAGAATCCTATATTACTCCAACGGCAGTTATTAAGCAAATCAATCTTTTAGAGGATTCATTGGGAATAAAATTATTTGAACGGACGCACAGGGGGCTGACTTTAACGAAAGCCGGAAAATCGTTATATCAGGACACAAAATATATTATCCAGTATTGCCGCGATTCTGTTACAAGGGCAAAAAACGCCATGCAGGATAATGCGAGTGTCATTCGGATTGGCAGCTCACCTATGACACCGGCCCAGCTCTTAATGCAGCTGTGGCCAAAGATACAGGAACATTGTCCGGATTTGAAATTCCAGATTATTCCCTTTGAGAATACGCCGGAAAATGCCAGAGAAATTCTGGCTAATCTCGGTAAGAATATAGACGTGGTTGCCGGAATTTTTGATGAAACCATGCTGGATCTGCGGCATTGTGCCGGGCTTCCATTATCCCGCGAACCGTTCTGTTGTGCGGTTTCTGTCCATCACCGGCTTGCGGTAAAGGATAAGCTCAAAATAAAAGATCTTTATGGGGAGAACCTGATGTTAATGTGCCGGGATTGGAGTAACTATGTAGACCGGCTTCGGGATGACATCTGGCAGAACCATAGTCAGATACATATTGTGGATTTTGATTTTTACAGCATGGAGGCCTTCAATCGGTGTGAGAACAGCAATGATGTTTTGCTCGCCATTGCGGGATGGGCTAACGTACATCCGCTTTTAAAGGTGATTCCGGTTGAATGGGAGCATAGTATTCCGTTTGGCCTGCTTCATTCTCCACAGCCATCAGAAACAGTAAAGAAATTTTTAGAAGCGGCACAAGACGCTGTGCATGCGGGTGTCCATGAGCTGGTATAATGCAGAATCCTTTCCCATCCAATCCCTCTTCCGTTGTGTCGTATCTTAACTCTGTTTTGGCGGGTTGGCAGGTGGAAAAATAAAAAAGCCGGAAAACCGGGAAAGGAGGGATGCTTGATGAGTGACTATGAACTGCTGACGGTTGTTCTGATGATTCTTGGAATCATCGTATCAATCCTGATTGCATACATAAACACAAAAAAGTAACCGCCCTTTGGCCGAGGTTCGCGGTTACTTTTCGTAATTAGTTAATCTTGGGCTGACCGTCTATCGGCAGTATTCCCTTTTGTGCTTTTATTGTAGCAGATTCTCCCGCATCTGTCAAACGCTGCGGAGTGTTTCGCTGAAACCATTTTACACGGAATCCTGCATAAAGGCAAGGGGCTATAGCGGCACAAGCTGTTGTAAGTAAAAAAGAAAAATGAGTTATAACCATTGGGTATAAACTGATGAACAAAGCGAGACTTCTCCCCGGGTCTTGCTTTTTTTATAATGTGATTAGTAATAGCAGGGAGGATTTGGATATGAACAATTTTATTTTTGAGAACGCAACGAAAGTGTTTTTCGGGAAAGGGTGTGTAAAGGAATACCTGTGCTGTCTGACAAAAGGGTATGGAGATACGGTCATGCTGGCATACGGCGGCGGCTCTATTAAACACAACGGCATTTATGACGAGGTGACGGCGAGCCTGAAAGCGGGTGGAAAGAATATTGTTGAGTTTCCGGGTATTATGGCAAATCCCACTTATGCGAAAGTGCTGGAAGGCGCAAAGTTGGCAAAGGAAAATAATGTGGGGCTGATTCTCGGTGTTGGCGGCGGTTCGGTTATGGACTGTTGCAAGGCGGTATCCATTGCCGCCCGGTATCAGGGGGATGTATGGGCGGATTTCCTCGCGCGTCCCGGTATCTTTGATTTTGAGCCGCTGCCTCTTGGTGTGATTGTCACAGCAGCGGGAACCGGGAGCGAGTGCAACGGCGGGGCTGTCATTACCAACGAAGAACTGAGAATAAAGACCGGGCGTGATTATCCGAAATGTAATCCGAGGTTTGCCTTGCTTGATCCGACTTATACCTACAGCGTTCCGAAATTCCAGATGGTATCCGGCGGCTTTGACATTCTTTCACACATCATGGAGATTTATTTCAGCGAGCCGGACGAGGACAATGTTTCCGACGACATTGCAGAGGCGCTTATGCGGAATGTAATCCGCAATCTGCGGGCGGCTATCAAGAACCAGAAGGACTATACAGCCAGAAGCAACCTTATGTGGGACGCGACAATGGCGGAAAATAGAATCATCAAGCTGGGAAAGCGGACAGATTTTCAGTGCCACCAGATGGAACACCAGCTTGGAGCTTATACGGACTGCAATCATGGCGCAGGGCTGGCGGTACTGCACCCGGTCTATTACCGCCATATCTTTAAGGAGGGATTAGCGAAGTTTAAGCGGTTTGCCGAGAATGTATGGGGGATTTCCACAGAAGGAAAGGCAGACGAGGAAGTTGCCCGTGCCGGTATCAATGCGCTGGAAGATTTTATTTTGGAAATCGGCCTGCCTGTGACCCTGCGTGAATTGGGTATGAATGAAAGCACTGATTTGAAAGCGGTTGCGGATTCCTGTGCGATTGTTCAGGGCAGTTATAAGAAGCTGACACACGAAGAAATTCTTGGAATATTCCGGGAGTGCTACTAAAAAGAGCGGAAACTAAAATGATTGCTGACCCGGCCTGCCAGTTTGTTCACATCGGAGTTACCGCAGGTTTAGATCAGGAGATCAAGTTTTATACAGACGGTGTATTCTGTCCGACGGAAGTAAAGTTTAATTCGCAGAAAGCAACACTGTTTCAGGATACCGCAGTTGTTTTAACAGACTGTAATTACTCGCTGCTTTTGAATGGGCAGGAAACAACTCACCATTTTGCGGTGACAGAGGTTTATATCCGGCAGGATGACAGTTGGAAACTGATACAGTTTTCCTTTACGGCGCTTGTCTATTGATGGGAGTGAAGAAACGGTATACAAGTATGTATGGATATATGAAAGGAGCTTTTATGATGAAAATGAAAAAATGGATTGTATTGATACTTAGTGTTGTGATGGTGTCAGGGCTTGCGGGTTGTGGCAGCAGGCAGAACGGGGGCGGTGAATCGTCCTCCCGGAATGAAAGTCTAAGCAATGAAATAGAACCCTCACGGCAGGAAGGTGAATCCAGCGGCGAAACAGCTAAGGGAATACCGGAAGAATCCAGCGACGAAAAGCCCACTGAGACACCGGAAACATCCGGGGGAAAGACATTGGTTGTCTATTATTCGGCATCCGGGAATACAAAAGAGGTTGCAGATTATATTGCCTCTGCAATGGATGGAGATTTGTTCGAGATCGTACCTACAGAAATTTACACGGGAGCAGACCTTGACTGGACGGACAAGGACAGCCGAGTATCCAGAGAGCATGATAATGAGGATGAAAGGGATGTTCCGCTTGTATCTGATACGGTGGATAACTGGGACGAGTACGACACGGTTTTTATCGGATACCCGATTTGGTGGGGAATTGCGGCGTGGCCTGTTGACGGTTTCATAAAGGCAAATGACTTCACAGGGAAAACGGTGATACCTTTCTGCACTTCTTCAAGCTCCGGTTTGGGCGAAAGTGGCGAACTGCTTGAGGAAATGGCCGGAACCGGGGAATGGCTGGAAGGCGAGCGGTTCCGTTCAGGAGCTTC
>ERZ808042.841-NODE-841-length-12852-cov-8.434286_pt1 | contig 12852 bp, 10 predicted proteins | sample MGYA00380193_ERZ808042 | MGnify/ENA primary metagenome ERZ808042 (study PRJEB31490, sample SAMN06133401) | mouse gut metagenome | isolation source: M1_2 | host: mice | place: China: Chengdu | collected 2015-05 ...
AATGCATGGGAGGTTTTCATGGCGCAAATTTAACAATTTATACAGAATATCATGCACCGGAATTTCGGATTGAGCCCTTTTTATGCAGATAAAAAGGAAAAAAGGAGCACATTTACCACACCAAAGTCTTAGAGGCTGTTTAATGTTGTTCTGCCTTTTTTGAGTTTCTTTTTGAAGAAAATTTAAACAGACTCTTATACATAAAAAACTGTTCTCTTTTGTCCTCAGGCGTAGATTGTATATCCACCCCCTCTAAGACAACTCCTTTTACATCCGATGCAACAACAGCAGGCCTGTAATCGAAAGAGAAAACTTTCAACCTCACATTGTCCAAACGGATATCATCAGCATGACGTATGAAGATTCCCCAAGCAGGCAGTTCCTTCCCTTTTTGCCGGAAAAGCCGCACGTCTTTTGAGCAAAATAAATGAGAAAAACTATTGTATATCCGAAATTAATGCGTTCCTTTGTCGGCAGAATGATGGCATATTAGTTTCTCGATTTCCATTGCATGGTTTTTACTTCGTTGAAAAAACGCACTTGTAAACTCTCTGTCGTTGTAATCCTTTTATTATTCGGCTATCTTTCTGAGAGAGTTTTATTTATTTTATTTACTCATATTCTTTATTATGAACATTTATGTTGGAAACCTTAACTACCGCGTTAAGGAACAGGACCTGCAAAAGGTTATGGAGGAGTACGGCACAGTATCTTCCATCAAGTTTATCATGAATCGCGAAACCGGACGTTTCAGAGGTATCGCATTCGTAGAAATGGAAGACAGCGCAGCTGCCGCCAGAGTTATCGCCGAGCTGGACGGAACCGAGTTCTTCGGACGCCCCATGGTGGTGAAGGAAGCCAGACCTCCGAAATACTAACCAGATAACAGAAGGAAGAACAGACAAGAGGATGCCCGGGATTGGTCCCGAAGCATCCTCTTGCTTGTTTATAGAGTGGATAAGAGAGAATCAATTATATCCCGGATTCTGTTCCAGCTCGGGGCACGCATCCAAAGCCGTTTGCGGAATAGGAAGGTAGTAGTGCTTGTCCTGGAAACCTTCCGCTCCCGGTATAGGAGTCTTCAACAGCCGGTAATAAGGATACAGCTGCCCGCCGTTGCCTTTCAGCAGCCAGTTCGCCAAATCCGCCACACCGGCATTCGTGGTGGCACTGACTTCGCCAAGCTCCGCGAACGCGGCTTTCAGCCTTTCGATATTGGCTACGCTCTCCGCCTGATTGCCAAGCTTATTATTGCCCACGGCTGCAAGCAGATAGGCTTCGCGAAGCAACAACCCTACAAAAGCATCACTACCGCCCATCTTCACACTGCCGCAGTTCCACACAAATTCTTTTTCCGCAGGAGCGTAAAGGGAAGTCAACTGGTAGGAAGCACCGTCAATGACCTGCCTGCAAGCGCCATAGGCAGCATTCCACTCGCCCTTGTCCGCAGACACCTTTGCCAGCAGGAGCCGCATGGCATCCGCGGCTTGGGCAGAAGATGTATTTATCGCCTGCTGGAGGTCAGCCGTCAACTGGTCTCCCGATATCAGGTTTCCGCCATCGAGCAACTGCCCGTAGTATCCGTAGAGCTGGCAACGGATGATTGCCCTGTCCACACGGATGTCGGTAAGCAAAGTCGTGGCACCTTCTTCCTGCTTGTCATTCAGCTGTTGCATATATTCTGCCGCTTTATCCAGCGCGTTGTACGCCGATGTCCACAACGGATTGGTATAAAATCTCATGGTCTCATCCGAGGTAAAGGCTTCCGGGTCGGAACCGGTGAACAGAACACTCTCCAGCGAAAGGAGCTTCTCAAAATACTCCTGAACCGCCGCATCCCAGGCTTCCTTCATCTGGGCGACATCCATTTCCGGTATTTCGGATTTCACGGCCATCATGTAGCACGTCTGTTTGCTTTCCGTAACATCCTTGCCTTTATAGCCAACGGAGTACCAATAAGGATTGGCAGTGTCCACCTTGTCGTTGGCATCCCACTTGCCGTCGCCGTTGAAGTCCACATATTTCAGGCCGCCATCCGTGGTAATGCCGTCCAGCAGATAGCCGTCATGATATTCGGTATATCCCTCTTTCTTCAGCTGATAGGCGATAGAGTCCGCCGCGTGCTCAATCAGGACTTCTCCTTCCGCACCGGTAGTCCACTCGCCCAGTTTCTTCCCGGCTCCGTCGTACACCGTCACGGCAACTCCTTCCAACGGCGTGAACGGCTTCCCATCAACCCACAAGGCTTGCACGCTGATGGTGGTGGCATACTTCTTCTCCACCGGTTCTTTCTGCTCCGCCAACATTTCCGGGATGATATACACATAGCTGTTTCCCGCCTTAATGGCTTCTCCCTCGATAGACACTCCGTTGATGTTCACGTCTCCGTCAGCGGAATGCGACACATAGAGGTTCTCGCCGTTGATGCTCTTCAGCGTCATGCCGTCCTTGAGTTCTGTCTTCTGATAGCTGCCCACGGCGATGTGCCGCTTGATGGAGGCAGAGTCCAGGGCCTCTTCCGGAGCGCGTGTTCCGGCGGGGGTGTTGCGCACGGCAAAGACAGTCAACTTGTCTTCTTCAAGATTCGCCACGTCGACCGTCTTCAGCACTTCCACGAATGTGCTGATTTCCGTTTTCTCTTCCAGCACTTCTACAATCTTGTTCACTTCTTCCGCACCTTTGGACGGGGGCGGCGGTGCAGGCTCGTCGTTGTCACTGCAAGCATGGAGCGCAAACACGCAAGCCAGGCTCACTACATAGTAATACAGTTTTCTCATAATCTTTCTATTCATTATACAATAATATATATGTGTGTGGGTTATATACATTCAGGTTCCCGGACGCCGCCACGCAGGCGGCAGGCGGAAACGGCGTCAAAGCGGAATCGTCAGATAGCCTTTGGTCAGGGCTTTGATGACCAGGTCGGCAGCATTGCGTGCGGCAAACTTCAGCATCAGGTTCTTCCGGTGCCATTCGACCGTGTTTTCTGAGATAAACAGGTATTCGGATATCTCATGCGTACTCATTCCACGGGCTATTGCCTTCAGGATGTCCAGCTCACGCGAGGTGGGCAGCATATCCGGCAGTTCCGTCTCGTCGCCCGGGCGGCTTTTCTCCTTATACAACTGCCGGTAGCGCCGACAATAGTAGTTCTCGCCCAGCATGACGGCACGCACCGCCTCGCGCAAGGCTTCGGTTCCCGAAGATTTGAGTACGACGGCGTTGATGTCCGGATGCTGCAGTTTGTTCACAATCCATATCTCCTCGTGCATGGTGCAGACTATTACTTTCGCCTGCGGGTCGTGCTCCTTTATGCTGTGTATCAGCGCGAAGCCGTCAATATCCGGCAATTCAAGATCGGCAATGTATATATGAAACGTACGTGATTTAAGTAGACGCAGTAATTCAGTGCCGCTGGTCACCATACAAACACTGTTTACGTCGGCAATATCTCTCAATAGAGTTTTCAGCCCTTCCAATACTAAAGAATGGTCATCTACAAGAACTATGTCGAACTTCATCTGCCGTTTGTTTTAGATTATTTTTGACAAAATTAGACATACATACCGACATACACCCTACGGAAAACCGTAGTTTTTCTCTTAAAAGACGGGGATAAGCACAATAATCGTTGTTCCGGTCGCCGTCGAATCCATCGTGAAAGTACCTTTCAAGGCCGCCACCCGTTCTTTCATGGTCTGCATTCCCACACCGGACTTGGCCGCCGCGACTCCTTTCCCATTATCCGAGACCCTGATTTCCAGATTGGGGAGCTTCCACTCCATGACAACGGAAATGCGGGTGGCACAGGCATACTTCAAGGAGTTGCCCACCGCTTCCTGGACAATCCGGTAGATGTTCAGCGACATCACGTCCGGCAGTCCCGCCCACTCCACATCTTCCGGAAGGGTTTCGAAAGTTATCGGGCATTCCGGCGTGGAGAGGTTCTCCAGATAGTTGGAAATCACCTCGTGGATGGTAGCCTCCTGGAAAACGGGCGGAAGCAGTTCGTGGGAGACAAGGCGGATGTTCTCCCTGATTCGCTGCAACTCCGCAATCCACGCTTCCGGCCGCACGGCAGTTGCCGAACCGACGTGCAGCTCCAGCGAGAAGAGGTCGTTGCAGACGCCGTCGTGCAGCTCTTTTGCCAGACGCGCGTGCTCGTGCTCCAGCTTTTCCAGGTAGTTGCGGGTCTGCTTCTGCTCGGCGGCACGCTGCAACTGCTCGAACTCGTGCCGCTGGGCTTCCATCTCCCGCCGCTGGCGTTCCGCACGCAAGCGCTGCCGCTGCACGGAGTAGGCGAAGAGCAGACCGACAATCGCCAGCACGAACCCCGCAACACCCAGCACGATGTACAGGCGCTGACGTGCCCACCGCTGTTCCTCGTTCAGCCGCTGTATCTCAAGCTCCTTCTCCTTGCTTTCATATTTCACGGAAAGTTCTTCCAGCTGTTTGGCCTTCTCTTTCTGGAAGAGGGAATCGTTCAGTTGCTGCGCCCGGCTCAAGGCTTCGTAGGCGTGCTCGTAGTCGCGGAGGTTCTTATATGCCAGGTGCAGGTTGTTGTAGATGTCGTATTGCAGGAAGGGATAGTTCGCCACTTCGTCCAGCCCCAGCAGCTTGTCGGCGATGTCGACGGCACCCCGGTAGTCCTTGCTCCCCTGCCGGACGACGAACAGGGACTGGTAGTAGTTTATCAGCACCATCACCGACTTCACCCGAGGGAGGATGGCGGCTGCCTTTCCGGCATAGCGGTCTATCTCGCCCTTTGTCCCGCCGCTCTTCTGCAAGACCAGCATATAATAGGTGAGCGCGGTCAGCTCCTGCTCGAACAGGCCTTCTTCGTGAGAGAGTTCCATCGCTTTCGACAGGTATTCCCTGGCCTTGTCGTACAGCTTGCGGATGATGAATATGGAGGAAGCCACCGTATAAATCTGCGCACGGAACGTCTTGTCGGTACACTTGTCCGCCAGCGCGACGGCAAGCAGGGCGTATTTCTCCGACTTGTCGGGCGACTGCATATCCACGTACAGCGTGGAAAGGTTATTGTAGAGCACCACGGCGCTCTGCCTGTCGTCTTCCGATGCCATATCCAGCCGGTCCACATAGCCTAACGCCGTATCGTATGACTCCACCGCATCCGGCAGTTTGCCGGAGGAACGCAGATACACCCCTTGCGAAGTATAGAACGAGACAAGGAGAGCGGCATCCTGCTCCTGCCGGAGCAACGGGGCCGTTTCCCGGCAGATGGCCAGCGCCGAGTCTACCCTGCCCAGTGAATAAAGCGAATCAGCGACCTCGAGGATACGCCCGACTTCTCCGGCATCCCTCCCCAAGACTGAAACGGCCAGGAGCACCGCCACTGCAACCGGCAACACCCTTTTCATCTGCCTACACCATGAAATCCTTGCGCCGCAGCACAAAGCTGTTACTCAGATACTTCTCGCGCACAATCTTGTTCTCGGCAAGCTCTTCCGGCGTGCCTTGGAACAGGATTTTCCCTTCGAACAGCAGGTAGGCGCGGTCGGTGATGCTCAACGTCTCCTGCACGTTGTGGTCGGTAATCAGGATACCGATGTTCCGGTCTTTCAGTTTCCAGACAATCTGCTGGATGTCTTCCACCGCGATGGGGTCTACACCGGCAAAGGGTTCGTCCAGCATGATGAACTTAGGGTCGATGGCCAGGCAGCGGGCAATCTCCGTGCGTCGGCGCTCACCGCCGGACAGTTGGTTACCCTTGTTCTTGCGCACCTTCTGCAGGCGGAACTCGGCAATCAGGCTCTCCAATTTCTCTTTCTGATACTCCAGCGGTTTGTTAGTCATCTCGAGTACGGCGGCGATGTTGTCTTCCACGCTCATCTGACGGAACACGGATGCCTCTTGCGCCAGGTAGCCGATGCCCGTCTGCGCACGCTTGTACACGGGATATTTCGTAATGTCCAGGTCGTCCAGGAAGATGCGTCCTTCGTTGGGCGTTATCAGCCCCACGGTCATATAGAACGAAGTGGTCTTACCGGCACCGTTCGGCCCCAGCAGTCCGACGATTTCTCCCTGCTTCACATTGATAGAGACATGGCTCACCACCGTACGCTTGCCGTACTTCTTCACCAAATCTTCCGTGCGGAGCACCATTTTGCTTTCTTCTTCCATAACGCTATATCATCGCAGATTATACATAAAACCGGCACAAATGTAACAAAAATAAGCCGAAATAGTGTACATTTGCAGACAAATACTTACGAGTCATGATTAAAGCACTTAGAACCGTAGGAAGATACATCATGCTGATGGGACGTGTTTTCTCCCGTCCGGAGCGTTTGCGTATGTTCTTCCGCCAGTACATCAACGAGATAGAGCAGCTGGGCGTAAACTCCACCGGCATCGTGCTGCTGATATCGTTCTTCATCGGAGCCGTCATCACCATACAAATCAAGCTGAACATCGAAAGCCCCTTCATGCCGCGCTGGACGGTGGGCTACGTGACCCGCGAAATCATGCTGCTGGAGTTCTCCTCTTCCATCATGTGCCTGATACTGGCAGGCAAGGTAGGCTCGAACATCGCTTCCGAACTGGGAACGATGCGTGTCACCCAGCAGATAGACGCGCTCGAGATTATGGGCGTGAACTCTGCCAACTACCTGATACTGCCCAAGATAGCGGCAATGATTTCGACCATCCCGCTGATGGTGACGTTCAGCATCTTCGCCGGCATCATCGGCGCGTTCTGCACCTGCTGGTTCGGCGGCATCATGTCGGCGGTCGACCTCGAATACGGATTGCAGTATATGTTCGTCGAGTGGTTCATCTGGTGCGGCATCATCAAGTCGCTGTTCTTCGCCTTCATCATCGCCAGCGTATCGGCCTTCTTCGGATACACGGTCGAAGGCGGCTCCATCGAAGTGGGCAAGGCGTCCACCGACTCGGTAGTGTGCAGCAGCGTGCTCATCCTGTTTGCCGACTTGATACTGACGCAGTTGCTGATGGGTTAAATCAACGAAAAGAAACAATACAAGAATATGATCGAGCTGAAAGGACTTTGTAAGTCATTTGAAGGAAAAGAGGTGCTGAAAGACATCAACGCCACTTTCGAGAACGGGAAGACCAACCTGATTATAGGGCAGAGCGGTTCGGGAAAGACCGTGCTCATGAAATGTATCGTGGGCCTGCTGACGCCCGAAAAAGGAGAGTTGCTGTACGACCACCGCAACTTCCTCGTCATGGGCAAGAAGGAGAAGAAAGCGCTGCGCCGCGAAATGGGGATGATATTCCAAAGCGCCGCCCTGTTCGACTCGATGACCGTGCTGGACAACGTGATGTTCCCCCTCAATATGTTCAGCTCGGACACGCTGCGCGACCGCACACGCCGTGCCATGTTCTGCCTGGAACGCGTGAACCTGACCGAAGCGAAAGACAAGTTCCCGGGCGAAATCAGCGGCGGTATGCAGAAACGGGTCGCCATCGCACGTGCCATCGCCCTGAACCCGCAATACCTCTTCTGCGACGAACCGAACTCCGGACTGGACCCCAAGACATCGCTCGTCATCGACGAACTGATACAGGACATCACCCGCGAGTATAACATGACCACGCTCATCAATACCCACGACATGAACTCCGTGATGGGCATCGGCGAGAAAATCATCTACATCTACGAAGGGCACAAGGAGTGGGAAGGCAGCAAGGACGACATCTTCACCTCCACCAACGAACGACTGAACAACTTCATCTTCGCCTCCGACCTCTTCCGCAAGGTGAAGGAAGTGGAGATACGGAACATCGAAGGATAAAGCACCCCGGCAGAAGGGGGAAAATGGGAACAAATCCTTACAAAAAAGCGTCACGGCAATCGTCACGGCAATCGTTACGGCTTACAAGCTGTCGCACAGCGCGTTACAAGGAGGAGCGTTACGGCAATCGTCACGGCAAACGAAACTAATATAATAGATATATAAATATAGATACCGGTCAATTTTCTTGTTTTTTTTGAGTTTTCGGGCGTTCCGGATTTTCCAAATCACAACAAACGAAAATATCCCCGGAAAAAACCGCAGTCTCTTCCGGGGATATTACTCCTGTTAACTCCCGATAATTTCTCTATTTCTACTTCTGACGGATGTATATGTTAATCGGCGTGCCCGTCAGGTTCCACTTCTCGCGCATCTTGTTCTCAAGGAAGCGGCGGTACGGCTCCTTCACATACTGCGGCAGGTTGGCGAAGTAGACGAAAGAGGGAATCTGCGTGTTCGGCAGCTGCGTGATGTACTTTATCTTGATGTACTTGCCCTTGATGGAAGGGGGCGGATACGCCTCGATGAGCGGCAGCATCTCCTCGTTCAGGCGGGCGGTCGGGATGCGCATCACACGGTTCTCATACACGTTGCGCGCTTCTTCCAGCACTTTCAGGATGCGCTGCTTCGTCAATGCCGAAGCGAAGATGATGGGGAAGTCCACGAAGGGAGCGAAACGGTTGCGGATGGCGTCTTCGAAGGTCTTCATCACCTTCACGCTCTTCTCCTCCACCAGGTCCCACTTGTTCACGACGACCACCAGCCCCTTGGAGTTCTTCTGGATGAGCGAGAAGATGTTCAGATCCTGGCTTTCGATGCCGCGCGTGGCGTCCAGCATCAGGATGCAGACATCCGAGTTCTCGATGGAACGGATGGAGCGGATGACCGAATAGTACTCCAGGTCCTCGTTCACCTTGTTCTTCTTGCGGATGCCCGCCGTGTCCACCAGGTAGAAGTCGAAACCGAACTTGTTGTAGCGCGTATAGATGGAGTCGCGCGTCGTTCCGGCTATCTCCGTCACGATGTTGCGCTCCTCGCCGATGAAGGCATTGACGATGGACGACTTTCCGGCATTCGGACGGCCCACTACCGCAAAACGGGGAATGTCCTCGTCCAGGATTTCGGCGGACTCCTTCCGGAAGTTTCCGACGATAAGGTCCATCAGGTCGCCCGTACCGCTGCCGGTCATGGCGGAAATGCAATACGGGTCGCCCAGCCCCAGGCTGTAAAATTCGGGAGCGTTGTATTGCAACTCATTATTGTCCGTCTTGTTCGCAACCAGCAGCACCGGCTTCTTGGAACGGCGCAGGATGGAGGCCACCTGCAGGTCCAGGTCCGTCACCCCGTTCATCACATCCACCACGAACAGGATTACATCGGCTTCGTCCACGGCCATCAGCACCTGCTTGCGTATCTCCTCTTCGAAGATATCGTCCGAGTTCACCACCCAGCCACCGGTGTCGACGACGGAGAACTCGCGTCCCAGCCATTCGGATTTGCCATATTGGCGGTCGCGCGTGGTGCCCGCCTCTTCGTTCACGATAGCCTGCCTTGTTTTGGTCAGGCGGTTAAATAATGTAGACTTTCCCACGTTGGGGCGTCCTACGATTGCAACTAAATTTCCCATAGGTTACATTCTCCTTGTTTTTTGCGACTGTCACAGTCGTATGAATATTAGTCCAGTTGATAGCCGAAGTTACGCAGCTCCTTGTCCGAACTGCGCCAGTCCTTATCAACCTTCACAAATGTCTCCAGGAAGATTGTCTTCCCGAAGAACTTCTCCAAATCGCGGCGAGCCTCGGTGGCCACTTTCTTCAAGGCTCTTCCCTGCTTGCCGATGATGATGCCTTTCTGCGAGTCGCGCTCCACGTATATCACCGCATTGATGTGTATCTTCTTGTCCGTCTCCTTGAATTGCTCCACAACGACCTCCACCGAATAGGGTATCTCCTTGTCGTAGTAAAGCAGTATCTTTTCGCGGATAATCTCGTTGACGAAGAAACGGGCGGGCTTGTCCGTCCACTGGTCCTTGTCGAAATAGGGAGGCGAATCGGGCAACAGCTCTTTGATGCGTCGCATCACGTAGTCCACATTGAACTTGGTGGCGGCCGAAATGGGGATAATCTCCGCCTTCGGCAAGAGTTCCTTCCACGCTTCCACCAGTTCCACCAGCTTCTCCTGGTTGCTCAAGTCAATCTTGTTGACGAGCAGCAGCACCGGCACTTCCATGCGGGCCACCTTCTCCACAAAGTCGTTATGTTTGTCGGGGGTCTCCACCACGTCCGTCACATAGAGCAGCACATCGGCGTCCGTCAGTGCCGAGGTCGAGAAATTCAGCATGGACTCCTGCAGTTTATAAGTCGGTTTCAGCACGCCCGGCGTGTCCGAGAACACAATCTGCATATCATCCGTATTGTAGATGCCCATAATCCGGTGGCGCGTGGTCTGCGCCTTGAAGGTGGCTATCGAGATGCGCTCGCCTACCAGTGCATTCATCAATGTAGACTTACCTACATTGGGATTTCCCACGATGTTGACAAAACCTGCCTTATGCATAATCTTCATGTATTTGGATTGAGACAAAAAAACGCATCGAATCGAAATAGGATGCGTCTTTTATCATATTTTGTTTGCAGCGGTCTCGCTACTGCTTCTTTCCGTCATAACCCCATTTCACGTAAACGGCTCCCCAAGTGAATCCGGCACCGAACGCTGTGAAGATGATGTTGTCGCCTTTCTTCAGTTTCTCTTCGAAGTCCCAGATGCAGAGCGGGAGCGTACCGGCACTCGTGTTGCCATAACGTTCGATGTTAATCAGCACCTTCTCATGAGGAACTTCCAGACGGTGTGCCACGGCATCAATAATGCGCAGGTTGGCCTGGTGAGGAACCACCCAGTCAATCGTCTCTTTCGTCAGATTGTTCTTTTCCGCGATTTCGGCGCTGATATCCGACATATTGGATACCGCATATTTAAATACCGTGCGACCCTCCTGATAAAGGTAATGCATATGGTTGTCTATCGTGAAATAAGAAGCCGGACATACGGAACCGCCGGCTTTCAGATGCAGGAAAGGCAAGCCTTTTCCGTCTGTCCTCAGTATGGCATCCATGACGCCCACATCTTCCGTTGTCGGTTCCATCATAAAGGCCGCCGCACCGTCACCGAAAATCGGGCAAGTGGCACGGTCGGTATAATTCACAATCGACGACATCTTGTCGGCCCCCACAATGATGACTTTCTTGTATCTGCCCGAACGGATAAAGTTCGCAGCCGTCTCCATCAGATAGAGGAAACCGCAACAAGCAGCCGACATATCGTATGCAAAAGCATTCTTCAGCCCTAACTTGTCGCACAAGATAGATGCAATGGAGGGGAATTGGTAGTCCGGGGTAGAAGTAGCGACAATCACCAGGTCGACGTCATCCGGATTGGAGCCCGTGCGCTGCATCAGCTGCTTCGCAGCCTTGCGCGCCATATAAGATGTCCCCAAGCCTTCTTCATTCAGGATGTGTCTTTCCTTCACTCCGATACGGGTCATAATCCATTCATCGTTGGTATCTACCATCCGGGATATCTCGTCGTTCGTCAAGATATAATCAGGTACATAGCCTCCGACTCCTGTAATTACTGCATTTATTTTTTCCATTAATCTTGCTTACTTATAAAGACACTTAAACAACGGCGGTCTAAAAAGTTTTGCCCGTTAACTGTCACAAATCTTTTTAGACGCCCGATTATTCAAGTATAAGTTTAGTCAAACTGCCCGATTTAAACAGCAGCCTCTTTCTCTATTGCCAGCTTACCGCGATAGTAGCCGCACGCGCCACATACAGTGTGATATACGTGCCATTCACCGCAATTCGGGCAAATAGCCAGTGTAGGAGCTACTGCTTTATCATGAGTTCTTCTCTTTGCAGTTCTTGTCTTTGACTGTCTTCTCTTAGGATGTGCCATTTTCTTTTAATCTTTAATTGTTATCTAATATTTTCTTTAATTCGTCCCAACGAGGATCCATCGCCGTCTCCGCATCATCATTCGCAAGTTCGTCACTTGCTTCCGGCGCAAAAGAATCTTCATTCATTTCATCGTCCGGAGTGGTGCGCAGATGCTTGCTCAACTTACCGCTCATTGCCTTGTTGCACTTGCCCGGCGCGTGCACGTGCTTCATCGGGATGGCCAAAGCAACAAACTCATACATGAACCATGCCACGTTGATCTCACCCTCTTCTTCGGGGATGACAATGAGGTTGTCACCCTCTTCGGCATATTCATGTCCGAACTTCACCAGCAGCTTGTCTGTAGAGCTGACTGGCTGCTCCATATCATCCAGGCAACGGTCGCACGGAACCCATACCATACCGTCTGTCTGGAAGTTCAATTCAAAAGCACGAGATGTTCTCTTTACAAGCAAAACGACAGTGACCTTGCCCTTCTGTACTTCCGGGCCGTCAATATCGGCAAAGAAAAGGTTATCCAACACAAACTCATACTTACATGAGTCTGCCTGCATACCTTTCAGGTCTATTTTGTATTTATCAAACTTTCCCAAAGCTTCTTTTATTTATTCGGGCGACAAAGATACAAATAATTATCCTCATTCAGTAGCATTTAAGAAAAAATATTCCATAACGCCACTTTTTTCAGCCCTTTTTCAGGCTTTCCCCAATGAAAAAGCCCCCGCATCATGCTGACGCGGAGGCTTCTCTCTGTAAAAACGGCGGCTACCTACTCTCCCACTGTTACGCAGTACCATCGGCGTGACTGAGCTTAACTTCTCTGTTCGGAATGGGAAGAGGTGGAACCTCAGTGCTATAGCCACCTGAATAAGGTTGACATGATGTGAAAAGCAAAGCCGTTATTCAATGCTGAACGTATATAACAGACATACACGGAAGACCAAAAGCACACGGGCAATTAGTAATGCTCGGCTATGACATCGCTGCCTGTACACCTGCATCCTATCAACGTCATCGTCTATGACGACCCTGAGAAATCTAATCTTGTGGCTGGCTTCGTACTTAGATGCTTTCAGCACTTATCCAATCCCGACTTAGATACCCGGCAA
>ERZ808042.844-NODE-844-length-12824-cov-3.512748_pt1 | contig 12824 bp, 10 predicted proteins | sample MGYA00380193_ERZ808042 | MGnify/ENA primary metagenome ERZ808042 (study PRJEB31490, sample SAMN06133401) | mouse gut metagenome | isolation source: M1_2 | host: mice | place: China: Chengdu | collected 2015-05 ...
GGCGGGGGTGTTGACCAGCACGCGGCTGGCGGGGACGGCGGCGGCAAAGCGCTTGGCGGTGTCGGCATCCTCGGTGTGGATGGCGAAGGTGTGGCCCGCGCCCTCCCACTCCAGGATTTCTACGCAGCGGCGGAGCACCGCCTCCTCGCTGTCCTCTACATAGTAGGCCAGAATCAGGCCCAGTTTCTCATTGGAATAGGGATAGCCGGGACCCACCCCGGTCTCCCGGGCCACCAGTACCCGCGCCGTGGGGGGTACCCGGGTCAGGCCCGCCAGCTTGGCCACCGTCTCCACGCTCTTGCCCACAATGGCCGGATTCATGGTGCCGTTGGGCCGCAGGATGAATTTGGAGAGGAGGCGGTGCTCCTCGTCGTCCAGCAGATAGGCCCCCTGGGCCTTTAGCTCCGCCGTGACCGCCCCCTCCATCCGCCGCTCCACCACAATGGACTGCTCGCTGGCGCAGATGGTGCCGTTGTCAAAGGTCTTGGAGTCCAGAATCCGTTTGACCGCCAGGCGCACGTCGGCGGTGTGGTGGATATAGGCCGGCCCGTTGCCCGCGCCCACGCCGATGGCGGGAGTGCCGGAGGAGTAGGCCGCCTTTACCATGGCCCCGCCGCCGGTGGCCAGAATCAGGCGGGTATCGTCGTGGCGCATGAGGGCGTTGGTGGCCTCCAGGGTGGGGGTGGTGATGCAGGAAATGCTCCCCGCCGGGGCTCCCGCCCCCTCCGCCGCCCGGCGCACCACGTTCACCGTCTCCAGGATGCAGTTTACCGCGCTGGGGTGGGGAGAGAAGATAATGGGGTTGCCCGCCTTCATACAGATCATGGATTTATAGATCACGGTGGAGGTGGGGTTGGTGGAGGGCACCAGCCCCGCCACAATGCCCACTGGCACGCCGATATCAATGGTGCGCTTCTCCCGGTTTTCCGCCAGGATGCCGTGGGTCTTTTCGTCTCGGATGGCCTCATAGAGGGTGGTGGCGGCAAAGCGGTTTTTAAGCTCTTTATCCTCTTTTTTGCCGAAGCCCGTCTCCTCCACCGCCATGTCGGCCAGCCGCCGGGCGTGTTCCCCGGCGGCTGCGGCGATGGCCGCCGTTATTTTGTCCAGCTGCTCCTGGCTCATACCCGCCAGCGTCCTCTGTGCCTGCTTGGCCTGCCGGAGCAGCTCTCTTGTCTCTTGAATGGATTGCAAATCCTTGTCCAAATGGTTCACCTCGTCTTGTCTGGCGGCGGGCGGACACAGTTCGCCCCTGCATCGCCGGGGCGGCCTGCGGCCGCCCGCCCTACGTGTTTCCGCCGCCCTGTCAGATCTCCCTCGGCCGGGCCGCCACCGCCTTCACCGCCTCGGCAAAGGCTGCACAGGCGGCGTTGCACGCGCTCTGGGTGCCGGTGAGGAGCCCGCCGCCGAAGTTGGTCTCACTGGGGGGCTCAAAGAGGGCGGCCAGCTCCACGTCGGAGGCTTTGAGCGCCTCGTCCAGCCCCACCACCGCCTCCAGAGGCGGGGCGATCAGGTAGGCCAGGGCCTCACCCTCCCGCACGCCCGCCGTCTTGGACAGATAGGTGCCCGTGCGGGAGACGGTGTGGGCAAAATAGACGATGGAGCCGTCCTCGTTGGCCGAGCGGAAGCCCACCCCGCTGGCCATAAACTCGGCGCAGGCCCGCAGGCCGGACTGCACCTCCGCGGGGTTGGGCCCGGCCAGGATGCCGATGACCTCGCCGGCCAGCTTGGTAGAGGCGTTGCCCGCACCCGCGTAGAGGGAGCGGCCGTACACCACCTCCACCGCCGCGGCCTTGGTGGCCTCGTCCAGGGCACAGTAGGTCACGTCGTCGCTGTCGGCGGTAATGATACCAATGGAGCGGTACTGCTGGGGTAAGCCCAGCTTTTCCGCCAGCGTCTCGCTGACGTTGGCGATGGTATGGGTGGCCAGTACATTGGCCGGAATCAAATCGCCTGTCATAATGTCACCTCCGTTGTTTTGTAGGGGCGGGCGCCCACACCCGCCCGCCGGATGGCGCAGGGACGGGGGAGCGGGCCGGTGTGGGCATCGGCCCCTACGATCTCCCGCCTATTTGAGATCTATCCCGCTGGCCTTTTTCTCCAGCATGGTCTTGATCAGCTCCGCAATGTGCGCGCCCGCCGTCCCCCGTGCGGCTGGCCGCACGGGGCTCCCAAACGCCTCTTTCATCTGCTCGGGCGAACTGAATTCGCCCGGCATCAAGGTTTTGCCCGCAGGGCAAAACGCTTGTACGCGCAATGCGCGCCCCGTGGAGGCGGGCGGGCGTATTTCACCGCAGATCAATGCCGCTGGCCTTTTTCTCCAGCATGGTCTTGATCAGCTCCGCAATGTGCGCGCCCGCCTCCACCGCGGTGGTACCCTGGCGGTGGATGTTGGAGATCACCGTGCGCTTGGACTCAGGTATGCCGATGTGGGGCTTGTAGGTCAGGTAGGCTGACATGGACTCCGCCGTAACCAGGCCAGGCCGCTCTCCCACCAGCAGGCACACCGCCTCCGCGCCGGTCAGCTCCCCGATGTGGTCGGAGGCGCCCACCCGGCAGTATTTGATGAAGAGCACCGGGCCGCTCTCCAGGCCATAGGTCTTGAGCCCCGCCTGGGCCGCCTGGATGCAGTCCACGGCGTTGGCCTCGATGGCGGCAGAGGACAGGCCGTCCCCCACCGCCAGAACCACTTTTGGGTTCTGGCCCAGGGTCTTTTTGATGATGGCCTGATTGGCCTCGTCAAAGCGGCGGCCCCGGTCGGGGCGGGTCAGGTATTCGTCCTTGTTCTGGCACAGGGTCTGGACAGGGACAAAGCCGTTTTTTTCCACAAAGGCGTCGTCCACGTGGGAAAACACCGAGTCCTGCGCCGCCGCGTGGTCGGCCCGCATGCGCAGCATGGACATGGTCTTATACCGGGCGCCCGCCCGCCCCAGGCCCAGCCGGGCGGGGGTGCGCAGCTTCAAATCCAGGAAGGCCGGGCCGTTTCTAGGGTTTTTCACCAGATACTGCCGCCGCAGATCGGTCTCCGTGATGTCGTCCAGGCAGCCGCCGGCCGCAGCAGCGGCGGGCGCCGGGGCGGCCTTGGCCGGGGCCGCGGCGTTGGGCTGGCCCGCCAGCTCCAGCACCATGCGCTCCACCAGGGAGCGCAGCTCTTGTTCGTTCATATTGTCACCTCAATGATATAGGGCGGGCGAACACAGTTCGCCCCTACGGGATGGGAGTAGGCGGCGGGGGCAAGCCCCCGCCCTGCAGGGTGCGCGTGTGGGCCGCCGATTCACGCCAGCAGGACGGACGCATCCCCCGCCAGCTCGGTCAGCTTTCCGTCCTCCACGAAGCCCATCTTCTCCAGCCACGCCTGGAAGGGCGGGATGGCCGTGAGGCCGTACAGCTCCCGCAGGGCGGCGGTCTCCCGGAAGCCGGTGGTCTGGTAGTTGAGCATCACGTCGTCGCCGTGGGGGATGCCCATGAAGTAGTTGCACCCGGCGGCGGTGAGGAGGACGGCCAGATCCTCGATGTCGTTCTGATCGGCCTTCATGTGGTTGGTGTAGCAGGCGTCGCAGCCCATGGGGATGCCGGTGAGCTTGCCCATGAAGTGGTCCTCCAGGCCCGCCCGGATCACCTGCTTGGAGTTATACAGGTACTCCGGCCCGATGAAGCCCACCACCGTATTAACCAGGAAGGGCTGGAACCGCTTGGCGAAGCCGTAGCACCGGGCCTCCATCACCACCTGGTCGGCCCCGTGGTGGGCCTCGGAGGACAGCTCGGAGCCCTGGCCGGTCTCGAAGTACATGACGTTGGGGCCGGTGGCGGTGCCCTCCCGCAGGGCGAGCTGGCGTGCCTCCTCGATGAGCTTGCCGTCCAGGCCGAAGGCCTCGTTGCCCTTCTGGCTGCCGGCGATGGACTGGAAGATCAGGTCGCAGGGGGCCCCCTGGCGCACCGCCTCCATCTGGGTGGTCACGTGGGCCAGCACGCAGATCTGGGTGGGGATGTCCCAGCGGGTCTTGATCTCCTGGAACCGGTCCAGCACCCGCCGGACGCTCTCCACGCTGTCGTCCACCGGGTTGAGGCCCAGCACCGCGTCCCCCGCGCCGAAGGTGAGGCCCTCCAGCAGGGAGGCCATGATGCCGTCGGGATCGTCGGTGGGATGGTTGGGCTGGAGGCGGCAGGACAGGGTGCCGGGCAGGCCGATGGTGGTGTTGCAGTGGGCGGTGACGCGGATTTTTTTGGCCGCGTAGATGAGATCCAGGTTGCTCATCAGCTTGGCCACGGCGGCGATCATCTCCGCCGTCAGGCCGCGGCTCACCCGGCGGATGGCGTCTCCGCCGTTTTTCTCATCCAGCAGCCACTCCCGCAGCTCGGCCACCGTCCAGTTCCTGATCTCCTCGTAAATCTTCTCGTTCACGTCGTCCTGGATGATGCGGGTGACCTCGTCCTCCTCGTAGGGGACGGCGGGGTTGGCCCGCAGATCGGCCAGGGTGAGGTTGGCCACCACCACCTTGGCCGCCACCCGCTCCTCGGCGTTCTCCGCCGCAATGCCCGCCAGCCGGTCGCCGGACTTCTCCTCGTTTGCTTTGGCCAGGGCGTCCTTTACCGACTTAAACTCGTACACGTGCCCCAGCAGCTTTGTTTTGAGTATCATGTGATCGCTCCTTCGCGGTTACGATTTGTTGAATACCAGCGTCTTGATGACAACCGGTAATACCGCGCCGCCCGCCACGGGCGCGCCGATGTCGATATAATCACCGTTGTCCACCCCCACGCTGTCCAGGCAGAGGAGAGGGCCCTCCACCCTCTGGGCCATGGCCTGACCCAGCACCTTGGCCTGGTCGGCCTCCACCAGCACTACGGGGGCGATCCCCTGGGCGCGCAGGGGTTCCAGCCCCCCGGCAATCCCGCGGGCCAGCTCGTCCACCCGGGCGTAGGAGGGGTTTCCCTCCCCCCGCAGGGCCAGGGCAAGCGGGCTCAGCCCGCCCTCGTCGGCAAACCACCCCAGCTTGTCCCGGATGCACTGTGCCAGGGCGGCGGCGTCCCCCCGCTCCTCCTCTCCAGTCAGCTTGAGGATGGGCAGGTTCTTCAGGGGGAAGGCCATGTCCCGGTAGTAGATGGTGGAACCGGACAGCTCGGTGGAGTGGCTCCCCGCCCCCACCACCGTGGCCCGGATGGTCTCCTCCCCCCGGAAGCGCCCCGCGCCCTGAAAGGCCGGGGAGGCCGCGATGGCCCGTCCCAGCAGCACGCCGATATCGCCGTAGGCCTTCCAGTCGCCGGGGGGCGCGTAGATGCAGTCGGCCACGCCGCCGGAGAAGGAGACCACCGGCACCGCCCGGGGCTCCCAGCGGGTTCCCTGGGTGAGAAAGGCGTCCAGCCGGTCCCGCCCAGGCCGCAGGCCCGCCGCCTGCTCCAGGGCCTCCACCATGGAGCGGATGACGGGCTCCAACCCCTCCGGCGCGGCCTTTTGCCCAACGGTAGGAGGCGATGCCCACATCGCCCCGCGCTTCAGCACCGGTGAGACATAGGTCACGGTTCCTTCCCGGTCAAGCTTGATCAGCCGCCCGCCCACGTCCAGGCAGCCGGTGGCCGCCAGCTCTCCGTGGGAGTACAGCGCCAGGTTGGATGTGCCGCCGCCGATGTCAAAGTGTAATACATCCGTGTGATGCTCCCTGGAGTATTCATCCGCGCCCGCCCCCCGGGCGGCCAGAATGGACTCCAGATCCGGCCCGGCGGTGGCTACCACAAAGTCCCCGGCGAACTGGGAGAGGGCGGAGAGCACCTCCCGGGCGTTTTCCTTGCGAGCGGTCTCTCCTGTGATGATCACCGCCCCGGTGTCCACCTGCTCCGGCGCAAAGCCGGATTTGCGGTACTCCTCCGCCACGATGGTCCGCACCCCCTCGGCGTCGATCACGGTGTCGGAGAGCAGGGGTGTGAAGTGAATCCCGCTGCGGTAGAGCACCTCCCGATCCTCGATGGCGATGCGGGGCACCGAGAAGGGGTTAGCCCGGTTGGCCAGGGTCAGGCGGGAGAGAATGAGCTGGGTTGTGGAGGTGCCGATGTCGATGCCGACCGATAACAGGGTTTCACTCATTTCGGCACCTCCACCACCGGGCCCCCGCTCTGCGGGGCGGGCGCATGCCCGTAAAATCGACGCAACGCGGAGATTTTCCGCAGACGGAATTCACTTCCGCCGAGGATGCGAACATCATATGGGGCCCCCAAACAGGCTGGCCTGTCTGGGGAGACGCGGCGCCGGTGTCGATGCCGACGGATAATAAGGTCTCCTCCATCACGCCAGCTCCCTCAGCAGACTCTTCAAGTCCTCCGCCGCCGCGGGGCGGGGGTTGGAGGGTGCGCAGAGATCCGCCTGCGCCGCTTCGGCCAGGCCGTCCAGCGCAGCGGTGAGCTCCTTTCCCTCCACTCCGCAGGCGCTCAGGCGTTCGGGCAGCTTGAGCTGGGCGCGCAGCCGGTTCAGTCCCGCGGCCAGGGAGCGCGGATTGGCCGCCAGGCCGCACAGCCTGGCCAAACGTCCGTATTTCTCCGCCGCTGTCCCATCGGCGGCGTTGAAGTGGATGACGTGGGGCAAAATCAGGGCGTTGAGCCGCCCATGGGGGAGGTGAAACCGCCCGCCCAGAGCGTGGGCCAGGCTGTGGCAGATGCCCAGCCCGGCGGCGTTGAAGGCGATGCCCGCCAGGTTGGAGGCCAGCAGCATGTTCCCTTTGGCCCCGCTCTCCCCCGCCGTTTCCCAAGCGGGGCGCAGGTTCTGCCAGGCCAGGGTAAACGCCTTCTCCGCCAGGGCGTCGGTGTAGGGCGTGGCCCCGCGGGCCACGTAGGCCTCGGCGGCATGGGTGAGTACGTCCATGCCCGTGTCCGCCGTCACGGCGGGGGGTACCCCCGCCAGCAGGGAGGGGTCCAGAATGGCCTCGTCGGGCAGAAGGGCGTCGTCCACCAGGGGGTACTTGACTCCCTTCGCCCGGTCGGTCAGCACGGCGAAGGAGGTGACCTCCGAGCCGGTACCCGCCGTGGTGGGCACCGCCACAAAGCGGATGTCCGCCCCGGTCCCCAGCTTCTTGCCGAACTCCAGCATGGCCTTGGCGCAGTCCATGGGAGAGCCGCCGCCGAAGGCCACCACCGCCTGGGGGCGGAACTCCGCCAGCGCCCTGGCCCCCTGGGCCACCAGCTCCAGGGGCGGGTCGGGCACCACCTGGTCGAACACCTCCACGGTGCAGTCCCGCAGGCGGGCGCGTACCCGCTCCAGCAGGCCGGACTGGGCCAGGAAGGAGTCGGTAATCACCATCACCCGCCGCCCGGCCAGCCCCTCCAGGGCCGCCAGGGCGTCCGATCCAAAGAAAATTGTGGGCTTGAGTTGAAATTGTTCCATCGCGCTTCCCCTGTTTCTTCCTTGATGGGGTTAGTATGGCAGACCAGGAGAAAGTTATACGGCTCTCTTTTCTTTGCTTTTCTGCACAAAAAATTTACTGGTTTTTCATCAGATTTGACCTTTACAACGGGAGTTCTCCGGTATATTATTGATCTGAAAAATATTTAGCGCTAATTATTTTTTGTTTTATCCATTTAACAGAGGAGGCTATTCTATGGCAGAGCTCCAGACGGAGCGCTCCTTCGTGGTTGAGCTGACCCCGGAGGGCGTTCAGGAAATCCAGTCCCACAAAAATATCTACACCGAGGACACAAAGCCCATTCCCCTGTCCGGCCGCGAGTGGTCCACCAAGAACTACATAACCCTCTGGACCGGTATCCTGGTTTCCATTCCCGTGTATATGATGGCCAGCGCCCTGCTGTCCGCCGGCCTAACCTGGTATCAGGCGCTGTTTATCTGCGTGCTGGGCCACACGCTGGTCCTCATCCCCTCCATCCTGCTGGGAAAGTTCGGCTCCCGCTACGGCGCCAGTTTTCCCGTCCTGTCCAAGATGGTATTCGGACCCAAGGGCACGGCCATTCCCACCATCATCCGTGCCTTCATGGGCTGCCTGTGGTTCGGGATTCAGAACTGGATCGGCGGCACAGCTCTGGACGCCATCATCGCCGTCATCTTCCCGGCCTACACCGGTCTGGCGTTCCACAGCTTCCTCAGCTTCGGCCTGTTTGTACTCATCAATTTCTACATCGGCTACCACGGCAGCCGGGCCATCCGCTTCCTGGAGGATTTCGCCGCCCCCATCCTGATCATTCTCAGCGGCGTAGTCATTGTCTGGGCCTTCTGGCTGGCCAGTCAGAAGGGAGGATTTGCCGCACTGTTCACCACTCAGGTGGCAGGCGGCAACGGCGAGAGCTTCTGGTCTCAGTTCTTCCCCTCCCTGACTTCCATGATCGCCTTTGACGCCACCATCGCCCTGAATTTCTCCGACTACACCCGCCACGCCAAGACTGAGGGGGCCCAGGTGAAGGGCCAGCTCATCGGTGCGCCCATCATGACGGCCTTCATCGTCTTTGTGGGCATCTGCGGCACCTCCGGCTCCGAGCTGGCCTTCGGCGAGGCCTTCTGGGATCCCAGCATTCTGGTCTCCCACTTCGGCAATCCCGCTGTGGTGATCATCTTCTCCCTGTTCATCATCCTGGCCACCCTGACCACGAACGTAGCCTGCAACCTGGCGGCCGCCTCCGTGGTGTTCTCCTCCCTCTTTGGCAAGGTGCTCACCTACAAAAAGGCCGTCGTGGTGGCCACGATCCTCTCCATCTGCTTCCTGCCCTGGAAACTGGTTGAGAATCCCGAGAGCTATGTGTATACTTTAAATGGAACCCTGGCCGTGTTCCTGGGTCCCATCACCGGCATCTGTCTGGCGGCCCTGTGGAGCCAGTACCGCAACCGGCTCCGCCTGCCCGACCTCTACTACCAGGACGGCGGCGCCTACTACTATCAGGGCGGCTGGAACGTGCTGGCCCTGGTGACCATGGCAGTCCTGTTCATTTTCATTTTCGTGTGCCAGTTTATTCCCGTCCTCAGGTGGATCTACGACAGCTCCTACCTGCTGGGCTGTGTGTTCGCCTTCGTGATTTACAGCGCCCTGTGCAAGCGCCAGGACCGCTGAACACATTGGTTTCCACATCCGACATCTGATAAAGGGGGTTCTTATGCGTACCATCATTCAAAACGGCACCATTGTCAGCGACACCGCCGCCTTCCGGGCCGACCTGCTCCTGGAGGACGGCGTGGTGAAGGCCGTGGGGGCGGGGCTGTCGGTCCCGGACGCCCAGGTGATCGACGCCTCCGGCAAGTACGTCCTGCCCGGCGCGGTGGACGTGCACACCCACATGGATCTCCAGGCCGGGGCCCACCGGGCGGTGGACGACTTCTACACCGGCACCGTGGCCGCCGCCTGCGGCGGCACCACCACCATCGTGGATCACATGGCCTTCGGCCCCAAGGGCTGCTCCCTGTGGCACCAGGTGGAGGAGTACCACCGTCTGGCCGACGGAAAGGCGGTCATCGACTACGGCTTCCACGGCGTGCTCCAGCATGTGGATGAACGGGTGCTCCGGGAGATGGGGGAACTCGCCGACCGGGAGGGTATCACCAGCTTCAAGGCCTATCTGACCTATGACTTTGGCTTGGACGACGGGGCCCTGTTCCAGGTGCTCCGCCAGGCCAAGGAGGACGGTATCGTGATCCCCGCCCACTGCGAGAACGATGGAGTGGTCAACTACCTGCGGGGCTGGTACAAGGCCCAGGGCCTCACCCAGCCTATCTACCACGCCAGGAGCCGCCCCGCCCGCTGTGAGGCGGAGGCGGTGAGCCGCCTGCTCCACCTGGCCGCCATGGCCGGGGAGGCGCCAGTGTACGTGGTGCACCTGTCCAGCGCCGCCGGCCTGGCCGAGGTGCGCAAGGCCCGTGCCCAGCGGCAGAAGGGCGTGGGCGTGGAGACCTGCACCCAGTACCTCACCCTCACCGAGGCCGCCTACGCAGACCCCCAGGAGGGCCTGAAGGCCGTCATGTCCCCGCCCCTGCGGACCCAGGCGGACTGCGACGCCCTCTGGCAGGGGCTCCAGGACGGGGTGATCGACGCCGTGGCTACCGACCACTGCCCCTTCCGCTTCGCAGTGGAGAAGCAGTTCGGCGCGGGTGACTTCACCGCCTGCCCCAACGGCGCCCCTGGCGTGGAGGAGCGGCTTCCGGTGCTGTACTCGGAGGGGGTGGCCAAGGGCCGCCTGTCGATCTGCGAGCTGGTGCGCCTGCTGTGCGCCAACCCCAGCCGCCTCTACGGCCTCTACCCCCGGAAGGGCACCCTCCAGCCCGGCGCCGACGCCGACGTGGTCATCCTCGACCCGGCCAAGCGCCGCACCCTCACCCACGCCGGGCTGCACTCGGCGGTGGATTACACCTGCTATGAGGGTATGGAGCTCCAGGGGGCCATTGACCTGGTGCTCTCCCGCGGAGAAGTGGTGGCCCGGGACAACCAGTTCGTGGGCAAGCGGGGCGCTGGACGCTACCTCAAGCGGGGCCACAGCAGCCTGGCCGAATAAATACAAAATGAGCGCCGCCAGCAAAGCTGGCGGCGCTCTTGCGCGGATGCGGGGCGCGGAAAACCCCCGGCCCTGCGGGCCGGGGGTTTGGGACGCGCGTCAGCGATCCCACTTCTCGATGAGGGCGCGGAGCTGGTCGGCGAACCGACCCAGATCCTTGTTGGTGCCGCCCTTGTTGTGGGCGATGACCTCCATGAGCCTGCGGCCCACATCCTCCAGGCGCTGGTAGGCCGGCGAGCCGCCGGAGGCGGGCTCGGGCTTCTTCTCCGGCGGCAGGCCGGGGGAGAGCATCCGGTTATCCAGCAGGTCGTAGACCTCTTCGTAGTTTGGGGCGTGGGCGGCCAGTCCCTTCTCCCGGAGGGTGTTGGCGTAGACCTCCGTCACCTCCTGGTCGCCGTGGACCACGAACACCTGCCTGGGCCGGGGGCTGAAGTGCTCGATCCACCGCAGCAGGCCGTCCCGATCGGCGTGGGAGGAGAGGCCGTGGAAGTTGACGATCCGCGCCCGCACGGCGATCTCCTCGCCGAAGAGCTTGACCGAGCCGACGCCGTTGAGGAGCCGTCGGCCCAGGCTGCCCTCGGCCTGATAGCCCACGAACACCACGGCGCACTCCGGCCGCCAGAGGTTGTGCTTGAGGTGGTGGCGGATACGGCCGGCGTCGCACATACCGGAGGCGGAGATGATCACCTTCGGGGTAGGGTCCAGGTTGAGGGCGCGGGACTCATCGCTGCTCTCGGTGATGGTGAGGCCGGGGAACTGGAACAGGGCCCCGCCCTTGAGGGCGGCGATGGCCTCCTCGTCCAGATAGCCGTGGAGATCCCCGGAGAAGATGCGGGTGGCCTCGCCGGCCAGGGGGGAGTCCACCACCACGGAAAAGCCGGGCACGCTCTTGACGAGGCCCTGCTCCTTCATCTCCCGGATAAAGTACAGCAACTCCTGGGTGCGGCCCACGGCGAAGGAGGGGATGATCACGTTGCCCCCATTGCCCAGAGTCTCGTCAATAATGGCGGCCAGGTCGGCGGTGTAGTCCGGCTGCTCGTCCATGTCGTGGAGCCGGTCGCCGTAGGTGCTCTCGGTGAGCACATAGTCGGCGTCCCTGATGTACTGGGGGTCGCGGATGATGGGCTGATCCCGGTTGCCGATGTCGCCGGAGAAGACCACCTTGCGGGTGGTGTCCCCCTCGGTGAGCCACATCTCCACGCTGGCCGAGCCCAGCAGGTGCCCGGCGTCCACGAAGCGCACCTTCACCCCGTCGGCGATCTGAAGCGTGGTACCGTACTCGCAGGTGACGATGCGCTTGACCGCCTCCTCCGCGTCGTGGACGGTGTAGAGGGGCTCCACCGGCTCCTCCCCGGCCCGCTTGCCCTTCTGGTTCTGCCACTGGGCGTCGCTCTCCTGGATGTGGGCCGAGTCTCGCAGCATGATGGACAGAAGCTGCCCCGTCAGGCGGGTGCAGTAGATGTTGCCGGTGAAGCCCTGCTTCACCAGCAGGGGAATGCGGCCGGAGTGGTCGATGTGGGCGTGGGTGACCACCACGGCGTCGATGTACCCGGCGGCAAAGTCCAGCTCCTGGTTGTCCCGCTCGTCCCGGCCCTGCTGCAGGCCGCAGTCCACCAGGATCTTCTTTCCCCCGCACTCCACACAGTGGCAGCTTCCGGTGACGGCCCTTGCCGCGCCGAAAAAGGTCAGTTTCATGGGGCACCTCCTTGTGCAGTTTCTACAAGGCTATTGTACTCCTAAAACCAGCCGGTGTAAATAGTCGGATAACGTCCGGTAAGACGGGCAGAAGATCCGCCTCCCTGCCGCTTGGGACAGTGCCTCGTTCCACTCCTCCAGGGTGTAGGTGTTGAGCGGCAGCACGCTGAGCAGGGTGAGCAGCCACTCCGGGTCCGCCCGGCCATCCAGCCGGGCCAGAATGCGGTTCTCCATATGCTCCCCCCTTTTCCCATTTGTATGCCGCGGCTCTGCGTGCGGTCCCTTTTCTTTTGTGGAAGCATCCAGTATACCGTAGGATAGCGGTGATCGGCATGACCAGGAACGCGGCCATCCAGTACGCCAGCGCCGGTGTCTGCTGCATCGCCGTCCCCATCTTCTCCCCAGAGAACGCCGCCGCCTTTGACACGACGAACCCCCTGTGATAGACTATGGCGGCACCATCTGAGGGGCCGCGGGCCTTTCATAAAGAACCGGACCGGCATACGTAGGAGCCGGTCCGGTTCTTGTTATGCGTTCCTTCTTACAGGTTTTTACAGGCCGCCCTCCACAATCTGGGCCTTGATCAGGTTGGTTGTGCCGGACTGGCCCAGGGGTACGCCGGCGGTAATCACCACCGTATCGCCGATCTGGACTGCGTTCTC
>ERZ808042.848-NODE-848-length-12696-cov-3.583168_pt1 | contig 12696 bp, 10 predicted proteins | sample MGYA00380193_ERZ808042 | MGnify/ENA primary metagenome ERZ808042 (study PRJEB31490, sample SAMN06133401) | mouse gut metagenome | isolation source: M1_2 | host: mice | place: China: Chengdu | collected 2015-05 ...
AAAAAGGTCGTTATGATTCTTGACAATGCCAGAATCCATCATGCAAATCTGCTGAAGGATTTTCTCGAAGAAAACAGAAAGTATCCGGAACCTGTCTATTTGCCGCCGTACAGTCCAAATCTGAATAAAATCGAAGAACTGTGGGGATGGCTGAAGGATTCCGTAATCAATAATATCTTCTTCCATTCCCGTGAGGAGATCAGAAGAGCAGTACAAAAATTCATCACCTGGGTAAATACAGTTCCGCAGATGGTTATTGACAGGTTATGTATATAAGCAATAATTAACCACTTTATATATACATTTGTTTTATCTCTGGATTCAGCGCGCTGTTCATCAGTCTGGACAGCTCCCATACGCTTCTGAAATATCTCTTCTGCTGTCTTTCTGCCCAGGTAACCTCTCCCTGCCAGCTGAAATGCTGCCTGTACTGCACGCGAACAATAAATGTAGCCGCTTCCCCTCTGCTGCCAATTACATGATCCAGCGGTACCAGCTCTTTGATTTCTCTTTCAGTCTCCTCTCTTCGCTCTGACAGCACCACAATCCTTCCCGTTTTAAAAACCCTGTCTTTCTCTGGTCCGCAGTTTTCCCCAAAGCTTCTGAATGCTGCCAAAGCTTTCGGATACTGCAGAATATCATACAGTTGATTCATCCTGTCCAGCGCCTCGTACAATGACAGAAATGGAATTGCATCAGCTGTATATTGATGGTACAGCCTTCCGCGCTGGCTTTCCCTTCTCCAGCAGTCAACGCAGAAATTTACAATATTCGAACTGTACAGAACCGGCTGACTGCCTTTACCTCTCACCATAGTATTCTCCTTATCACACACATAAAATATATAAAATGCAAATTCATTTTATTATCGGTATATCTTTCTCAATTATACCGATATAAACGGTATAATTCAAGTAAAATCGGTAGTACAAGCGGGATTTTGTCCGCTTAAAATTGTATAAACTGTATGCAGAGGTGGATAACATGGATGAACAGTTCATCAGAAACAGAATCGCATTTCTGAGGATACAAAAAGGAATTTCTGAATACAGAATGAGTCTGGATCTTGGACACAGCAAAAGTTATATCCAGAGCATTTCTTCTGGAAAAGCATTGCCCTCCCTGTCCGAATTCCTGTATATCTGCGAGTATTTAGGCGTGACTCCCAGGGATTTTTTTGATGCGGAAATCCCTGAACCGATTCTTGTCAGTGAATTACACACATTAATCAGAGAGATGGAAAGAGAAGATCTGCTTGCATTAACTGCCGTAGCAAAACGAATGCAATCCTGTCAGCATCAGACAGGCTGATTTTTTCTTTTCAAAAAAAGCTGTCAGGCCACGGCTTCCCTGCCATGGCTTAACAGCTTTTTTCTATCCCTGATTCAAATAGTACTTATGAAAGATATCCCTTCAGCACATCTGCCTTATCGGTCTTCTCCCAGGGAAGATCCAGATCCGTACGTCCAAAATGGCCGTATGCCGCTGTCTGTTTGTAGATCGGACGGCGCAGATCCAGCATCTTGATGATGCCTGCCGGGCGAAGGTCAAAGTTCTCGCGGATGATCTCTACCAGCTTCTGGTCGGAAAGCTTACCGGTACCGAACGTGTCCACCATGACCGAAGTCGGCCTTGCCACACCGATGGCATAGGAAAGCTGGATCTCGCACTTGTCTGCCAGTCCTGCCGCCACAATGTTCTTTGCCACATAGCGGGCTGCATAGGCTGCAGAACGGTCCACCTTCGTGCAGTCCTTTCCGGAGAATGCCCCGCCGCCGTGGCGCGCATATCCGCCGTAGGTATCCACGATGATCTTACGGCCGGTCAGACCGCTGTCGCCATGAGGTCCGCCGATGACAAAACGTCCGGTGGGATTGATGAAGAATTTGGTCTCACTGTCCACCATGTCTGCCGGAAGCACCTCGTCAAAGACATGTTTTTTAATATCCGCATGAATCTGCTCCTGTGTCACATCGTCCCCGTGCTGCGTGGACAGAACCACGGCATCCAGACGGATCGGCTTTCCTGCTTCATCATACTCCACGGTTACCTGTGTCTTTCCGTCCGGTCTCAGATAGGGGAGCGTTCCGTCTTTCCGAACCTGCGTCAGACGAAGCGCCAGCTTATGTGCCAGTGCAATGGGATACGGCATCAGTTCCGGCGTCTCATTGGTCGCATAGCCGAACATCATTCCCTGGTCTCCGGCGCCGATCGCTTCGATCTCGCTGTCATCCATCTGGTTTTCCTTTGCCTCCAGCGCCCGGTTCACACCCATGGCAATGTCCGTGGACTGCTCATCAATGGCTGTGATCACTGCGCAGGTGTTGGCGTCAAATCCGAATTTTCCTCTCGTATAGCCGATCTCACGTATCGTATCCCGTACGATCTTCTGGATATCCACATAGGCATTCGTGGTAATCTCTCCCATGACAAGCACCAGACCGGTCGTTGTACTGGTCTCGCACGCCACGCGGCTCATGGGATCCTGCGCTACCAGCGCGTCCAGGATCGCATCGGAGATCTGGTCGCACATCTTGTCCGGATGGCCTTCGGTTACAGATTCTGAGGTAAATAATAATTTTTCCATAGGTACTCCTTTCAGTCTTCCATCAACCTGGTTTTTCGCAAAAGAAAGGCCCGCATAAGCGGACCTGATAAAGACTGTTCATCAAATCCTCTTATTGTTCGATTACTCGCTCAGGGTAGCACCTTCCTGCGTACAGGGGTTGCCGGGCTTCACAGATCCTATGTATCTCCACCGCTCTGAATAAGAGAAAACTTCGATATGGGCTTTTCTTTGTCTACTATCATACCTCCAGTGTTCTGAAAAGTCAAGAACTTCCGCAAAAGATTCCTGTTGTTTCTAACTCCAGAACTGCAGCATACTTCCGCACATGAGGAGGAACATAAAAATAAACGCAAAAATATTGGCCTTGATGAATTGTCCGACCGACTGTCCTTCCTCCACGCCCATGAGCAAAAAACCGACAGAAGCCAACATGCACACCGGAATAATAATAAGGACGGTCTGCGTCCGGAACATCCGGTCCAAAAGCAGGATAAACACAAGTGCGGCAAAGCTTTTCAGATGCTCTATCCGCCTGTAGGCAGGCGTATTTTTCTGCAGCAGACGGTCTACTTCCTTATGAAAATTCAGCGTGGGCTGCATGGGTCCTTCGATGGGAATCTGCAGCGGGAACGCCAGCAGCTTATGGTTCAACACCTGCCGGATGATATCCTTTGTGAGCACGTCATTCCGGTAGTTCATGTTGACGCCCAGATAATGAAAGATTCTCTGGGCCGCTGTCATGGCGGTAAGTCCATGCAGGTTAGTCCTTCGAAAAACGATATTTCCCGCCTCTTCCTGCGTCCTGCCCTCCAGCGTATACAACTCCAGCAGCTTCCTTGTCTTCGATTTACTTACATATAAATATTTTTTTGCCATCACTCACCTCACCAGCCTGCAATACGTATCTCTGTTCCTCACCAAGCAGTACAAAGCGGTCCCGTACGGCAGCAGCGCATACAGGATGATCATATCCCAGATTAACCGGAATACCCAGTCGGTCAGCTCCGGAGTGCCAAACATCATCCATCCAACGAAAGACAGAATAAACCAGTAGAACAGATTCAGCGCTCCCACGCTTCTGCCTCCGCCAAGGCCTCTTCTCATCTGAAACGGCATGACAGCCCGCATGGTCGCCCTCCACAACCAGCCGCACCGATTTTCCTTAATCCACACAGGATGATAGGAAGAGGATGCCCCGTTCCCCTTCTTCAGTACCGCCCTGACAACCGGAGCCGGGAGGATGTTCCTGATCCGGTGAAAATCCCTGATCGCGGCATCCGCATGCTCCACCGGTTCTTCCACGGAACGGTCCGCCCCCGTGCCGAACAGCGGCGGATCCTGCGCCGCCTCTTCCTCTTCTTCCATCCTGGCCCATTCATCCAGCCCCGGAGTATCCCACTCCAGTTCCTCCTGCGATTCCACAGGACCCTCCGATCCTGTACTCTCCCCGCAGTCCGCACAGAACAGGGAGCCCTCCGGAATCAGAGCGCCGCATTTTCTGCAAAATATCATATCTCTCCCTCACTTCCACTGTATTATTTACGCGCACAAAACGGTCAGAAGAAATCCAGCAGCGCATCCGCCGCCGATTCCTCCTGCGGCTGCGCGGTCTCTTCTTCTGTCTCTTCCCCTGCGTCTTCCTGCCATGCCCTGTCCGGCTCGTCCTCCGTACATTCCTCCGGCTCCGGGCTGTCCTCCTCCGTCCCGTACAGATCCGACAGTCCGCTCAGATCCAGCGTATCCGCCGCAGGTTCCGCCGGCAGCCAGCGAAATTTTTTGAAAGAGCATTCCACATTCTTGTTGTGGATTCTACAGTCTACTACGATAGATCCCGGCATTTTACTGGTGTAATTCATCCTGCAGTAAAAATAATCCGCTTCCCGGTTTCCGCAGACAAAATAATAATTAAATCCTTTCCGCAGACTGCCCTCCCCCGGCTCGGACAGAAAGTAGAGAAACAGGGTCTGGAAGCTTGTGGACTGGGGGATCAGATCGTCCTGCAGCACGCGGATATCTTTCCGGGGCGACGCCGCGCTTAACAGCTCGCTCATGCTGGCGTTGCTGATCATCACAACCTGCAGCGGAAGCTGATCCTGGATACCGGTTCCTTCCCGGCAGGCCAGATAATGGCGAAGCAGCGTCAGCAGCAGCGTTCGGCCGGCTTCCACCTGCGCCGCCTTCTCCGGGTCCGCCGCTTCCTCCGTTTTCTTCTCCGGACCCGGCGCCGCTCTCTCCGAGTCCGCCGCCTGCGGATCCGGCTGCGCCGTCACGGCCGCCTGCCGCTTTCCGGCAAATCTGGACTGGAACGAAGAAACCTGTCCAAACGACCGGCGCTGCTTCTGCTTTTCCTGCTCCGCCTTCCGGATCAGTTCGGCGTCGCCTTTCCCGCTCTTCGCCTGTATGCGCTCCAGCAGCCGGCTCAGGGCTTCCGGGCTGTCCTGCGGCAGTTCTTCTTTCTTCAGCTCCTTCAGCATTTCCTGCCTGAGCGCCTCCAGAACCGTCGTCCCATACGCCTCCAGCGGCTCTCCCATCACCTGACATTTATCCAGCGACTGGATCAGTTCCTTTGACGCCCGGTCAAAATATTCCGCCGCCGGGAGCAGACGGTCCGGCAGCATCAGATAGCGGAACAGGATCTTCCGGACCTGCAGATCCCGTATGAATCCCGGCAAATCGCTCTCGTCCAGCATCCGGGGGCGGATTCCCGCCTCCTTCAGGCACTTGTCCTCCTCTATGGGATAATAGCTGGTCAGCACCGGATCGAAGGCAAAGCAGAGCAGCTCCGGTTTGACGGCGGATTCGCAAAGCGGAGAAAACGCAATATTATCCACCAGAAGCTTCTGCAGATACACCAGATCTCCGGAATCGGAAGCGATCGCCATAAGGTTCTGCCCCCGTCCGCGTTCGATGCAGATATTCTCCAAGTCCACCGGCTCCGTGGAGTAGCAGACGGTATTTCCCAGAGCAAACACCTCCAGATATTTCCCCTGCTCCTCCAGCTTCCTGGCGCGGAGCTTTCGGATCACCGGCAGGATGCGTTTCTCCAGAAGCTGGATATCGTACTGCAGGTCCTCCTGATAATACTTCTGCCTCTGCTCCTTCATAAAACCGCTTCTGACCGCTTTCTTCCGCACGAACGACAGATGGCCCTGCAGATACTGATTTTCCTCCGAAACCGTTTCCTCCGAAGGTTTGGGCTTATCCGCCAGAGGCACGCGGTATTTCCGGTTCCGGCTTTCATCGCCTCCCACACTGTTTACAAGCACCCAGCCTTTTTCCAGTTCCGCGGCCGCGGAATTGCCCAGAATCTCCGACGATACCGGAGCATCACAGGGAAGAGCCATACGGAGCTTAAAATTCCCAAGCAGGCCGCTGATGCCGGTGCCCGACATCTCCTGGCTGGCAAAGAGCAGATGGAAGCCCGTCGCGCGTCCCAGCCGGGTGATCGAGCTGATCAGCCGGAGAATCTCACTTTCCTCCTTCCCCACCGCGTTCAGAAACAACTGCTGAAACTCATCCACCACCACCAGCACCCGGGGCATCGCCAGCGAAGCATGCTCCGGATCCTTCCGGAAGTCTTCCAGCTTTTTGTATCCGATGGCCGTGAAAAAATTCTGGCGCATCTGCATGACCCGCTCCAGCGTCCGCAGGATGGAAATGATGTACCGGACTTCGCTGGTGGCGGCGCAGGCTTTTACATGCGGCGCTTCCTGCCCCCTGGACATGAACGCTCCAAACTCCACCTTTTTCATATCTACGATATAGAGGCTCAGCTCCCAGGGCGCGTACTCGTCCATCAGGGACACCAGCAGGTTGTTGAGCAGGACGGACTTTCCTGCGCCGGTCCTTCCTACGATCAGCCCGTGCACGCAGTCGTCTCCAAGCCGGACTGCCTCCGGACAGTCCGCCCGGCCGTCCAGCTGCCCGGGACGCAGATTAATCCCGTCCGCGCTGCCCGACCTCCAGTAATACGGTTCCCGCTTCCACCGGACCTGGGGCAGTTGTTTCGCTTCGATCGCCTCCCGAATCAGCTGTCTGAAAATCTTTCTGGACCGTTCGTGGTCGTCGCTGTAATCAATAATCCGTTTCTGATCGGAAGTCTTTCGATACAGCAGGTCATCCGCCTCCGGGCAGAGGCAAATACTGCCACCCGCTGTCTTCCCGGATGTATGCTCCACGTTCTGACTGTATGTCCACAGCTGTCTTCGGAAATTCTCATGATATAGGATATCCATAAAAAATCTCCTTTTCCGCCAGATCACCGGATTAAAAATTCAGCGGCTTAAACTCGCACCTTCCGGCATACTCCCTCGCCTCTTTCCCGGCCGCCTCCGCAGCCGCTCTCATCTTCCTTTCCGCCTCCTGCAGCAGATCTGTCGCATAGTCTTCCACGCCGGGGACAGATTCGATATACTGGTTAATCCGCGCCAGCAGATATTTAAAAATAATATCATTCACAGCATCCATGGGATAGAGAAAGCTGTTATCCGCAGCTTCATCCGCAATGGCATTTTTATGCCGCCTGTACTTACCGTCCAGATCCTGGGTGCACCGGTTCAGAAGCGCCTTCAGTTCCGCAGGAACATTTGCGTTATAGACCGCCTCCGGCCTGCTACTGATCGCCTCCAGCTGATCGGCGTACATGTCATAGTCCTCCAGAAAATTTCCCAGATTGTCAATAAGCCTCCTCTGAAGGTCGGAAGCCACCCCTACTGCATCGTCTGTATTCGTCGTCCGCAATGCATAAGCCTCAAAGCTTCCTTCCCCGCTGAAAAAATTCTCCAGCAGTCCGGTAAGGTCACGAATCAGATTCTCATTCAGATCCATGCAGATATCCTGCATGAATTCCTTTGTAGCCGTCCATGGATACTGTTCCAGCAGATTCCCAAAGCCGTTCTTCAGAAGATCCGTAAGCGAATCGTTTACAGCGGTCAGTATCTGATTTTCTCTTGCAACAGCCGTCTCTCTTCCCTCGCTGAAATTAAATGCCATCTTTCCTGCTCCTTCTCTTATTTTTGTATCTCTGTTTTTCTGCTGCACCCGCCTACTTTGCCGCGCCGGCATTCTGCGCCCCAGCCGCCGCCGCGCCGGCCGCCGCCTGCGCCCGCGCCGCCGCGTCGTCCGACATCTGCTGCATTACCTGAACATGCTTCGGTATGAAGGTGGTCAGCCAGACATCGCAGAATCCGATCGCATAGCCATACAGATGCCCGGCAGCTCCCAGCATCGGCAAAACAAAATGGTTATTCTGGATCGCATCGTTGATCTCGGTAAACATCTTCGTGTGGGAAGTGATCAGCTCATCCCGGCATTTTGTAAACACAGCCGTAAGCCGAGCCTGGATCACAGGATCGAATCTGGAATCCTCGACTCCGTTCAGCATGTTATCCCGTCCTTCATGGTACACATGGTATCCACCCAGATAATCCTCTGCCAGCTTCTTAATCCTGTCATCAAACTTTGCAGCCTCTTCCTCGACCGCAGAACCGCACCGGAGCATCTCTGCATATTTCCTGAAATTTCTGTCCGAAGTTAAAAGAAACCCAACAACCCCGGAATTCAGATCCACCTCCAGTTGTGCCGTGCATTCCTCCAGCACCCTCCTTAAATAATCCCACGGAAACTCCCGCAGCAGTCCGTCAAACCGTTCTTTCACCATCGTGTTGAGTGAAAAATTCACATCGGTAAACATCTTTCCCGCCAGCCGGATGCTCTCTGCCCTTCCTTGACTGAAATGAAATTCGTATGCCATCGTTCTTTCCTCCTGATGTGATAATATCTATTCCTGTCCGGTTCAGTTGAGCGGTATCTCCGCCTTCCGGACATGAGAAAACATATTCAGTCCCTCTCTCACCGCGGATGCAAAGGCAGAGCCGCCGCCTTTACCCGCCAGAGCCGCTTCCCAGTCCTTTTTGGGAATCAGAAACAGAGGGACAAATCCAAACCTGCCGCAGTCCTCCTGCAGCTTCCGCCACAGATCCGAATGGTTCAGCGGTTTTTCCTGCGCCCGAATCCGCGGCATCACGAACACAAACAGCGTCCTGTACAGATTTTTCTGCAGCTCTTCCGCACTGACCAGTCTGTTTTCCATAAAATACTTTGCTCTTCCTTCATTGATGCTGCTGACGGTATCTCCCCGGTCATCCTGACGGATCTTCTCGATCTGCCGGTCGAGAAAGGCGTTCAGGCTGCCCAGATCCTGACTGCCGTAACACTGCTTCACGCTTTCTCCTGCCTTTCCTCCGTTTCCGGATTCGTCTACCAGCGCGAAGTCCAGAAGCCCCGGCGCATTGCTGTTCTTCAAGCCAAACATCAGCGCCTTGACGGTTTTCTCCAGATAATACGTGGGGCGGTTCTCCCCACCGGCCTCGTCGTCCCGGTCATACAGAAGCACGCAGGGACTCAGGTCGTGCTTCAGAAGATACGGCCGGTCCGGTCCCATAATCCAGGCGTAATCCTTCACGGTATACTCTCCCGTCGGCTTCGGCTCCGCAAGCAAAGCCCGGCTGGCTTCCGCCCATAACTGGCTGTTCTCCTTCCAGGCCTCGGGAGTAAACAGGATATTTGCCTCCTCCCGCCTCTGCCCGGCCTTCCGCCCGGCAGCCCGGCACTCCTTTTCCAGCTGTGCCAGCCGCTGCTCCTGTCCACTGTTCTCCAGCTCCAGATCCTGAAAGCTCCGCCGCAGAGTCTCAAGCTCCGACTCCTTCTGAGCCAGCTCCACCTCCAGGCGCGCTCTCGCTTCCTTCTTCCTCTGCCGCGCGTCCTCCATCCGGCGGGCCCGGCGTTCCTCGTATTCCCTGTGGATGCGCAGAAGCCCCTGATCCCGTTCCCGTTCCAGCCTGCGCTTTTCCTCTTCTATGTACTGCTCCTGATCCTCGGAGGACAGGACCGCCTCGATCTGGGTAAGCCTGGTATGCCTCTCCCGGAACAACTGTTCTTCTTCCTGGATTTTGGCGGTGAGCTGCTGAAGTTCTTCCTTCCTCTGCTTCAGAACCAGCGCCGCCTGCCCCGTCCTCTGCTTCTTCGCCTCCAGTTTGTTCCGCAGGCCGTTCAGCTCCGCCATATAGCTTTTCAGAAGCATCGTCTCATTGTCCGTCAGTTCCAGATGGTTCCTCTGCTTCTGGATCGCATGTCCCAGACGGCTGTTTGTCTTCGCGCCCTTTTCCTGCGCCGCAGCCATCTCCGCCGTCAGCTTCTCATACGCCGCCCGGCCTTTCTCGAACTCTTCCTGACAGCCGGGAAGCTGCCCGCGAAGCTCCTGTTCTCTCTGCCTCATCTGCTTCATCCGGAGCTGGTAGCCCTCTTCGAATTCCCCGCTGCTCTCATACGGCAGACCGCAGGACCGGCGCGCCAGAGCCTCCGCCTCCTCCATCGAATAATTGAGAATGAACCGGCAGACGTTCAGCTCCTCCCACGGAATCTGTCCCGCGATATAACGGAGGTTCTGCTTCCTGATGCGGATACCGGGCAGCAGCGACAAAACCACTGCGGCCGGAATCAGAAAAGGCGTACACAGAAACGCGCCGGCGACGCCCACCAGAAGAAACAGGACGATCAGGATACGGATCCCCATCAGCTCCGCCGTCTTCAGAAACTGGTAGGGGAACGTCTGGGGAGCGATCAGATAATCCGGAATCTGCACCATTCGGATGGGACGGTACACCGTAGCGTCTTCTGCGGCCCGTTCCGAAGGAAGATGCTCTTCAAAGTCATAGAGCACCTCTTCCACAGGCCGGTCAACCCACTGGACAATCTCTTTTTCGCAGGACGGAAAGCAGCGGCAGACTTCTTCCACATGGTCCTTAGCCCGCCCGCGATACGCCTCCGCCTTTCTGGCGGCCTTCTGGTTTTTCTCCAGAATCTGCATAAAATCGCTGCTCTGTTCCCGCATTTCCTCCTGCTGCCGGCGCCTGCTCTCCAGTTCCTTCAGCTGCCGTTCACAGTTCCCGCGCAGCTGTCTGCACGCTTCTTCCTCTTCCAGATCCAAATCCGCCGTTTCCGCCCGGACGTCCCCCGTCTCTGCCAGTTTCTCCTGCAGAGCGTTTCTCTCTCCCTCCTTCTGCAGGATCTTCTTTTCCTCGCTTCTCAGCTGTTCCTTCAGGCGTTTCGCCTTTTTCCCCTCTCTGTTCTTTTCGTCCAGTTTTTCTCCGGCCTCTTTTTCCAGCCGTTCGGCTTCCTTCCTCAGGCTGTCCTGAAACGCAAGGTAAGAACTGCAGAAACTCTCCATCGACTGGGCATTCTCCACGCCCGGCAGTCTTCTTTTTTCTTTCGAAACCATCTTTTTGTTCTCCTGTCATTTTTTCTTCGAGGTTGCCTTCTCTGTCCGGACGTTCCTACTGGGCTATGACCGCCCCGCTGTTCAGCCCCATACAATAGCCGTTTCCGATCAGGACTTTATCTTCCTCCATCAACACAGCGCTGGACTGTCCGAACGTTTTCCAGCCGGCTGTCTCATGCGTTACCGTATCCACGCGCGCGTTCCAGTTGATCCAGGGAATCCCGCTGCTCTCCTGATGAAATGTATAGTGATAATAAGCCCGTCCGTTGGCAAAGCAGATGCTGTCGCAGGCAGTCGTTATCGTAGTCTCAGACCCTCTGACCATCCGCCCCGACTGCACGGACGGTTCTATATGGGAATAGTCGTTTCTGCCTTCCTCGATCGTTTCCAGGGCCCCGCTCTGCGGATCAAAGCTGTACACGTTTCGGCGGCCGACACAGTAATACAGCCGATCGTCTCCAAACGCAACGGAGGTCACGTCTCCCGACTCCAGCAGCCTGTTCAGTGACCGGTCCGGCAGAAACAGCGTATAGATCCCGTCGCCGCATCCGATGAAAAGCATACGTCCGTCCCGGGAAGCGCACAGCGCATGGACCTCCAGGCCTTCCGCCAGCGGTTCTGCCTGGCCGTCTTTCCAGCAGTACAGCTGTCCCTGTGCCACCAGGCAGAGCGTTCCTCCCGCGTTCAGCACATGGGTCACATTGCCGGGAGCATTCCCATAATCCGCCGTCTCGTCCGTAAAGGGGCTCCACCATTTCATCACCGGCCCCTGACAGAACAGGATTCCATCCTCATATTCACAGAATGCTGTGGAACCCCCCAGCGAAACGCCGGCGTCGCTCCATTCACCGTCCTCATACCGGCTGAGCATGCCGTTTCTGCAAAAATAATCACCATGAGCCGTGATCAGACCGATTCCCAGACTCTCCAGCCCACTGCTCCACGGCCGGATATGATAATAATACGTCCGTTCTTCTCCCATGGTTCCCGTGGGCGAACAGGCGGCCATACGGAGAAGCGTACGCCCGGATTCCACCGCAATCGGGCTGTCGTAAAGCGTGGAACTCTCTGTGGGCACCGAGCCGTCCAACGTATAATAGACCGGATATCCTTCCGGCTGCTCCAGTTCCAATTCCAACGGTTCACAGAAATATCCAGACGCAACCCCGGCTTCTACCGGTTGAGGAATAAGCTTGTCTATGACATAGGTATATTCCACGCAGTCCGACTGAAATCCGAACGCGTTTCTGGTATAAAGCGAGATCACATAGGAGCCGTTTTCCGAAAGGACCGGCCCGGTTCCGTCGTCCGAAATATCTATGTACTCTCCGTCCCTGCTGCAGACGATCTCTGTCCCGTAATCGCTCCCACTGTTCTCCAAGGCCGATTCCACAGAAAAGGACAGAGGCAGGTCTTCCTCATAGGTTCCCGCCAGGGCGGAAGCCTTCGGGACGGCCGGCGTATGCGTATCCCTGAACTCCTTAAGCCAGGCATCCTCCGGGTACTCCCCAAGCAGGGTTTCCACCATGTTTCCCGCCGTCTCATAACTGCCTTCCTCTGTATAGGCTTCAATCAGTTTCTTCTGGATATGCAGATCGTCACCCGCCCCCAGGCTTTCGGTATACAAATCGATCTTTTTTTCCGAATCCGAGGTTACCGCCGCCTGTAAAAGCTTCAGCCTCCGGGTCACGGCCTCCGAGCGGACAAACAGCGCCATCAGAAACGTCCCGCAAAGAACAGCACTGATAATCCACTTAATCCTTCCTGTACACTGTTCCGTATCTTTTATCTTTTTCATTCCTGCCCTCCACCGTTTTATCACTCTTATAAATAGATTACCCCCCCCCCC
>ERZ808042.849-NODE-849-length-12681-cov-3.353459_pt1 | contig 12681 bp, 6 predicted proteins | sample MGYA00380193_ERZ808042 | MGnify/ENA primary metagenome ERZ808042 (study PRJEB31490, sample SAMN06133401) | mouse gut metagenome | isolation source: M1_2 | host: mice | place: China: Chengdu | collected 2015-05 ...
TGCGGTTTGGGCGATATCCTCCAGCCGCCGTGTCTCTGTGCCGAAACACAGAGCATCCACACAGCCCAGCGCACTCAGCAGCGCCACACCCGCCGCTGCAAAGCCCTCGGCGGACAGCGTAGCGTAGGGTGCCGGCAGGCTGAGCACCAGGTCCGCCCCGGCGGCTAGCGCAGCCCGGGTACGCACCCGGGCGGGAAACAGCGCCGCAGTACCGCGCTGCACCACGCCCGGGCTGCACACGCACACCACCGCCTCAAAGCCGCGTTTTTTCAGCTCCGCTATCTGCCAGGCGTGTCCGTTGTGGAAAGGGTTGTATTCCGCGATGATACCGGCTGTTCTCATGGCTGCCTCGCTTCTTTCGGCCGCTGTGCACGCATAAATTGCGAATCTTGGCCGTTTTTCTCGCTTTTTCTTGCGCGTTTCCGGCCGTGCGCTTGAAAATGCTTTATAATCATTATATAATAATGGAGCGATTTTAAAAAGCATAACTGCGCTTTTTTGTGAATGGGAGGAAATATCGGATGAAAGTTTTGGTCATCAACTGTGGTTCCAGCTCGCTGAAGTATCAGCTCATCGATATGGAGGGCGAACGCGTGCTGTGCAAGGGCCTGTGCGAGCGCATCGGCATCGAGGGCAGCAAGATCACACACAAGGCCAACGGCGGCGAGTGGGAACAGGAAGTGCCCTTCCCCACCCACACCGAAGCGTTTATGAAGGTCGTTGAAATGATGACCAGCGGCGAGGGCGCCGTCGTGAAGGACAAGAGCGAGATCTCTGCCATCGGCCACCGCGTGGTGCAGGGCGCCGAGTTTTTCACCAAGTCCGAGATCGTCACCGACGCCATCATCGACAAGATCGAGGAGATCGCCCCTCTGGCCCCGGTGCACAACATGGCCCATGTGCAGGGCCTGCGCAGCGCCAAGGCCGTGTTCGGCGAAAAGGTGCCCAACGTTGTCGTTTTCGACACCACCTTCCACCAGACCATGCCCAAAAAGGCGTATATGTACGGCGTGCCGTATGAGATGTATGAAAAATATTCCATCCGCCGCTACGGCGCCCATGGCACCAGCCACCGTTATGTGAGCATGGCCGCCGCCCAGTACCTGAACGATTCCGACCTGAAAATGGTCACCTGCCATCTGGGCAACGGCAGCTCCATCAGTGCCGTGAACGCAGGCAAATGTGTGGACACCAGCATGGGCCTTACCCCGCTGGCCGGCGTGCTGATGGGCACCCGCTGCGGCGACATCGACCCCAGCGTCGTCACCTACATGGAACAGAAGCTGGGATTCCACGGCCAGGAAATGGCTGATTATCTGAACAAGAAATCCGGCCTGCTGGGCATTTCCGGCGTTTCCAGCGATATGCGCGATGTGACGAGCGCCGCCGACGCGGGCAACGAGCGCGCCAAACTGGCTACCGAGATGCTTGCGTATCAGATCAAGAAATATGTAGGTTCCTACGCCGCCGCTATGGGTGGGCTGGACTGCCTGGTGTTTACCGGCGGCATCGGCGAGAACGACAACCGCGTGCGCGCCAGCGTGTGTGAGAATATGGGGTTCCTGGGCATCTCCGTGGACCCCGCAAAGAATCAGCAGCGCACCTCAGATATCCTGGACATCAGCGGCAAAGGCAGCCGCGTGAAGGTGCTGGTCGTCTGCACCAACGAAGAACTGATGATCGCCCGAGACACCAAGGCTCTGGTGGAAGCACGCCGCTGACGCCGCCTTTTCCTTTTGATAAAACCGAAGCGCCCTGCCGCATTTCTACGCGGCAGGGCGCTTTTCATTTCAGCGGCTGCAGCCAGAGCCGTTTCAGGTTCTGCGCGTGCGCCGCGCGCCGCTGCGCATCAGAGCACAAAGCTCCTCTCCCGGCATTGGGCGCGCCAGATAGTATCCCTGCAGCCGGTCGGCACGCAGCGTGCACGCCAGCGCATACTGCTCCGGCGTTTCCACACCCTCCAGCAGGATGCCTCGGCCCATGGCCCGGAACGTTTCCACCACCGCGCGCAGCAAAAGCGCTCCCCCGCCGCCATTCGTCGCGGCTTCCAAAAGGCTTCTGTCCACCTTCACATACTGCAGCGGCAGAGACACCACGCTGGAGAGATTGGAATATCCGGTGCCGAAATCGTCCAGATAAAATTCTACGCCCCGGGCGGCCAAAGCCTCCATCACGGCGCGCACACGCCGGATATCTCCGGCCAACACGCGCTCCGTTAATTCCAGCTTCAGCCGAGCGGGCGCAAGCCCGTGGCGCTCCAGCGTATCCAGCACACGACGTTCCGCATCCGGCGCAAGAAACTGCCGGGCCGAAAAATTCACAGAGACCGCGCATCCATCCAGCTCGCGGTGTGCACCGAAAAACGCGCACACCTGTTCCAGCATCATCCAGTCCAGCGCAACGATAAGGTCCATCTCCTCGGCCACGGACACCACATCCGCCGTGGGTACGGGCGTCCCATCTGCGCCGCACAGGCGCAGCAAGGCCTCCGCCATACAGGGAGTATCTGCATCCAGCGCGTAGATGGGCTGGTACGCCACACCCGCCGCCTGCCCGCTCAATGTGCGTACGACCACATCCCGCAGCGCGACGCGCCGGGAGAACCGTTGTTCCATCTCTGTGTCAAACGAGAGCGCCTCCGGTGCGCCGGGCAATTTCAGCTGCTGGATGGCGTATTCCAGATGAGCTGTCAGACGCTCGGCTGTGTCGCCAAACCGCGGGCAGGCGATGCCTGCCACGCCCGCGTCCAGACGACAGCACACGCTCCCCGCCTGCCAGGGCGCTGCAAAACGCTCTGACAGTTCCTTTTCCAGCACTGCATAGCCCGCAGCATCCATGCCCGGGAATAACAGCACGAATTCCACGCCGCTGAACCGGCAGGCGACGGCCCGGCGGCCCAGCGCTTCCAGATATGCGCTCACCTGGCGCAGCACTGCGTCGCCGCCGGTGTGCCCGAACTGTTTGTTTACGTCGCCGAAATGGCGCAGGCATACCGCTACGCAATAAAAGGATTGGCCCGAGCGAAGGCACGTGCCCGCCGCATACCACAGCGCGCTGCGGCTGGAAAGGCCCGTCAGAAAATCCGTATTGATGCGCTGGCTCTGGAAATTAAAAAACAGCACCAGCAAAATGCACGCTGGGATAAAGCCCGTCATCATGACGGGCGGGAACAGATACTGCACCGTCCCCAGCACCATCGCCAGAAGGGGCAGCGTGGCCATCATTCGGTGGATGGCGCGCGACGCCGTGCGGAACTGCTTTATATAACATATCACCAGCAACAAACAGCACGCCACCAGCAGCGCATACAGCAGCCGGTTGTACGGGCCGCGCACATATGTGCCCGCCGCGTCCAGATAAAACAGCCAACCTGTGAACGGGTTTGTGAACACCACCGCCAATGCGGCGGCCAGCATGACGCCGAGGCATATGGCAACGCGCGTGAAGCACGGGCCGCGGCCGTGGATGAGATAGGCCATATAGTAGGTGAGCGCGGCTTCCAGCAGCGGAAAGAACGTAAAATACAGCATATTGAGCGTGTAGCAAAGCCAGCGCGGCAGCAGGCCCGGCACGCCCATCAGCACCACTGTGGCGATATTGAGCAGAGTGGAAAAAAGCGCAAAACCCAGACACGCATAGTATAAGCGCGTCTGGGGCATCTGCGTATAAAATTTTTCACGCGAAAAGCACAGCACCAGTACGATCAGGACACAGGCCAGGCATTCCGCACCGATCTCCCATTCCATAGGGCTCCCCTTTCAAGGGCGGATTTTACTTCTGTGTGCCTATTATACAGGAAATCGGTCAATATTTCTACCGGAAGTAAATATTTTGTAAATTCGGTTTTGACTTTTACGCTTCAACCGCTTTTTCATTCCGCGGCGCGGGTGGGCGGCGCAGCGCAAACAGGCATCCCGCCAGGCACAGCGCGCCCTGCTCCAGAAGCAGCCACTTTACCGCTATGTCCTTGTGCTGGGGCGGCAGAGCGAACCACGCGTCCATCCGCGTTGCCGCGCTTTTGCCCAGCGCCGCCCAAAAGCCGAAATCGCTCCAGCGCGTGGGCACCCAGGCCCCCGGCACCATTGCCAGCAGCACGGGCAGCAGCGCAGCGAAAAACAGCAGCGCAGCGAACAGCAGCGTCTGCCGCTGCCACGGCCGAAGCCGCCGTGCGCCGCGTGCCAGCCGCCACAGCGTGCATGCGCCGCACAGCGCCAACGGCAGCCAGCACAGCGCACAGGCCAGCCCGGCCAGCGCCGGGCCGTCCACCACATGGGCGGGCGTCCCCAGGCCGCTTGCACCGGCAAAGGCCAAGGCCGCCTCTGTGCCCTCCGGAGCGGTTTCCATCGCCGTCAGTTCCACATTGGCGTACTCTGCAGTGCGGCTGTCCGCCGCCTCCTGTGTCACAGCGCGCGCCTCTCCGCTTTCAAACACGCCGCGCACCGTATAACGTTCGCCGTCCAGCTCCAGCTCCAGGCCCGTCACATCCAGCGCTCCCCAAAGCTGCCAGGCCAGCGCGCTGGATACCGCGCATCCGCCCTGGCCTGCCGGGCCGGGCAGCGCACCGTATAAAAGAGGCTCCGTTGCCAGAAGTTCTGCATCGCCGCACACCCGCAGCATCCGGACGGTCTCCTCCCGCCCGTTGGCAGAGGCCGCTCCCTGCCGCACAGCCCAGAATGTGGGCGACCAAGCCGCATTGTTCCGCCCGTCCCGGGCATACTCCAGCGCCGAAGCCACAACGCGCGGCTCCAGCGCTTCGCCGTACCGCAGGGAAATGCCGCCCGCGGCCCGCGCCAGACGCTGCGCGTTCCAGAACAGCAAAACGCAAACCGCAAGGAATGCGCCCCAGAACAGCGCACCGCCCAGATAATACCGCACGCGCCTCATGGCTGCTCCACCCGCACGCTGTCTCCCGCTGCAACGGGTCTGGCGCTGCTTTTTACCAAAACATCCTGGGGCGACAGCGGCCCTTCCACCGCAACACCGGATGCACTTTGTTCCAGGACTGTCACATCCACGCGGGAGAGCACATTGCGCAGGCCGAGGATGGTCTGCGTCTGCTCGACGCGCAGCACGTAGCTGCCTTTGTTGTCCATGCGCACCGCTTCAGGCGGCAACACCATTTCGTATGTGGTGCGGGACAGCTCCGCCGAGGCAGTCACGGGCTGCGTCTTGCGCAGGCCGGCATCCGCAGGTACATCCGCCGTTACGGTAACGCGCCCGTTTTCATCCGGCACGGAGATGGCCCGCACCGTGGTGCTGACAGCCGTGCCGCCCTGCCGCAGTGTCAGCGCGGCGCCCACAGCCAGCTTTTCCGCTTTTCCCGAGTCCAGCGTGAATGTCGCCGTCATGCCTGCGTCCGCCGGGGCCAGCGCGGCCACCGGGGCCTCCGTAACGGTTCCGCCCGGTTCCAGTGTCAGCGTCTCCACCGTACCCGCCGATCCCGCTTTCAGAACGCCGTCGTTTTCCGCCAGCGCCGCCAGCGCGTCCACAACAGCCTGCTGTTTTTCAATGTCCAGCGCGGCCGTCTGGGCGTCAAGGTTGTTTTGACGGTTCTGGAATTCCGTTTCCTGCTTTGATTTTTCATACGCCTTTGCCGCTGTGTCCAGCGCGGCCTGCGCGTCGGCCAAAGCCCGCGCCGCGTTTTCCCCGGCGGTATCGGCGGCGCTCTGCGCGGCAGCCAGCGCCGCCTGCTTTTCAGCTAGCGCCGCGGCCGCGGCGTCTGCCGCCGCCTGCGCCGCAGCCAACGCTTCCTCAGAGGCGGGCGGGTCCGTCTGTGCCCGCAGTTCCGCCAGCGCGGCATTTGCCGCATCCAAGGCGCTTTGAGCCGTATCCGCATCGTTCCGGGCAGCGGCCACGGCCGCGTCGTTCTGCGCTTTCTGGGCGTTGTAATCCGCCTGTGCCCTGTCCCGCTGGGTAGAGGCGGAAGAGAGCGACGAGGTGTCCGCCGTGTCCCCTGCCAGCAGCTTTTCCCGCTGCAGGCGCAGGCGCGCCAGCTCCGTTTTTGCGCGAGCCAGCGCATCCTTCACACCGTCGGGGTCAAACTGTGCCAAAGGCGTGTCCGCCTCCACCCTGCCGCCCGCCGGAACGAAATATTTTTCCAGCACCAGCCCCGTGGGGGCCTTAACGTTCTGCACCTCTCCCGCGGAGAGCGCTGCGTCCGCCGTCAGCCCCTGTACAAGCTCTCCGCGCCGGGGGGACGCCGTCTGCACTACGGCCAGCGTTGCGCCCGCCGTGCCGCGCGCAATCAGCGTACAGACCAGCATGGCCGCAAAGAACTGCGCCACACCCTTCAGCGCGCGGCCCTGTGTGCCGCTCAAGCGCGGCCTGCGGGCCCAAAGGCCCGTGACTTTTTCTTTGATATGCAACGTTGTCTACTCCTTCAATCCGCTGGCCTGGATTCCCAGCTCCAGATATTTCTGCCCGAACCGGAAGATCAGCACCGCCGGGGCCAGCATCACAAGGCTGGCCACCATGGCCAGGCCCAGCTTTTCCGCCGCGATCTGGGGCAGGTACAGCGAAAGCGGCCACAGGGCTTTTGTCTTGAGAAAGGTCATAGGCTGTTCAATGGCGTTCCACGCTTCGAGAGAGCCCAGTACCGCCGCCGAAAGGATGCCCGGCACACCCAGCGGCACGCCGATATGGAAAAAAGTGCGCAGCGGCCCCGCACCGTCGATGGACGCGGCCTCCAACAGCGCGATGGGCACGGCATCGAACCCCTTTGCCATGATAAATACCGGAAATGTACTGAATGCACCCGGCAGGATGATGGCCCAAAACGTATCCATGATGCCCATTGCGTCCGCCACCAGATAGCCCGAAACCATCGTGACCTGAAAGGGCATCAGCATCAGAACGATGTACAGCGTGAACAGCGCCCGCCGCCCACGAAACCGCAGCCGGGAAAACGCCCATGCCGCGGGCGCGCCCACCAGCACCTGTCCCAGCACCTGGGGGAACACGATGGCGCAGGTGTTCCAGAACATGGTGAAAAACTGCGGTGTGTCCAACAAAAGCTCCGCCAGTGGCTGGAGCGTGGGCCAGCTTGGCAGCAGGGGCCAGAAAGCGCTGCCCTCTGCACCCTGCAGCACCGGGCCCAGCGCGGCCCGCAGCTCGTCCAAGGGCATCAGCGCGCCTGTGCCCATGAACCACAACGGCCACCACACCGCCAGCGCAGGCAAAAGAAGGAACAGCACAAGCACCGCGCGGCCCAAATTTTTTCTTTTCATCGCGCGTCCTCCCCGCCCCACAGTTTTTGCAGCAGCAGAATAGCAGCCAGCAGCACCGCCGCGATGAGCACCGCCGCTGCACACAGGCGGCCCACGTCCAAGTCCAGGAACCAGTTGTTGAACAGGTGCTGCAATAGATAGATGCTGTCGTGCGGGTATGCTCCGCCCACCAGATATGCCTCACGAAACACCTTAAAGGTGTTGAGCAGGCTGAGCACCGCCGTCATGAACAGCGTGGGCAACAGCCCGGGCAGCGTGACACGCCAAAAGCACTGCCATGCCCCCGCACCGTCCACGCGGGCGGCCTCATACAGGCTGTCGGAGATACCGTCCAGCCCCGCCATCCACAGAATCATGTCATAGCCCGCGTTTTTCCACACATAGGTGCCGATGAGCACCCAGAAAGCCGCGTCTGTGCCCATAAAATCAACCGGCTGCGCGCCCAGCGCCGACAAAACGGCGTTGACGAGCCCCTGCCTGTGGAACAGCGCCTGCCACAGCAGCACGATGCTGGCCACCGGGATAGCCATGGGGATCAGATAGGTTGTTTTAAAAATACGGCCGCCGTCCTTTGCGGCGCGCACGGCCACGGCCAGCAGCAGGCTGACGCACAGCAGCAGGGGCACACACACGCCGATGAAGCGCGCAGTGTTGCCCGCCGCCAGGCGGAACGCGCTGTTGCCCAGTACCGAGGCGTAGTTCGCAAGCCCCACGAAGCGGCTGCCCATGGCGTCGGTAAAGCTGCGGCGCACCGCGTCCGCAAACGGCACCAGCACGAACACGCACAGCCCCGCCAGGCTGGGCGCGAGGAACAAATACGGCGCGGCGCGGTTCATTTTATTCGGCGAAATAGAGCCGCGTGGCGTCGGCCGCTGCCGCCACAGCCTGTTCCAGCGCGGCCTCGCCGCTGTATCGTTTTGTTGCTTCGGCATATATTTTTTCCTTTAATTGATCATTCTGATAACTCGGAACCGTAAATTCCTCCAGAAATGCTTCCGCGCCCCAATGTTTCCAATCGCTGAATACGGCATCCGGCCGCTCCTTTCGGGTTTGTTCCTGCCGTTCTGCGGCAGGTCACGCCCGCTTTTCCGCCAGATAGGTGGCAAGCTCCGTCTTTGCTCCCGTCACGGCTTCATCCATGGTCTTTTCACCTTTGCACAGCGCCTCAGCCTGTGCATACAGCTTTTCGGCCACCGTGCTGTCGTCCCGCACGGGTGTCTTCAGCCCGGACAGCAGTGCAGTCCAGTCCACCCGGGGCACATCCGTGCCTATCGTCTGGCCGCGTTCTGCATAGAGCTCCTGCACGTACGCCACCTGTTTTTCCAGGCCGGAGCGCAGCACCGGGAGTCCCTCTCCCAACGAATAATTCTGCACGCCGGGCGCGAGCAGCGCCTGTATGAACTGTGCAGCCAGCTCCTGCTGGGCGCTCTGTGCCGTAATGCCGGCAAGCACCCGCGGTGTATATACGCCCTGCTCCATGCCGGGCGCCGGCGTAAGCGCCGCCTGTCCGTCATCGGACATATATGCACCCAGCACATCCTTGAGTGTAAACAGCGCCGCGTTTGCCCGGCCGTAGCTGTATTCCATCACGCCCTGCGGAACGTCCGCGGACATTCCCAGCCCGGTGGAGGCATTTGACGTCACCATAAACGCAATACCGCCGTCGTTCGCCTTTTCCCCCAGTCCGTATCGGTCCGAAACCGCCTGCATCACGGAAAACAGTTCCCGCAGAGCGGCTTCGTTCAACGTGCCGTCCCGCACCACGGCGGGTGCGCTGACACTGTACAGCTGGTCGAACAACTCCCGCAGGGTGGTAAAGCTCAGAAGCGGGCGCTGCTCCTCCGGCACAGCTTTGAAAATATCATTGATATCTCCGCTGGCGGCCAGCGCCTCTGGTCCGTCCTGTACCGCCGCGGCCAGCGCCTCCAGGCTGTCCAGCCCTTCCAGCGTCTCCGGCTTTCCCATCAGCACAGGTACGGTAAAACGTGTGGGCACTGCGTACAGCTTTCCGTCCGTTCTCATAGGGTCGACCACCTGCGGGATCAACCCGTCGGCGGAGATCACCTGTGAAAGCTCCTCCAGCACGCCCTTGTCGATGAAGCTCTGCAGCGGCATGCCGTCCAGGATCAGCACATCCGGCCCCTTGCCCGCCACAAGCTCTGTGTTCAGCGTGCGCAGCGCGTCCTCGGCGCTGGCGCCGCCGGAGGTTCCAACCTCAAAATTCACGCGCACATCCGGATTTTCCTGTTGGAAATTGGTGATGGCCGCGCGCACGGTGGGGGAATCGTTCAGAGCGTAAACACGCACCTCCTTGTCCGGCACGGCGCTCACCGTCTCATCAAATACATAGTGCAGCACGCGGCCGCCCTCCTCCGTCTGCACGGCCAGTGCGAAGGTGTTGCCCGGCAGCGCCGTAAAGCCGCGCACAGCGGCCAGCGGGGAACCGAAGGTATACATGCTGCCTTCCATCACGGTCTCCGCCAGCGTGCCGCCCGGCACGGCGCGGCGCACGCCTTTTTCAGACAGCAGATACAAGTTGCCATCCGCGTCTGCCGCAAGGCTGGACGGATAATCCTCTCCACCCGCCGCGCTGGCGGCCTCAGTCTGCATATGCCCGGTCTCCAGATCATACGCCGCCGTGCCGCCCTCGTAGCCGTAGACAAAAAGCGTCGTCCCGTTGCAGGCTGTCAGGCCTCCCATCCAGTTGGGAATCTCATACAGCTTTTTTCCGGTGGCCATATCGTATACAGCCGTTGTGGCGGTATCCTCCGCGCTGAATACGCCCATATCGTCCCCGGACTGCTCCGTGCCGTCCGCATCTTCTGCGTCGTCCGTCTCTCCGGCGGCGTCCTGCGTGCCGGAAGATGCCGCCTGCGCGCCTGCGTCTTCCCCTGCAGCTCCGTTCTGCACCGCGGCAAAATCGCCCCCAAAGCTGGTGAGCAGCAGTCTGCCGCCCGGCAGCACCTGTGCATCCGCCGCCACAAGCCCGCCCTGCGCGGAAAGGCCCTCCGGCTGCACGGGAACGGCCGTGCCGTCCGCCGCAACGCGTGCGTAGGCCACCGCGCCCATACCGTCCTCTGTCTGCTCTGTCAACATTACAAAATATTCTCCCTCAGGGGTAACGGTGACCTTTTCGATCTGGCGTTTCTCTCCGAAACTCTCCTGCCAGTCCATCGTATTTTCCGTCCATTCTTTGCCGCTGTCAGCAGAATAAAAATGGGTATATGTATATTGACCGGGCGTCTCGGCAGGCCGGAGCGCGATGTAGTCCAATCCGCCGTCCGGCCGTGCCGTCAGGCTCACCGGGGTACAGCCCGCCGCGCCCGGCGGGGTGATGTCGTTTTCCACGAACCGACCCTTGGCCTGCATGGGCGTGCCGTCCCCCTGCGCACTTGAACCGCCGCTCGTGCCGGGCTGCGCACCGCAGCCCGTGAACAGCACCGCCGCGGCCAGTACGCCGCACAAAAGTTGTTTGATCTTCACTGTTTCCCTCACCTTTCCGGTATGCTCAAAATGATGCGGACAGAAGATGCTTCCCGTCCAGCCTGTTTCCATCATAAAAAAATCAACCTTGAAAAGTCCTTGAAAAACAGTGAGGGATTTGTGAAAGCCTCTGTTTTTCAGGGATTTTTAAGGTTGCATCCATTATAATGGTTTTATTGCGGAACAGGAGGGACAAAAACATGCGGATACTGCTTGTGGAAGACGACGAAGCCCTGTGCGCGGCCGTGGCGCCGCTGTTGGAGCAGGAGGGCTACCGTGTGGACGTATGCCGAGACGGCGACGATGCGCTGTACTACATGCGCCAACGGATGTTCGGGCTGTGCATTCTGGACAGGATGCTGCCCGGACGGGATGGGCTTTCGGTGCTGCGCGCAGCGCGGGCCGAGGGCCTGGACACGCCGGTGCTGATGACGACGGCGCTGGGCCTTATGGGCGACCGAGTGGACGGTCTGGACGCGGGCGCAGACGATTATCTGGTAAAGCCTTTCGACGTACGCGAGCTGCTGGCCCGGGTACGCGCACTGGCCCGCCGCCCCGCTCCTGTGGCGGTCTCCGGCCGCCCCTGCTGCGGGGATCTTACTCTGGACATGGGCACACTGGTGCTGACCGGAGACAAAGAGCAATGCACGCTCTCGAAAAAAGAGGCGGAGCTGCTGGCCGCACTGATGGAAAACGCCGGACAAACATTGTCCCGCAGTTTTTTATTCGGCCGTGTCTGGGGGCCGGGCGCCGACGTAGAGGAAGCCAGCCTGGACAGCTATGTACACTTTATCCGCCGCAGGCTGCGTGCCGTGAGCAGCCGGGTGACAGTGGACACTGTGCGCGGCGTAGGCTACCGGCTGCTGGATGGAGGAACGGGCGCATGAAACGCCGTGCCGCACAGCCTCCCCGCGGCCCGTACACCACGCCGCTGCGCCAGCTGCGCCGCCGCCTGACATTTGTTTTCACCGTGCTGACGGGCACAGTTCTCACGGTATTCCTGGCCATCACCCTGGGGTTGGCACAAAAGCAGACGCAGCTCTCGGCACAGAGCATGTTCGACGCCAGCGTGGACACCCTGATCGTCACGCTGCAGACGGGCAGCGTCTCCGACACGGCTCTTGCCCAGACGGAGGCCGCGGATGGACTGCTCATTTTCATCACGGACAACGGCACCCCGCTGTTTTTCAGCGGCGGCTGGGCGCCCGCCACCCCGCGCGGGACCTTGCTGGAGCGTGCGGCGGAGGCAGGGCTTGCAGAGGGTGTGAATATGGATGCCGCGCCGCGTTCGTCGGTGTATGCCTCCCGCGTCACCGTCACAGTGGAGGGCAACGCAGGCGAACATTATACCGCCGCCGTATGCTCCGTCCCCGGACAGCGCGGCTGGTACGGCCTTGCCGTGCTGCGGGATGACGGGCCTCTGCGCCGGACGCTGACGCGCCAGGCCCTGCTGTATGCGGCGCTGCTGTCGGGCGGGCTGGCACTTCTGGGCGCGGTCAACTGGTTTTTGGCGGGGCGGGCGCTGCGGTCCACCGCCGAAGCACTGCAAAAACAGCGGGAATTCGTGGCCGCCGCCGGACACGAGCTGCGCGGCCCGCTGGCCGTCGTCAAGACGAGCCTGTCGGCCATGCAGGCCAGCCCGGCGGACACGCCGCAGTACCTGGCGGCCATCGGCAGCGAGGCCGACCGCATGGCCCGCCTGGTGGACGATCTTCTCCTGCTTGCAGGCAGCGACGCGGGCACCTGGCGGATGCGTATGGAACCTGTGGATGCCGATGCGCTGGTGATCGGCGCGCATGAACAGTTTGCGCCTCTGGTAAAAGCGCGCGGCCTGCGCCTTGCGCTGGACCTGCCCGAGGAAACACTGCCGCCCCTGTGGGGCGACGCCGGACGGCTGCGCCAGCTGCTGCTGGTCTTCATCAGCAACGCCTGCGCCTACGCGCCCGCCGGCAGCGACGTCACGCTGCGCGCC
>ERZ808042.860-NODE-860-length-12485-cov-3.264023_pt1 | contig 12485 bp, 16 predicted proteins | sample MGYA00380193_ERZ808042 | MGnify/ENA primary metagenome ERZ808042 (study PRJEB31490, sample SAMN06133401) | mouse gut metagenome | isolation source: M1_2 | host: mice | place: China: Chengdu | collected 2015-05 ...
TCCCTCCTCCCCATCAATGGTCATGGAATATGACCCATCGCTCACCATCTGATTCCTCGAACCGCTCCGTGGTCACGTTCTGTTCAAAATACACAGCCAGAACCCTGCGGATGTCATCTCCATTTGCCCTTCTTGTGGTGAATCCCTGGTCATTCAGGGTCTTTTCAATTCGCTTCAGATACGGGGACACTTCCTTCTCTTCCTCTCCCGGAAGCCGCACAACAAGAATGAACTCCCGTGCCGTAGCCATCTGCACCTGGATACGGTCCAGGAAGTTCTGGTCACGCTCCAGAAGCTTCCGGACTACCGGGTTCCTCTCCTCCTCCGCCCGTTTCCGTAAAAAACTTTTGTTTTCCTCGAAGTTCTCCCGGCTGTTTAAGCACAGCATCTCAATCTCCGCCACACCTTTTAACACATTCATCAGGGCATACACCCTGGCCCCCACGCTGGAATCGGACAGCACCGACAGGTTGGTGGGCCGGATCATGAAATACACCAGGTCGTCCCCGTCATAGGTCTTAAGGCTGTAATCACCGACTGCCTTTGTATTGATAAGCTGGCGGGTGGACAGCTTCTGCTCCCTGGCCTTTTTCTCTTTTCTGCTCATTGGTGAAACCTCCATTCAAAAAATTGCTGTCGGAAAAAGAACGCTCCGGCATAGCAGAGGAAATCCAGGATGCTGGTATCCTCAAAGCGGATCGTCAGAAACCCATAGACAGCAGTCAGAATCGCCGGGATGACGATCCCCGTCTGGGTAATGGCAAGGACAGAAAGAAGGACGCCCACGCCTACGATGGTGAGATCCCTAAGCTGCCACAGCCACATGGTTGCCTTCGCCTTCAAGTGGTCCGGATAAATATACATCTTTCACTCCCCTTTCTTAACATAGCCTTATCTCTTCCATTCCCTGAATGTCTTCTCCACGCTCCTGTTTTTCTCCAGGTTCCATAACAGACCGGACAGCGGAAGAAGGAACCAGCCGTATGGGAATCCCCAGCCTTTTAGCCTCCGCTTCCTCCGCTTTCATCCCGGCAGACATTCGTTCCCCGCACAGCCAGATTTCCTCACAGGCAGCGAGTACCCTCCGGCCCATCTTAAGCCCGGCCTCCCGTTCCTTTGGCACCCGGTCATCCAGAAACCGGGGATACATCAGGTGAACCGCCACCGGCGTATACCCCTTTGCCGCCGCATACCGGCAGGCCGCTTTCGCAAACGCCACATTCCCTTCCACATCCCCGGCGTAGGGGGATGCGATATATACCAATTTACCCTCTGTCATTTTGCCACCGCCTTTACTACGGTTCTGGTCATGTTAATAGCGCTCTGGGCCGCATAGACCGTACTCATGATGTTGGCCCTGGTGTTGGTATCCAGCCCGAACTGCCCGGCAATCCTGGGCACCTCCCCGGCTGAGAGCATCAGTCCAAGCCCCAGAAGCGCATGGTCTTTCAGCACCATAAGACCGGCGATCAGGATCGTTGCCTGCAGAAAAGCTGTCAGACACAGTCCAATGACCGGCTTGCACCAGCTGGTAAAGCCATCCAGGTATCCCCTGGGGATGCTGAACATGTAAAGGCTCCCCACCGCAATCTGGATCACCAGGATCCCGCCCCGCTTTAAGTTGGCAAAAAACACCTTGATGGTGGCGTATCCCATCATGATCAGGATAAAGATCATCAGAATAGGGCTGGTGATCTCCGTCAGGCCGCCGAAAACACCGCCGCTGCTCATGACCTCCTCCAGACTCGCATCCTGCAGGGTGCCGATGATGTTATTGGCAAGCGTGCCCACATCCGTCCCAAAGCCCGTGATCCCTGCCGTAAAGCTGGCCTGCAGGGATACGCACAGCTGGTAGAGCCGCACCGGCACTACAGAGAACAGCCCCACTGCCAGAAATCCCTTCACGGCATTCAGGGCCGTATCCTTCACGCTGCCCCTGCCGGACTGGTATTCGATGCCGCACTCAAACACAGCCACCACAAGTCCTACTCCGTACAGCGCCCATCCAAACTGGAAAAAGAACTGCACGATTGCCTGGACCCAGGCCATCTCAAACAGCTCCGCCCCCATATTTCCCATGGAGGAAAAAAAGTTCCCAAGGAACCCGATGATCTGCCCGTAGATCCAGTCCACGATCTGCCCAAGAACCGTGTCCGCCACAAAATCCCATATAAACATAGGTCTTCCTGTTCCTCCTTTCTTTTCCCGGAGACCAAAACACATGGACTGTCAGGACATGTCCATCCCCTGCCCGACACCATATTTCCAGCACAGCCTGGGGACGATCTCCGGCAGCATCTCCCTGTTCCAGCAGCTGCTGATGTCCGGTCTCAGTTCCACTTCCGAAAGGATCTCATCTTTTTCCTTTTCCCCAAGGGGATGTGCGTCAATCTCCTGATAGGTATCATTTCTATATTCCAGCACCCGCAGATAGCCTTCTGCACTGGTCTGCCCTTCTCTTCCGATCCACGTCAGATAATCTTTTAGGACGGATGCCAGCCCTTTCGTCTCTACTTCTTTTTTCTGTCCGTAGGCATATAAGGCAACATATCCATAAGCTTCAAAATCCGCCCCTTCTTTCGGGATCTCCACCTCCGCCAGGGAATCCGGATCCTGGAGCACCTGCATATACACATCCTTTCCCTGGGAAATCAGCCAGGAGCGAAAGTCGATAAACCCGTCATCCGTACAGTGGGTACCCGTGGCCGCACAGGCCGCCCACAGATCGTTCCTGTCTGCAAGCTGCATATACACACCCTTGATCTCATGCCATCTGGCGATGTCCGCAGCAGAATATTCCATCAGTTTCCTCTGGGTTGCTTCCAGAACAGCCTCCTGGTCACCATCCTCCACACATCGGTTGACTTCCCCGATTACCTTCCAGAATGTCTCCTTATCCATACCAGCCTCCTTTCCGCAGCCTGCCAGAAAGACAGGCCGCATATAAACACAGTTTCCTTTCCTCAGATCCCGATGATCCCCCAGATATAAAGCGGGGCCGTCAGCATAAACACCAGGCAGGCGAACAGGATCACCGGTGGCGCCCATTCGATCTGTCCGTGCTTGCGGTAGTCCATATAGGCCGTCCCCACCTTCACGAAGAACAGCACGGCCAGAATCAGGTCGATGGCCGGAAACACCACCTTGTTGACCACAGTCTTGATCTGGGCCGATGCTGTGGTCCAGGTTCCTTCAATGGCCCCTGCCACATCCCCGGTCCCGGCTGCGAAGGCAGTGGTGGCGAACATCATCGCCAGGAGCATGCTTACTGCCAGCATTGCCATCCATTTTTTCTTTCTCATTGATTTTTTCCTCCTTTTTCTCTGATGATTTGTTCTTTTATTCCATCCGAAGCTCCGGCCCGGATGTCCTCATTTCCAGGAAATCAGCAACCTCGAAGACCTCCGGCTCCCCATAAAACCTTAAATCTCCCCGGAATCCTTTCTTCAAAAAGCTGAATTCCTCTGCCAGATTCAAAAGCTCCTGCGGCGCATCCACAGGCATTGCCTGTCTCCAAATGACCCAGTCCCCGCTTTGGTACCTGGGCTGCAGCTTCAAGATCACATACTCCTCCGGCACAAAAGGGGGGTAGTGTTTCAGGATACCACCCATTGCATAGTAGGGCTTTCCTTCCTGCATCACTGTCAGCTCCATCAGCCGGAGCGTATCCTCCAGACAGCTGCACACCCAGCATTCCCGGTCCCCGAAACGGCGCAGCCTGCCATCCTTCCGGATCCCGTCCAGGTTCTCTCTCTTTGTATAGTGGTAGACGGCTCCTTTTGGACGCTTTATCCTCTCATATGCCATGCTCCTGCCCTCCTATGACGGATCCTGCGGGGCGATATGCCAGTCCATCCACAGATTTCCCCGGATGCTTACACTGTCTGACAGGTTCATGGACAGCATCCCGGCAGGGGTCCAGCTGTCGATGAGCCAGGTGTAGGGGGTATATGCCGTGCTTCCCGTCCTTATAAATCCGAAGTAGTTTTCTACATCATAAAACAAGAATCCCCATGAATGGAGATTCCCGCACGAAATGTATTCTTTTTTACACGAAATGCACAGACCGTTCACGAAAGTGACAGCGGCATGGTCACTTCCGCCGCAAAGATCCCCGGCTCGTTGGCCAGGTTAAGATAACCGTCGTACTTATCCACCGCCGCCTTTACCCGCTTCATGCCCAGACCGTGGTTGCCCCGTTTTCTGCTGATATAACGGCTGGCCTCGAAATCCGGTTCCTCCTTCGCCGCATTCTGCACGGAAAAGTACAGCTGACTCTTGTTGACCGTCAGATAGAGACGAAGAAACCGTTTCTCCTTCTCCACCTGGGCGCAGGCTTCCAGCGCATTGTCAAGCAGATTTCCCAGAATGACACAAAGATCCACATCCTCCACGGAAAGCCTTTCCGGCGCCTTCGCGCTGCAGTTCACGGCAACCTCCTGCCGTCTGGCCAGCGTCAGCTTGCTGTTCAGAATGGCATCCACCATCAGATTGCCGGATCTGACAAAGGTATCCACCCGGTCCAGCTCCCGCTCCAGCTGATCCAGATAGGCTCCCATCTCCTCCGTGTTCCCCAGCGCGAGCTGCGCCTTCATCACCTGCATATGGTTATGGTAGTCATGCCGCCATCCCCGCATATCCATGTAGACGCTCTTGATCTCGTCATACTGGTGTTCCATCAGCTCCGACCGGAACTGTTCCGTGCGGAAGTCAAACCCCTTTTTATAGGAAAAAAGTGTCCCCTCCACCGCCAGAAATAAAAGCGCCTCCAGCACAATGCCGCCCCACAGAAAGATACTGCGCGGCAGCACCGTCGTCTCCACCTGGCCCGTACAGCCAAGCAGCCACAGAAAAGCCCCTATGATGCCGTAGGCCGCCACAAGCAGCACGCCGTTCCACAGCCTGAGACTTTCCCGCTTCTTCCCCAGCAGAAGCAGAAACACAAGCATGATCCCGCCGTGCAGCACAAAAATCTCCTCGGCTTCCGCTGCCAGGATTCCTACTGCAATACACAGGCCCGGCAGCAGAATCCGCCACCCCTGCCGCACAAAGGCTTCCGCATCAAAAAACAAATCGTACAGCGTCAGGATTCCGGCGATCAGGACCCACGCCGCTGCCGCCCGGAATTTTATCCCGAACAACGGCACGAAAAAGGAACAGGCCAAAACCGCACCCGTCAGGCAAATGCCCAACGCGCGCTTCCCGATTCCCTTCTCCATGCTTCCCATCTGCTCTATATAATACCAATAACACCCCAGCCACAGCAGCTGGAAAATTTCCTGTTCCATCCGGAGTTCTGCCTCTCCCTTATTCGCTTATTCGTTTATTCCCTTATGCGTTGATTCTTTTACACTCTCACTTTTTATAATAGTTAAGATATGCCCTGTTGAGCGCCTCCCACCTGTTACGGGAGACCGGAAGCGTTTCCCCGCTGTCCATCAGCACATCCTTTCTGGTGATCCGGCTGACATAGGCCAGATTCACCACATAAGAGCGATGAATCCGGAAAAAACCGCCGTAACGCGCAAGCCGCTCTTCCAGCTCCCGGATCCCCGTCCGGCAGCGCACTGTCTCTGTCGTGACTGCATTTACTTCTGTTTCCCGGACGGTCCGGCTCTTTGTCTGCGGTGGTTCTTCTTCCATGCTGTAAGCAGAACGGACACAATGCACCTGCGTGTCGTGGGCATCGCTTTCCAGATAACAGATCTGCGCCAGTCTGACCCGCGCCGTGCCCCCTGCCAGATCCAGCAGCAGAACCGGTTCTTCCTGCCCGCACCGCTCCTTCGCCCGGTCAAGACAGGCGAAGAGCTTCTCCCGCTCCACCGGCTTGATCAGATAGGACACGGCCTCCACATCATAGCCCTCCAGCACATAATCCGCAAGCCCCGTTGCAAAGATGATCTGAACACGCTTCCCTTCCTGCCGCAGCCTGCGGGCCAGACTGATACCGTTCATCCCCGGCATGTCAATGTCCAGAAGCATAATATCCGCTTCTTCCCAGTCTTCCCTGTTAAACAGAAACTGCTCCGCGCTTTTGCACGGCGTGACAGCGATCCCGCATTTTCTCCCCGCCGCCCACTCTCTGACCAGGGTTTCCAGAAAAGAGAGCGAAGCCGCCTCGTCGTCACATATGATAACATGCAGCATTGGCCTGTCCGTCCTCCCTTCGCTGTCATCGTCCGGCTTACTTTCCCATTACGTACATCCGGCCTTTCTATCATAGCACACTCTGAAAAGAAAAACATCCTGTCAGCCTGCGAAAATCGGATCTTATGTAACAGTTTTGTTCCCTCTGCAATATCTAATCCGGTATACCAACACACACAGCAATCCATACAGGAAGATTGCCACACCCGACTCCAGGTATCCCATTGCAGTTTTTTCACCATAAACGTCCGACAGAAATGAGAAGCAAACTGTAACCGGATGCCAGTTAACTGCCCTTCCATTTACTACAAATACTCCGGATATACCAAGGAGCATGGACAGTATACTTCCCCATATATATTTTCCGCCGCTCTTTCCAAACCACAAAATCACGGGCAGGATCCCTAACGTGATACAGATGTTATATGCAAACGCTTTCATACATTCTCCTGCCATTATAAGCACGGCCGGACAGTTTTTTAACATAATGCCTGCCGCCAGAAGAAGCGCTGTTTCAAACAGTGCGATTCTGACCGTCAGCAAAAACAGGACTGCCACTTTCGCTTTTACCGCATCCTGCCATCTGACCGGTATCACCAACAGATTTTTCAGCGTATCCTTTGCATATTCCTGATCTATCATGTATCCGCCAATCAAAGATACCGTAAACGGCAGAAACAGCATTGCATTGTTGTAAAAAAACATTTCTGCAAACCCTTCCCATTCAGGCGCCCCTGCCTTAATCTGCATTTGCTGCGCAAAAGTAATGATAAACGAAAAGAGAATGCTGAGATATCCAACCAAAACCATTGTCTGCCTTTTCAATTTCTTTAATTCCGCTCTAATCAATCTCCTCATCATACATCGGCCTCCTGTCTTTTATAAAGCCACAGACTGATTCCAACGGAAACTGCCGCTGTTGCCCCCAGCAAAAAGAGTCCCCTGTCCATTGGATAATACAGGATATCCAACCCCCGCTGCAGATTATCCGTATACTCCAAAATGGTAAAAGGATAGGTGATACGGTATGCTGCCAAAACAGGCAGATGCATATCAAGACAATGAAACATGGACAACTGCCATGTAAACAAAAAATCAACGAGTACATAACAGTTAATCGCTATCATTGAAATCAGATTCCGTTTTCGAAGCAAAATGATCAGAAGCAGCACAGGCATTGTTGCACAGATGCTGCACAGAGACGTTCCCAGATAAATCCCGAAAATGCGGACAACATCCGGCATATAATTCCGCAGGAAAATTCCTCCTGTGACCGTATAGACAGTATAGATTCCCGAAAGTACCACGACAATCACAAGGGCTGAAGCCAGTTTTGATAAAAAAATCTGCCATCCAGGTATGCCGATCACCAGAATATTTTTCAATGTGTGATTCCTCTCCTCCAGTTCAAACAGGTTTAAAAGCATGACCGAAAAAGTAAACGGAATCATAAGAAAACTTCCAAACATGACATTCGCACCGATCAAATTCCTGAAGGGATATTGGTTTTTTATGCAGAGCAGTGTGCCAAACGCAGGGATCAGGATACCGACTGCCCACAACATCCCTGCTGTCTTCTGACGTCTCAGTTTCTTCAGCTCATTCCGGCATATGTTAAGCAATTCCCTCACCTCCGGTTATCCTTTTAAAATAATCTTCCAGCGTATCACTGCATTTGTTGATGGCATCTACATAAATATTTCGTCCTGCAAGAAACCTGACGATTTCCTTTGTCTGTATCCCCTCATCAAAAATCTGAATGCAGCCGTTCCTCATAATCCGATAATCATTGATATGAAATTCCTCTTCCAGCATATGGATCACTGTTTCTGTCGAATCTACAGACAACAGGATATAATGCATATTTCTTTTCTTCAATTCCTCATAAGGGCTTTCTTCCAGCAGAATTCCTTTGTCAATAATTCCTATCCTGTCTGCCAAAAGCTCAATCTCTGACAGAATATGGCTTGACAGCAGAATCGTTTTCCCACAGTCCTGCGCAAGCTCCCTGATAAAATTCCTTGTTTCCATTACCCCGATCGGATCAAGTCCATTAATCGGCTCGTCCAGTATCAGGACTTCCGGATCATGGATCATGGCAGCTGCAATCCCCAGCCGCTGCTTCATGCCAAGAGAAAACGCAGAAAACAGTTTTTTGTCTTTATAAGGCAGCCCAACCCTCTCCAGACTTTCTTTTACAGCATCCCGTTTTACATATCCCCGCAGGTCAGCAAGAATTTCCAGATTTTCCGTTGCTGTAAGGTTTGGATAAAACCCCGGTGTCTCAATCATGACCCCTGTCCGCCCCAAAAATTCTCTTTTATTCCCTTCAAAAGGCTGTCCGAACATATAGACAGTTCCTTCTGATATCATGGATAAACCCAACAGCATTTTCATTATTGTTGTCTTTCCGGCTCCGTTCCTTCCCAAAAGGGCATAAATTTCACCTTTATTTACATGGAGATCCACACCCTTTACCGCGGCAGTATCCCCATAATATTTCGTCAGCCCTTTCGTCTCAATGATAAAGTTATCCATCATCCCGTCATCCCTTTCTTCATGCGCTGCCTGTACGTCTGTCTGCCGTTCCATAGTATCACACTTTTTGCTCCTGTAACCTTACGAAAACCTTGCAAAAAAACTGCCCGGCCCGAAGGCAGAACAGTTCATGTATCATTTTCTGATAAAGGAAATTCCATGGCAAAACAAATCCCCTTCTTTTGGGGTTCTACAAAAATCTTCCCGCCCTATACAGCCTGTCAAAAAGAAATGGAATCTCTTTCTCCAAAATTCCCATGCCATTGTCACAAACTTTCACAACAACCGTAACACCAGACCGCACAATCTCTATCCAGATTTTAGAAGCCCTGCTGTGTTCCATTGCATTCTTAAGCAGATTATTCACACAGCGCTCATAAAAAACCCGGTCCACGCTGATCTGTATTTCGTCCATGTCTGATGTGAAATCATAGGAGACTCCATTTCGTTCAAAATCTGCAACCCAATTTGCAAAAACAGCCCTTGTTTCCTCTACGATATCCAATGGTTCCATTTCTGCTCTCTCTTCTTTGGAATTGAGCTTGAACCACTGAAACAAATCGTCCAGATACTCTTTCAGGACATATGCTTTTTCCCTTGCCTGCCGGACAGATTCTGCGTTCATTTCCCCATGAACATATTGATAATAAACGGCATCCAGATGACCGATGATAGATGTAAGGGGCGTGCGGATATCATGCGACAAACCGGTCATGAGCTCTTCGTTCCTTCGTTCCAGCCGCTTTGTCTTTATGATGCGTTCCTTATTATCCATCATAATCTGATTGAGCTTATAGCAGGTATCTGATAAAAAGGAATGTTTCCTGATCAGGATTCTTCTATCTGTTTCCCCCTTTATGATGTCATCTAATACCTGGTTGATTTTTTTAATCTGCCTGCAGATCCCTGCCAGCAATAACATGAAACCCAGACAGATTATCATCAGCGCTATCATTTCCATATGCATTTACTGCCCTCCTCCAAAGCGGTAGCCGACGCCCCTGACTGTCTGTATTATCCTCGGATTTTCCGGATCATCTTCTATTTTCTTTCTGATCTTACTGACCAATGCCATAATGTTATTATCGTCATAGACATAATCATTCTTCCATACAGCCTTATAAATCTGTTTTTTTGTATAAGCACGCTTCGGAGACGAGGCAAGAAAATACAACAGGTCAAATTCTTTTTCGGTCAACAGCACTTCTTTGTTTTCTTTCAATATTCCTTTTATCTGCGGAACAATCGTAATCTTATCGAAACAAATCTCTTCCTTCGGTAAAATTCCATTCTTTAACACCGTATTCCTCCGAATCTGGGACGCAGCCCTCGCCAGCAGTTCCTCCATATTAAAGGGTTTCGTTACATAATCATCTGCACCGATTTCCAAGCCGCTTACCTTATCTGACGGAGAATTTTTTGCAGTCAGCATAATCACAGGAACCGCATACAGTTTCCGTATTTCCCCCAGGACTTCAAAACCATTTTCACCATGCAGCATCACATCCAGCAGCACAAGATCATATTTTGTCCGTGACAGCTTATCAAGCCCCTGTTGCCCATTCCACGCCGTATCCACTTTATATAACCCACACATACAGTTTTGCAGCAGCTCCAAAAGAGACCGGTCATCATCTATAATCAGAATTCTGTTCATGATCCACATTTCTCCGTTCTTTCAAGTCTCATACTGTACACAGTCCATACAGCCACATTGAAATTATATGTGGAAATTCGGACTATAACAAGTATCTAAAATATTTTCTGCTTGACACACACAGACTATCGTGATAGTCTGTAATTAATCAGCAGACTATTGTAATAGTCTACAGGCTGGAATCGACAGAATAGAGAATGAAGATGGCCAAGCGGCAAATTAAGCCAGAATGGAGGATTGATTACTATGAAACTATTCGACTCAGAATTGAAAGTCATGGAAGTGCTCTGGGAACAGGGCACGAAATCAGCCCGCGATATCGTGGACGTACTGTCACAGCGCATCGGCTGGAACAAGAACACCACCTACACGGTGATCAAGAAGTGTATCGAAAAGGAAGCTGTCAGCCGCGAAGATCCTGGCTTTCTCTGCACACCTCTGGTCACCAGAGACGAAGTGGCGCGCAGTGAGACCGAGCAGCTGATCGACAAGATGTTCGGCGGTTCCAGTGAATTGTTTTTTTCATCATTTCTGAAAAATCAGGGAATCTCGGAAGAAGATGCCGAGAGGCTTTCCCGTATGATCAAGGAGGCGAAATAACATGTTACATTTCAGATTTTCCATGCCCTTACATTTTATGATGCTTTACGGAAGTGTGCTGCTGCTCATGGTGCTGGCGCTGCGCCTTCTTCTGAAAAAGAGACTGCCGGGCTATGTTTTCCCCCTTTTGTGGGGACTGGTGATCGTCCGCTTTCTCGTCCCCTTCTCCTTAAGCAGCCCGCTCAGCGTGAAGGCTCCCGGCCTGCTTTCAGCGCCTGCCGTCACAAGCGTCACTGTTTCCGCAGAAGCCGTCGCCTACCATGAACCCTCTACGGAATATCTGTCTGAGGATACGGAGATTGCTTCCGTCACAGAAGACGCGGACACAAATGATGCCATCGTCACAAGTATGCCGGGTACATCCGCCACAGCCGGTCCCCGTCTGACTGCAGATACCGACTTTGTCATCTCCCAGTCAACGGAAAACGCAACAGATCGCTCCACTGTCCTGTCAGCGGACGTCCTGCCTTTCTTCTACAGGCATGATTCGCTGCGAACTCTGCTGCCGGTCTTCTATCTGTCCGGCGTCATCGTTACGGCGCTCCTCCTGCTGCTGCAAAGACAACGCTATGTCCGGAGGCTGAGAGAAAGCCTGCTGGTGGAGCACAACGAAACCGTCAATACACTCCTGCGCGAGATGCAGATGGCACATATTCTGGTCTTTACCAATGACGAGATCGCCTCCCCTCTCGTGTGCGGCCTTCTCTCACCCCGTATTTATCTGCCGGCACGGATGGACTTTGGGAATACGGAGATGCTGCGCCACATCCTGGCTCATGAGACCATGCATATCAGACGCCGGGATAACTGGGTTAAGGCGGCCATGCTGGCCACGCTCTGCCTTAACTGGTTTAACCCGCTTGTCTGGCTGATGGCCGGATGCCTGGCATCCGATCTGGAAACCGCCTGCGACGAAGCCGTGCTGCGCGCCTGCCGGGAGGAAAATGCAAGACAAAGCTATGCCTGCAGCCTCCTTGCCATGGCCGTGAGCGCCAGCCGTTCTCCCCTCCTGTACAGCGCCTTTTCCAAGACAGAGGTGGAGCGAAGGATCCAGCGCGTACTGCGCTACAAAAGGACGTCCCTCTTCATGCTGTGCACCGTCTCCCTGCTGCTTACCTGCAGTACCGTGGTGTGCGCTACCGGCGGGCAGGCTCCCTTTGACTCCTGCCTGAGCAGTACCTGCTATTACGGAAGTCCCGATTCCCGCTGGGCCTTCAAGGTTTCTCTGACCCGCGACATCGCGCTTGGCAGGAATCCCGGAAAACGGGCGGACGACACGATCCTGGCCGTCTTAAAGGCGGACGACACCGGCGATCCCGACCTGATGTCGGAACAGATTCGGGAAGCTCTGGCCACAGAATTTCATGTGGAAAAGAATGCCTTTGCCCCCAGCTATACCCTCTGCCTCGATTCGGAGACCGAAGCCGAAGAATACGCATCCTGGGGCCTGACCAGAAACGAAAACGGCTTTTTTCTCTATCAGGGCAGCCCGGTCCACAGTTTCGCCGATGAGCTGAACAAAATCTGGCAGTCCAATATGGGC
>ERZ808042.865-NODE-865-length-12404-cov-3.341608_pt1 | contig 12404 bp, 10 predicted proteins | sample MGYA00380193_ERZ808042 | MGnify/ENA primary metagenome ERZ808042 (study PRJEB31490, sample SAMN06133401) | mouse gut metagenome | isolation source: M1_2 | host: mice | place: China: Chengdu | collected 2015-05 ...
CCGGGTTATACTTACAAAAAAAGCAATCTTAATCTTAGCAATCTCATAAATGACCGCCTTACAGCATTTGAAGATTTATTTATGCAAAAGGATTTGACGGTTGAACAATCCATATCCCCGGAAGTTTATATATTAGGCGATATGCAACTGCTACAAAAAGCATTGGATAATCTTTTGGGAAATGCGGCGGCGTATTCGGAAGCCGGAAATCAAATAATCGTGAAGTTATGGGAAGAAAATGAAAAAGTTAATTTGACGATTGAGAATACAGGCGCACATATCCCCGACGAAGCCATTTCCAAACTGTTTGAACCTTTTTATAGGATAGACCAATCGCGAAACCGGCAAACTGGCGGCACAGGTTTAGGACTGTATATTGTAAAAACCATTCTTAACTTGCATGAAGCAAAAATTGAAGTTACTAATACCTTGCAAGGCGTCATTGTTTCAACACAGTTTTAGGTAATATCTCAAAGGCGACGAGCTTTTTCAGCTTGCCGCCTTTTCTAACGCAAGTTTGCGTTTCTCCACATAAAAAACATATTCAATTCAAAATAGATTCAAGTTAGGACAGTATTCTTTAACTGTACCCGGAAAGGGTAACAGAAAGGAGCTTCTACTATGAAGAAATATTTAACAATCATTCTCGCCACCCTTTTTACTATGAGTGTGTTTACGGGGTGTGCAAGGCGAAGCAGTTCGCCGGAACAAAGCAACGTATCGACCACCAATTCCCCTATCACTACTTCGGAACCGGGGGAAATGCCGGACAATTCCTTTAGTAAAGAGGAATACCAAAAATTGTTGGCTCTGCAATTAGACGGTTATGAGGATATGACTGTTTCAGATTATCGAAACCATATTGCAAAGTTGACAGATACGGCAGAATACAGAGATTTGTTGGAAAGGTTTTGGAAAAGCCAAATTCTCTATGGGGTGAAAGATACCGACGGAACAGCTTCATTCTTGTTTTATGTGCTGCCACTTGCAGGAGATGAATGGGAAACCCAAAATTTCAGTGAGGAAGTGAGGACTTCTAATACAGCAGATAACACAAGGTTGGAATATTCATTTTCTTTAACTATTTTAGACGCAGACACACTTACTATCCGGGAATACAATGCTACCCGCTTAAATGTAATAAAGGGTATGCAGGATATATTAGGCGATAAGACAGTTGAGGAATTGCAGAATACTAATTCCATATTGGCTGACATTCAAAGTGATACGGATAATCTAATTAAACAATTAGAAACAGAAAAAATGGAAATCTCCATTGAATACGCATACTTTCCAGCTCCAATACAGGGCATAGACAAAGAAAACAGTCAATCGCAGGAGGGGAGCGAACAGGAAACACGCGAGTATTCCAATGGAACGGAAGAAGATTATCGTTCTCTGCTTACTTTGAAAACGCCTGATTATCAGAATACGCCAATTAAGGATTTTAACACTTCTTTATTGGCGTGGGCGAATGAAAATCGTGAAAGAATGGAAAGAATTGATGAAGATACTAAATTCAATGACTTTTCCGTTACTTTAACCGCCGAGGAACTTTCTTTTGTGAAGTTGACGGTATTTTTATCCGGCATGGAGAATGGCAAAGCGATTCAGAGCAGCTACGCCGAAACAGAATTGAATCCTTACTACGGTGAATATCTGCCGGAAAAAATCACCAGTGGAAGCCTTGATGTGGCAAGATGCAGTTTATACTATCAATTTTCTTACCGCATTTCAGAAACAGAAACAGTCACAGTCGGTGAACGTGACCGCCAAATTGAAAATATGATAAATGCAGTACAAACATTTTGGGGCGATATGGACGTTGAAAGTGCATTGAAAATGAGTGAAAGCGATATAGTGAAAAAACTGGAAGAGATTGCAGCCATATATACCACTGACCATATAACAATCACTATCAACAAAGAGCAAATTCATTTTGAACGTATGGACGAAAGGGCATATAGAAATTAACAGATACAGCTCCTTTCGGGGGTGACAAACAACTACACTTTTTATTATCTGCCGGACGATGGCAAAGAAAAAAAGCCGCCGCTATGGGGAGATTCACCTCATAAGCGGCGGTCTGCCGTTTCCGCTGGATTATCTGCTTGGAATTCGGGAAGGTTAGAGGTAATATGCAGATGACCCTATCGGATGAAAGGCGAAAAACTTTAGGGGTGATTTGGGATTTTTGCAATACGATTCTGCCTTTCGTTCCCGAAAAGTGGTCGTTTCGTTCCCTCCGCCCGAAAAACGGAAATTTTCTGCCGATATAAAAGGTGAAAGTCTTTGCAGAATTTGAGGTGATGGATATTGGATATAGCAGTTGTGGATGATGAAAAAGCAATCCGGGAGCATATCTGCGCCATGATTGAAGAACAGAAACCGGGGAACAGCATAGAAGCCTGTGCCACGGGAGAGGAGCTTCTCGCATCGGAGAAGCGGTTTGACATTGTTTTCCTTGACATACAGATGGGCGGCATGAACGGCATTGAGGCGGCGGGGAAGCTGCGGGAGCGGCAGGAGGACGCTGTCCTCATATTTATTACGGGCATTAAGGAATATGTGTTTGACGCCCTTGACCTCTATGCGTTCCACTACCTTTTGAAACCGCTGGATGAAAAGAAATTTGCGGAAGTGCTGGAAAAGGCGGCATGGGAGGCAAAGAAAAAGAAGGAGAAGAAATGCATCTTCTTAAAAACGAGGAACCTTACGCTTGACCAGTCTGATATCCTGTATGTCGAGAGCAGGGCGAAGAAACTGGAGATACACACCGCCGGGGCGGATAAGGCCATAGAGATCTATGCGTCTATGGATGAGCTGGAGGGGCAGCTTGGGGAGGATTTCTACCGCTGCCACCGGGCGTACATCGTGAACATGGCGCATATCACGGAGTATGACAATGAGAGTATAACCCTTACAAACGGCGACAAGGTATATCTGACCAAAAAGAAGTATGGCGGGTTTGTAAAGGCGTATATGTGGTTTTTGCAGAACGGGGGTGTGTCCAGTGTTTGAAATGGTAAATGTCATTTTCTCCGTGTGCCTTTATTTAGTTCAGGGATACTGCCTGCAATATTTTTATGGGAGCTTTCTGGAAAGTAGGACAAAGGACAGGAGACGGGGCGGTCTGGCAGTGGCGGCTTTGTATGCAGTGTTCAGGCTGGCTTTGTTCTGGGCTGTTCCGTCAAAAAGCTGGGATTACAGGGTGGAAGTCTGGAAGATGCTGTTGGCATTGTGTGTGCTGGCTGTTCTTGCCGCTTGTTTTTACAAAGCGTTCCAGTTGATTACGGTTTTTCTTGTGGTTGCTTTTCAGGCTGTTGCGGATATCAGCCGTTATGTGACAGCCATACTGTTAGGTGAGCTGGGGGAAGGGCTGCTCGGACTGTGGAACTGGCTCGCTGGGAATGGGATGCCTGCAACGGAAGATGCATTCCGCATTGCCGTAAATGCAGGGCTGGCTATCCAGTGGATTATTGAGTGCCTGGTCATTGCGCTGGTTCTGTATCTGTCACTGAAAAAGATAGTGCGGGATTTCCGTGAGAAGGAGCATGGCATCAGCAGGATGGAGCTTCTATTTATCCTTACTCCGGCGGCTGCGGGGCTGATGCTCTGTATGCTGTTACGCATTATCATGGTCACGGTGGAGGATGGTGCGGCGAGGCTTTTGTATGACAGGTATCCAATATTGCTCTTTGTACTTCCTGCAATCCTGTTCCTGTCGCTTCTTTCCATCCTGTATGGGGTGAAGCTGTTCCAGGACATGGTCTGTTGGAACAGGGAAAAGAGCGGCCGGATTGTTCTTGAAAAGCAGGTGCAGAGCCTGCAGGAACATATGGAGGAGATGGAACGCATCCATTCCGGCATAAGGGGGATGAAGCATGATATGAAGAACACCCTTTCCGTCATCCAGCGTCTTTCCGCCGGGAGCGGCGGGGCGGAAAACGGGGAACTGCAGGCATACCTGTCCGATCTGAACCAGAGTATGGAAAGGCTGGATGTCCGCTTTAAGACAGGGAACACGGTGGTGGATACTCTGCTGAACATGAAATACCATGAAGCGGAGCGGGATGTGCCGGGGATTGAAATGGATGCCGGGAAGCTGCTGTTCCCGAAAGAACTTGCCATACACAGCTATGATATAGGCGTTGTCTTGGGGAACGCCGTGGATAATGCGATGGAAGCCTGCCGCAGACTAAGGGAGAAAGAGCCGGAGGCAGATGTCTTTATCCGGCTGTGTTCCCTGCAGAAAGGTAATCTGTTGATCCTGAAAGTGGAGAACAGCTTTGATGGGCGGCTGGTGCGGAAACCGCAGAAGGAATTCCCCATGACGGATAAGGCTGACAGGGAGAACCACGGGATAGGGCTTGCCAACATCAAAAGCACGGCGGAGAAGTATCAGGGGACAATGGATTTCAAAGTAAAGGGCAGGGTGTTCATCCTGTCCGTGATGATGAAAAATGAAAGACTAACTATTAAAAGTCAAGCCTAAAATAAAAAATTTTGAATGGATTGCAGAAATGCACTTCATATATATCAGAACCTTGAAAATTGCATGACAAACAGAGCATCATTACAGGTGCTCAAAAGGAGATATGGAATGATATAAACTATGCTGCTTTGATGTACGCCTGTCCAGATTTTTCTAGCTGGTAAATCACACGAACAAGTTTCTTTGCGGCATGTGAAATAGCAACATTATAGTGTTTCCCTTCCGCACGTTTTTTGGCAAGGTAGGCTGCGAATGTTGGATCCCAATGGCAGACAAACTTTGCAGCATTGAACAAGGCATAGCGAAGATATCTGGAGCCACGCTTTTCCATGTGTGAGTATGCTGAGTCAAGCTGTCCCGACTGATAGGTAGACGGAGACAATCCGGCATAGGCAAGTATCTTGTCTGGAGAGTCAAAACGGCTGAAATCGCCTATTTCAGCGATTATCATGGCACCCATACGATAGTTGATTCCCGGAATGGAGAGAATGGGGGAATTGATTTCGTCCATAATGATTTTGATTTCCTTTTCTATTTCTTCGATTTCAGTATCCAGTTCCTGAATCAGTTTGATAGTGTGTTTTAATTCAAGCGATTTTGCAGGCATATTTGAGCCGATGGAACTTCTTGCAGCTTCGCGGAACAAGATAGCGGTATCTTTGGAATAGCGTCCCTTAGAGGCTGTTTCCAAAAGATTTGTCAGTCTTGTAAGATGTGCGGAGGCAACATTGGAAGCACCGGGAAATTCGGATAACAAGGCATAAACAGAAGCCATATGGAGTGTGGGGACCATCTTTTCTAATTCAGGAAAAAGAATCAGAGCAAGTCGGGAAACGGAGGTTTTCAGTTTTGCCCGTTCCTTTACCTTGTCAAAACGGTAACGGGTTAATGACTTTAGCTCCTCATTATGGTATGATGTATCTGAGTAGGACTTTAGGTTTACATCAGACATGAGCATGGAAGCAATCGTGCGGGCATCAACCTTATCCGTTTTGGTCTGTCTAAGGCTTAGACTTTTTCTGTACAGATTCGTATGTAACGGGTTGATAACAAAGGTGGCTAGACCTTTATCAACAAGGAAGCCCAAGAGATTGTAGCTGTAGTGTCCAGTAGCTTCCAGTCCTACTTTTACTTTGCTAATATCTCCGGTGGAAGAACATATTTTGCTGTAAAGCTCTTCATAGCCTTCCCGGTTGTTTGAGATGGTAAAGGGCTTGTAGAGGGTTTCGCCATCAGAGTTAGTGATAAAGCAGTCATGTTTATCTTTTGCAATATCAATTCCAACGTAAATCATGAAAAATCTCCTTTGAATGTATTTGACACTGTTTGGAACCCACTGGCACTCCTTGCGATTGTAACCTCGTTCCAAATAAACCGTCATGCGGTATCTAACTGATTAACAAATATACAAAGAGCCTGTGGTTGGAGCCTTTCCAAAACCATCAAGTGGTAGGAGAAATGAACCAATCCACAGTATCTCCAATAGTATAGCATACAGTCCTTGGAGAGGGACTATAAACACTACTACTATATAATACGAGGAGAAATGAAGATGGACTTTGGAGTGACAGGTAATTTTGGAGGACGCTATCTGGCGGAACAGTACCGGAAAAATGCGGCGGCAGGCACGGGCAGCGGCGTGAGTTTTGCGGAACTTGCGGCGGCAAAGGCGGAGGAGAAAGGAACAGCGGCGGGGATGAGTTTCAAGGATATGTGGCAGGCGAGGTTTCCGGGGGCATATTACAACGTCATGGACACATCTAAAATTGATGGCTCTTTATGGGGCAGGAATGATTATCCGTGGGATAAATATTTCAGCAATCATGCAGATGATTCTGTTCTGGATTGGAAACCATCGGGTGCGGAGCCTGCTATGCTTGACTCCCGGGTGCAGGCAAAGATTAATTCCACCATAGGCAGGAAGTCCATTGTTGTTCCGCCAAAACTGGAAGAAAAGATGAAGAATGACCCGGAGCTGGCAAGGGGTGTTATGGCAAAGGTTGAGGGTTTTATTGCGGAGCAGGATATTATGAACCCGAATCCCCGGAAAGGTTATCTGATTGCTTTGGATGAAAATGGGGATATTGCGCATGCATGCGTGACAAGTGAAGGGATGTCAGTGTCATCGGCAGAATTCATAGAAGCCCGCAAAGCAAGGGAAGAAAAACACGCTGAGTATGAGAGGCTGGCGGAGGAAAGTGCCCTGAAACGCAGGCTGATGGAGCAGCGGGCAGTCCGGTAGCAGACCAGGCGGGTTATATCATATGGGGAAGGATGAAACCCTGCGGAGATCGACATTAAGCCTGTACAGGATATTTCCGGTGACCGTGAAATATCCTGTATTTAATATGTGATCTTTGAACACTACCAAACGTTCCTTGTCTGTAGAGGCCTGTAGATTGTGTAAGGCCGACTGCATTACTGTACTTTAAGCAGTTTCTTTTTATTCGATGGTAAAGAAAAGGTCGGATCGCTTCAAGGCCGGCCGCAGCGCCATATAGACGATAACGGATACGACCGTGGAAGTCACCGCATTGATGGAAGTGGATGCGATGTTCCATGCCAGGGTCACATCGGCGGCGGGTCTGCCCAGGATCAGCCGCTTGTAGAAGTAGCCGACGAGTGGATCGAAGATGACATTGAACAAAAGCCCGCCGACCGCTGCGGCGATGGTCCATTTTAATACTTTGGCGTTATCTTTTTCCGTACTGATATGGCCGAGTCTGTGAGCGATCAGACCGGTGATCAGGCCAATGCACAGTTTCAGGATAAAGGTCTTGGGCGCATAGAGGATATAGTAGGGATCCAGAAGATCGCCTATGGTCATGCCGATGGCTCCACCCGCGCCGCCGTATAAACCGCCCAGCAGAAGCGCACCCAGAACACATACCGCATTGCCCAGGTGAATGGATGTGGCATCTCCGCCGGGCAGCGTGATCTTGATCTGCAGGAAGGTAAATACCACGTAGGAGAGCGCAGCGAAGACGCCCGTCATAACAAGTTTCAGCAGTTTTTCATTTTTCATGGTGATCCCTCATTTCTTCTGGTTTTGTATTTGCTTTTATCAGTTACTGTTATCGGTTTTTCTTTATGATATACAGTATAGTATGAATTATAAGCAAAAATGGTATGATGAAAAGTGCCAATTTAAGATTTTATGACCATACCAGAAGAAAACAGGACAGGTAACTGTGAGAGTATTGCTTTTCAGTTACTTTTTTTATGGTATCTGTCCGGCAGAATCCGGCAATACTACACGATATACGATCAATACCCAATCTAATATCAGGAAGCATCTCTGACAAGGAGAGAACACGAAGAAAAATGAGGCAGGCACATGGAACAGCAGCGCAGATCACACGGTAAATATGACTTATGCAGTCAAAAGAACTGGACAGCAGGACTCTTAACGGCAGACTTCTTTTTCTATGTATGGCTGTTCTTTCTGCTGGCGGTGTTCGGCTGGCTGTGGGAGGGGTTTCTGTATCTTTTTAAAGATGACATGTATGTCAACCGCGGTTTCCTGACGGGACCGTGGCTTCCAATCTACGGGATAGGCGGTGTTATGCTGGAAGTGCTGTTTCACAGATGGCGGGACAGACCGGTGCTGACATTTGTATCATCCATGGCGGTATGTACGATGTTGGAATATGCGGCTGGCTGGTATCTGGAATTGACCTGGGGAGTCAGATGGTGGGATTACAGCGCCATGCCCTGGAATCTGCATGGACGGGTGTGTCTGTACGGCAGCATTTTCTTCGGTCTGGGCGGGCTGCTGCTCATCTGGCTGGTAAGTCCGCTTTTCTATTCGCTGTACTGCAGGATTCCATGGCGGATTCAGGCAGGAGCAGGTATCCTGTTATTACTGCTTTTCACGGCAGATGCGTCCTACAGCGCCATGCGGCCGCATGTAGGGATGGGCGTTACGTACCGGTGAGACACGGCAGTGACGGTCAATGCGGTGGCGTTTACGTGCAGGTGAGATGCGGCAGCGACTGTCGATGCAGTGGCATTTACGTGCAGGTAAAATGCGGCAGTGACGGTCAATGCAGTGGCGTTATGTACCGGTGACCTGCAGTCCGGCCATCTGCCGCCACTTTCCGTGCAGATATCTGATCACGAAGCAGGTGATTCGGCAGAGCCAGTCCAGAACCATGGCGATCCATACGCCGATGGCTCCATATCCCATCTGCACGCCGATCACATAACTGAAACCGATGCGGAAGATAAACATGGAGGCGATGGACACGATCATGGTATAGCGCACATCGTTGCAGGCCCTGAGCATATTGGGCAGGGTGAAGGACAAAGGCCACAGGAAGCAGGCGCAGCCGTTGTGGATAAAGACAAGTATCCGGGCCAGCCGGGTGGTCTCGGCACTGAGTCCATACAATCCGAGGATCGGGTTCAGGATCAGGAAGAGGACGATATTCAGCGCAATCGTGGGTATGTAGGCCATGATGATCAGCTTTTTCGTATAGAGGCGCACCTGTTTTTCGTCGCCGGCTCCCACACACTGGCCGATGACGGTGATCATGGCAAGATTGACGGCCTGTCCCACGAGGATGCCCACACTGTCCAGATTGTTGGCGACGCCGTTGGCAGCGATCTGGACGGTGCCGAAGCCGGAGATAATGCTCACCACGAGTACGCGTCCAAGCTGGAAGATGCCGTTCTCCACGCCGCTGGGGATGCCGATGTAGAGAATCTTCTTCACCATACCGGGATCCAGGTGGAAAGGCTCTTTTACAAAGCAGATATCCAGTGCCGGGTTGCGTAACAGGACATAGAGAACGATGCTGCCTACGGCTCTGGAGATCAGTGAGGGGATCGCCACACCGGCAGCGCCCATGTGGAGACCGAAAATACATATGGCATTTCCGGCAACATTGATCAGGTTGATCAGGATAGAGACTTTCAGCGTGACCTGGGAATTACCCATGGAGCGGAACAGCGCCGCGCAGGCATTGTACACTGCAAGGAATGGGAAGGAAAAGGCGGAGATCGTCAGATAGATCAGCGCGCTCTCCATAACATCCGACTCGATGCTGCCAAAGAATAAATGCAGCATGGGCCGCCTGAGCAGGACGACGATCAGGCCGATCAGCACGCCCGCAAAGATTACGGTATATAACAGCTGTCTGGCGGACCTTCTGGCATCTTCTTTGTGTCTGGCTCCCAGACACTGGGAAGTCACCACGGCGCCGCCCGTCGCCAGTGCGGCCATGATATTGAACATCAGGATATTGATCATGTCCACCAGCGAGACGCCGGATACGGCCGCCTCTCCCACGGAAGAGATCATCATGGTATCCGCCATGCCCACCGTGATGGCCAGCGCCTGCTCGAAGATCAGCGGTATGATCAGTTTTCGTAAGTCTTTACCGGAAAAAAGCGGTTCCATTTTTATCCCCCATGTCTTTTTTTCTTTATGTTTCGGACAGCACTTTCACTTGCGGCCCTGCCTTCTTCCTATTATAATCTATGGTAAACGATAAAGGAATCAGAAAATGCAGAAAACCAGGAAAGGAATGTAACAGGACTGTTACGAAGGAACAGAAGAAAATGACAGACCAGAACGAATATTTAAAGGATCCGCGGCTGATCGAAACGCATTACGGTGAGGAGTACGAGCATTACTACAATGCCATTGTGCCGCCCGTTTTTCTCAATTCTCTCAATGTTTTTCCGGGTATTGACGAGTATTACGACAGTGATAAATCGGATAAACATGTTTACTGCTACGGTCGGGTACAGAATCCTACCGTCCGCATTCTGGAGGATAAGATCGCGGCGCTGGAGCATGGAGAGAAGGCGTTCGTCTTTTCCTCCGGGATGGCGGCGGCCACTACGGCGGTGATGGCGGTGTGCCATACAGGCTCCCATATCGTCTGCGTGTGCAATGTGTATGGCCCGCTCAAGACTTTTTTGACGCAGCACTGCACAGAGCACTTCCAGATGCAGGTTACCTTCGTGAAAGGTGACAGGCTGGAGGAATTTGAGGAGGCCATAACGGACGATACGGATCTGGTGGTGCTGGAGAGCCCTTCTTCCATTATGATGACACTGCAGGATATCCAGGGGGTGGCGGCCATCGCGGGAGCGCACCGGGCCAGGATCTATATTGACAATACCTATTGCACGCCGATCTTCCAGAATCCGCTTGATCTGGGGGCAGACATGGTCATGCATACGCTGTCAAAGTATATCGGCGGCCACAGTGATATCATCGGCGGGGTGCTGGTGGCGAAGGATAAGGAGCTGCTTGAGAAATTATCACTGATGCGGGAGCTGTACGGCGGTATTTTAGGACCGATGGAAGCCTGGCTGGGCATTCGCGGTATCCGCACGCTGGAGGTGCGTCTGCGGCAGCATGAAAAGACGGCCCTGGCTGTGGCACAGTTTCTGGAGCAGCATCCGAAGGTGAAAAAGGTGCATTATCCGGGGCTGCCCTCTTTTCCGCAGTACGACCTGATGCAGAGGCAGCAGAGAGGCAGCTGCGGCCTTATGAGCTTCGAGCTTGATGGTTCGGTGGAGCAGGCGAAGGCGTTTTGTCAGGCCCTTCGCGTCTTTAAGATCGGGGTAAGCTGGGGCGGCTTCGAGAGTCTTGTGACCATGCCGTTTGCGAGAGCGTCCGAGGAGGAAACGGTTTGGCTTGGTGGGGCACAGAATTTGATCAGGATCCATTGCGGCCTGGAAGGGGAGGAGAATCTGATCGCGGATCTGGAACAGGCATTTGCCGCTTTATAGGGACGGGCAGCAGTTTTCAGCTTAGCGGTTCATGCGTTATAGGATAAGGCGGCCCGTGTCAACAGATGGGGAGATGGGAACCTGTGCAGGAACTGCAGAAGAGAGAGTGATGCAGGAGGTTTACGGATGGAACTGCAGAAGAGAGCGTGATGCAGGAGGTTTGTGGATGAAGCTGTTGATCATAGAAGACGATACCGGTTTAAACCGTGGCATATCCTTTGCGATGGAGCAGGAGGGATATGCGGTGGTGAGCGCACGCACGTTGCGGGAAGGAGAGGCGCTTTTTGCGCAGGAAAAACCGGATGCCGTTATATTGGACTTGAATCTGCCCGACGGCGACGGTCTTGACTTCTGTAAGAAGGTGCGTCAGCGGCCTGGCACAGAAGGAGAGACGGTAATCCTGATGCTGACGGCACGGGATCTGGAGACGGATGAGATCATGGGGCTGACGAGCGGGGCGGATGACTATATCACGAAGCCTTTCTCGGTCTCCGTCTTAAAGATCAGACTGCAGAATATCCTGCGCAGGAAAGGGGAGCGGAACGAAGCGGTGCAGACGACGATCACGTCCGGGGATGTGACGCTGGATCTGCGGACGTTTCGTGCTTTTAGTCAGGGAGAGGAGCTGGACCTGAGTATGACGGAATTCCGGCTGCTGCAGTTTTTTCTGGAGAATAAGAACCGGGCGCTGTTAAAGGAGCAGATCCTGCAGCGGGTGTGGGATGTGGACGGTAACTATGTAGAAGAGAATACGCTGTCTGTCAATATCAGCCGCCTGCGCAGGAAATTGGGCGGCGATCATATCCGCACCATTCAGGGCATTGGCTATCTGTGGGAGGAGAAGGCGTGATGGGTGCGGCAGGGCAGTTTACGGCGGGTAGGATGATTATGGACTGCGGGAAGGCGAATCGGCTTATGACAGGACAGATCATGATAAGTCATGCCGGCAGGGACGGGATCACCGCAGGGCAGACAGTAATCTGGATCCTGGCGGTCTGTCTTGGGCTGTGCCTGACGGCGTTTGCTGTGGGTACGGCCTGGTTTTTGCTGCAGTGGCGGAAGATGGACCGGATTCTGGACAGCTTTCAGCGGAGCAGTCCGGACGGTGAGAGACGTGACATGCCGGTTGATGTGGATATTCAGGAGACAAGGGAATCCA
>ERZ808042.874-NODE-874-length-12296-cov-3.038137_pt1 | contig 12296 bp, 11 predicted proteins | sample MGYA00380193_ERZ808042 | MGnify/ENA primary metagenome ERZ808042 (study PRJEB31490, sample SAMN06133401) | mouse gut metagenome | isolation source: M1_2 | host: mice | place: China: Chengdu | collected 2015-05 ...
CCTTTTCTGTTTTTTCGCTGACGGGTGTTTTCGCCCTACCGCATCAGCTCAGCCAGCTCATCGATCAGGCTGTCAAACAGTTTGAGCGCATCCTCGACAGGTTTCTTTGTCGACATGTCAACGCCTGCGTCCTTTAAGATGGACACAGGATCTTTGGAACATCCAGCACTCAAAAAGTTTTCCTTGTAAGCTTTCACGGCTGGTTCGCCCTCGTTCAAGATCTTCTGTGAGAGTGCGATCGCAGCAGAGAATCCGGTAGCATACTGGTATACATAGAAGTTGTAGAAAAAGTGTGGGATACGAGCCCACTCGAGGTCGATCTTTGCATCGTGCACGATATCCTTGCCAAAGTACAAATCGATCAGATCATGGTAGATCCTGCATGCGGATTCGGAGTTGATGCTCTCGCCATTTTGTACCATCTGGCTCATCTTCAGCTCAAACTCTGCAAACATTGTCTGCCGAAAAAGCGTTGTACGGAACTGCTCCAGAAAATAATTGATCAGATATGCCTTCTGCCCGGGTTCCTCTGTTGTCTCAATCAGATGATGAATCAGCAGCGCCTCATTGCAGGTCGACGCCACCTCTGCCACAAAGATCTGATAGCCCGCATAAATGTACGGCTGGTTCGCATCCGAATACCAGGAATGCAGAGCGTGCCCCATCTCGTGCGCCAGAGTAAATACACTGTTCAGGTTTTCCTGATAATTCAGAAGCACATACGGATGCGTCCCATAGGCGCCCCAGGAATAGGCTCCGCTTTTCTTGCCCTGATTTTCATACACATCGATCCACCGGGAAGAAAATCCTTCCTTCAAAAGCCCAAGATACTCCTCTCCCATGGGGCGCAGGCCCTCCAGCACCATTTCCTTTGCTCTCTCAAAGGAGATGCTCTGTCCGTCGTCCTCCACCATCGGCACATACAGATCGTACATGTGCAGTTCATCCAGGCCCAGAAGCTTTTTTCTCAGCTCCACATACCGGTGCATCTGCGGAAGAGCTTTGTGTACTGCATCCATCAGATTATCATAAACCGATACCGGAATATGGCTGCGGTCCAGCGCCGCCTCCAGATCCGAACCATATCTGCGGACCTTTGCATGAAATACCTCCTGCTTTACATTGGCGCGGTAAACCGCTGCCAGCGTATTGCGGTATTTCCCATACATCCCGTAAAGTGCATGAAAAGCGTCACGCCTGACTCTCCGGTTCCGGCTCTGCAGAAAAGTCAGAAATCTGCCATGTGTTATCTCCGTCGGCTCTTTGTTTTCTCCTTCTATCTCCGGAAAACGAAGATCTGCGTGATTGAACATGGAAAAGATATCCTTCGGCCCTTCTGCAAGCTCTCCGACTGCCGCCAGCAGTTCCTCCCGCTCCCGGTCAAGGACATGTTCTTTCTGTCTTATCATATTTTCAAAATAGTGGCGATATACCAGAAGTTCTTCCTTCTCTTCCAGAAATTTTTCGATCGTTTTATCCGGAAGTCCGAGAAGCTCCGGCTCCATATATGCCTGTGCTTCCGAAAGTTTCACCAGAAGCCCCTGCGCCCGGTTCGACAGATTCTGATAAGTACTGTTGTCTGTATTCTCATGAAGTCTCTGCCCGGCATAGACATAGACCTTCTCCGCCAGCCTGTTCAGTTCCTCACAGGTTCTCTGCGCCTCCAGAAGCAGCTCTGCGCACTCTCCAAGACGTCCCTGATACTGAGAAAGTTTTCGGATATCCTGTTCCAGTTTCCTGAAATCTTCTTCCCATTCCCTGTCATCCCTGTACAGATCCTCGATCGCCCAGGTGTCCTCCCATGCTGCTTCTTCCCGTGTTATCAGTCTCTTTTCTGCCATGTCCTGTCCTTTCCTTTCCTGATCTGTTTTCCGGCCTGCGCCGTTTCCCCCTTCACAGCTGTACAAACCTGTCTGCTTATCTTTGTACCCATCTCCCCGTTGTCTCGTCTTTTTGCAATACCAGCGCAGCTTCCTCGCTCCCCCGGTCAAAATAGATTTCCGTGCAGGAATCCTCCAGTTCAATTTCAAAACGGTTTCTTGCGCCGATTCTGCTGTTGCATCCGCCGAACGCCGTATAAAACGAACAGTATACGGCATGATCCTGCTGTTTTGTTACAATATCTCTGATATATCCCATGGAACCTGCCACCGATGTTTCCAGCATCATTGCGGATCCGTCTGCCGATACGGTATAACCGAACAGAACAACGTCTGTCCGCTTTGAAAATCCGCTTCCCGCAAACAGACACAGGCAGATGATTCCAGATAAAGCTGCCAAAGTGATCACATATTTCTTCATTCAAAATTCTCCTCTGCTCTGCCCTTTCAATTTGTATGGTGCATTCCTCCGGAATCTGCTATACTGTTTCTAACGGACGTCCGCGCCTGATCCATTTCTGCGGACAACAAACACAAGGAGGAACTGCACATGTCATTTGTAAAACAGTCCAACGCCAACGCCGCTGCCACGATCCTCAGCAAACTTCCAGCCAGAAACATGGAGGGCTACTTCTGCGAAACCTGCGAAGACGCCGTCAAAAAAGCACTGGAACTTATGCCGGAAGGCTCCGTCATCTCCTGGGGAGGCTCCATGAGCATCAGCGAATGCGGGCTTATGGATGCACTGAAAAAGCACAGTTATACCCTGATCGACCGGGCTTCGGCCGCCACGGAACAGGAAAAAAGAGAGATCTATGCCAGAACCGTCATGGCAGATTATTATCTGATGAGCACCAACGCCATCACCATGGACGGGGAGCTGGTCAATATTGACGGCTTCGGAAACCGTGTGGCCTGTCTCTGCTCCGGGCCGCAGAACGTCATCATTATTGCGGGAATGAACAAGGTCGTAAACAGTGTGGAAGCCGGCATTGCACGCATCCGCACCAAAGCGGCGCCGCCCAATACGACGCGTCTGAACAAAAACACGCCCTGCGCCAAAACCGGCGTCTGCAAAAACTGCTTTTCTCCCGACTGCATCTGCAGCCAGACCGTCATCACGAGAAGAAGCGGCATTCCGGGCCGCATCAAGATCCTTCTCGTCAACGAGGATCTTGGCTTCTGAGCGCGGCCCCTGCGGTCAGACAGGAGCTGCTGCAAAACCCGGTCCCGGCTGTGTGCTCAACAGCGCTGAGCGCACGGCCGGGGATGTGTCTTACAGCAGCCCCGTTCACTTTTCTGCTACTCGTTTCTGATCGCCGCCAGCGGACTCAGCTTCATGGCACGAAGCGCCGGGAAGAAACCGGCCAGCATGCCCACCAGTACCGCAAATATGAGCGATACCAGAATCAGCCACAGCGGAATAAAGGACAGCTGTCCATAATAACCTCCGGAGGCTTTACCGGCAACCGAATTGATAATCACAGATATAATCTCACTCAGAATCAGTCCGATCAGTCCTCCAAAGAAACCAATAAACCCGGCCTCCAGAAGGAACATGGAACGGATATTGCGCATATCGCATCCCAGCACCTTGATGACTCCGATCTCTTTGGTACGTTCATAAATGGACATCATCATCGTATTGGCAATGCCGATCGCCGCCACGAACAGGGACACGGCTCCGATACCGCCCAGCACCATCTGGATCATCGCCATCTGATTCTGGGTCTGTTCCATCCACTCTGCATTGCTGTTGGCATTATATCCCATGTCCTGGATCGCCTGCTGAACCTCCTGCACATGGTCCATACTGTCCACCCGGATGTAGACCTCCTCGTAATAAATATCCTTGTAGGGTTTACCGCTTTTTGTCGTCGGCTGTCCGGGGATCACCTTGTTCTTAAAGACCTTTTTCAGCTGATTCTTCAGCGCATCAATATCTGCAAATACAAAATTACAGTTCTGGCTGTAGGTTTCCAGATCTCCCGCCATAATACCGGCAGTAGGTATGATATATTTCTTGGGCGCTGCAATCGTCTGACCGTTGCTGTCCGTACTTCCTGCCTGCCAGTAGGCGTCTGTGTCAAAGATCAGAAACAGCGGGTCATTCATCAGATCCACGTCCGGCACTTCTCCCGTCTCCCAGTAATATTCATTGGTTTTTGCCTTATAAAAGTTTGTAATCACCTGGTTTCCATAGAACAGCTGCAGGGTGCCGTCATCCGGCGGAAGCGTTCCCTCTCCCACGTCAATATCCATATTCTGCAGCGCTTCCTGGCTCATTCCCCGGATCCAGAGCCAGCTCTCATAAGCCCCCTGCTTTGCCAGGGCATTGATCTCCAGAATCGGCGACGCCAGTTCCACATGAGGAATCTGCGCCATCTTCTCCACCACCTGGTCATCAATCCGCTCTGCTTCCTTATCATCGCCGGAATCATTGGACCAGCTGTAATTATTCACATTGATCGTAGTCAGTCCACCGTACTCTTCGATCTGGTCCAGAGAGCTCTTCCGAAGGCCCAGACCCAGAGAGACCATGACAACGATCGAAGCCGTTCCGATGATAACGCCCAGGACCGTCAGCGCCGTTCGAAGTTTCCGGCGCAGCAGATTGGACGCGCTCATTCTGAGCAAGTCAAGATATCTCATCCTCTGCTCCTTCTGTTATAATTTTGATTCATGGTCGTCATCCAGATCCATCAGATCCTCTTCCAGACGCATCTGTTCTTTTTTCTTCTTTCTCTTCATATAGATCACAATTCCGAGGATCACAGCAAGCAGAATCACACCGATAATCACTGCCGCATAGGTTCCGGTTTTGCCTCCTGACGGATCCTCCCCCATCATGTCTCCGCCCATCATGGAATCATCGGCCGGAAATTCTTCCATCATGCTTTCTGTAACAAATAAGGATATTTCCTTTTCAATCACCGTGGATTCCCCGGTCTCATCCTCATAGGAGATCAGAAGTTTCACAGTTCCGTCATCCATGGTCGCAGACTGTCCGGTCACATAGATATCTACAGAACCCGTGGCGCCGGAATCCAGATTTCCGATAAAAGCGTCCCCGCCGCTCAGATACTCACTGTCTGTCTTCACCTGAACATTATAGAGTTTGGTCTTCCCCATATTGTAGATATTGAACATGATGTTGGATTCGCTTCCAACCTCAATGCTCGAGGGCATCACCTCCGGTTCGCTTGCATCCACACGCGCCGCCTGCCTGACGGGAATCGATACACTGCTCTTGCTCGTATACTCATTTACATGCTCATCCTCATAGCTCATGTTTACATCCACTGCATAGGGTTTCTGCGTCAGATCGGATTTGGCTTCCAGCTCGATCTGAATATCCTTTGTCCCATTCTTCTCCATCCGGTCCACAAAGATGGTGCTGGAACCGGCCGTGGGAAGAAATGCAGCGTATGTAGTGTCCTCGTCTTTTCCTTCCACTGCCGCCACAATCTCAAAAATCATATTGTTGACACTGGTCGCTGTAGAAGTGTTCTTCAGATGCAGCGTCAATACAAAGCTTTCTCCTGCATGTACCACCTCCGGATTCGTCTCAAATCCGGTAACGATCACCCGGGGCACGGATGCCTTCCCGTCTGCGCCTACACCTGCGGTGCCTTTCAGCTGGATATAAGTATCCAGCGTCGTGCTCTGACTGTTGCCCGCCGAATCGCGGTAGATCACATTGAAGGAAAGCTTCTGATAGCCATTCCCCACATCGCTTCTGGTCTTCAGGTTCCAGGTAAGCTCACGTCTTCTGTCCATATCGGACATTCCGGTATCTGTTCCAGGCAGATCCGTGATTGTCTGGGAATAATTGGAACTGGTAATTTCAAAAGGCCAGGACGACGTATCCGTACTGAGAGCCGGAGTCACCACCGCATCCGTCACCATGGTTTTTCCCATGTTTACCACCGGAAGTACAATGCTGACCGCCTCTCCCGCATCTGCCACCGGAGTCACCCAGCTTCCGCCGACCATTAAAAGGTGGTCGGGTGTGACGACCGGATCAGGTTCGTCTTCTTCGTCGTCATCGTCGTCCGCAGGCGGATTCATGATTCTGTCCATATCGCCTCTGGCTTTTGTTATATAATTCTCTACTCCTTCTGATGTAGACATGGCATTAATCTGATTCATTGCTTTTGTAATGATATCATTCAGCCTTGTGGTTTCTTTCCCGTCCGGATCGATCAGCCGCTGATAATCCTTCAGTGTATCCATGGCTCTTTCCCTGGCTTCTTCCAGCAGCTCCTGATCTGTTTTTTCCGGTTGTGTATTCGTACCTGTGTTTCCTGTATTTCCTGTATTTCCCGAACCACCATCTGCTCCATTTGTATCTGTATTTTTATCTTTTCCAGTCTGCTGTTCTTCCGTTTCTTTACCGTCTTCCTCCTGGTCCGGCTTCTCTGTCGCCGACACCACCATCTCCGTCCCCGGCATCACCGCAGCCGCTGCAGGCGCCAGCAGTGTCAGGCACAGCGCCGCCACAATTCCTTTCACAGTCCGTCTTTTCATTCCTCTTCCTCCTTATATTCACTGCGGTTCTCCACCTTTACGATCTTCCCGTCAATAATATGGAAGATCCGGTCTGCAAATCCCGCCAGATGATTATCATGTGTAACCATAACCATGGTCTGGTTCTGTTCCTGCACCACTTTCCGCATCAGTTTCAATACCTCCGCCGAAGTGTTTGAGTCCAGATTTCCCGTCGGCTCATCGGCAAAGATGATCTCCGGATCCAGCACCAGCGCCCTTGCCACGCCTACCCTCTGCTGCTGTCCGCCGGACATCTCATTCGGCCGGTGCTTCATGTGCTTTGGCAGCCCCACCAGCTTCAGCATTTTTACCGCCTTTGCCTCCCGGGTCTTCTTGTCCACTCCCCGGAAAGTAAGAGGCAGCGCCACATTCTCTATGGCATTCATCGTCCCCAGCAGGTTGAAGGACTGGAAGATAAATCCAACCCGTTCCCTGCGGAACTTCACAAGCTGATTCTCGTTCATTTTTTCCAGATGCTGTCCGCTGATGATCACCTCGCCCTTCGTAGGTTTTTCCAGTCCCGCCAGCATGTTCAGCATTGTCGATTTACCGGAGCCGGAGGTTCCGACAATGGCACAGAACTCTCCTTTATAAATGGTCATATCCACGCCGTTTAATGCACGAACCTTCTCATTTCCCACCCGGAATATCTTATAGAGGTTTTTTACCTGTATGACCGGTTCCCGTGTCTCTCCCACAAATATCCTCCTGTGTTATCTTTCCGAAAATCAGGGCGCACTATCCCTGTATATCACTCCCAGTATAACATAAATTTACGGATACAATTCTTAATAAATCTTAAATATTCTTTATGGTATATTCATTTTTCTGCATCCGTCAGTCTGTATATCCGGTATTTAAAAATTGCCGGAAAAGTATGATAAACGGCACAGGGATCAAAACTCTGTGCGTGCAGGAATTGAGTGCCGTTTATATGCATTCATTATATTTCAGAAAAATCAATTTTACAACCTTTTCGAATGATGCAGCCAGGCAGCAACCTACCGGGTCTCCAGATTCGGCCATACCCACTCGATCATCTCATCCGTATACCGGCTGTCCACAAACTGTTCAATCCGGTTTTCTGCCGGTATTCCTTCTTTACGTTCCACATAGCGGATCATGGCCATCGCAGAAATCAGAATATCGCAAAGCATCAGCGCCACACACACCCAGGTCAGTATCTTTCCTGTCACAGGCGGAATTTTCTCAATCCACCTGCTGATGGGCGGATAGCAGATCTTCACCCACACAAGCGCCAGAATTCCCCAGAAAATACAGAAAAGAAGATTTGTCCTTCCGCCGATATTGAACGGCATATCACTGTAATCCCAGAAAACAGTCCCAAAGAAGACCTCCGTAAAAACACTGCACAGATATTCATAAGTACCTCCCAGGAAAAATCCGCCCAGGAAAATATAACGGTCCTCCTTATCGGAAAGACCATGAAGCAGCACTGTCAAAAGCGCCGCTCCCACGCCCCATACAATGCTGAAAGTCCCGTAAAGAACGCTGGACCGGCTCATCCAGATGTCCGCAGTCAGTTTTACATAAACAGTCTCAATCAGATCTCCGCCCAGAGCGCTGATGAAAAATACCCATATGATTTTATCCAGGCAGAGTCCTCTGGCAAATACATATCGAATCTGTTCTTCTTCATCTGCCGGCTTCAGATCCGGATAGGCTTTTGTCAGACGCTGCCAGACGCGTGCGGCAATCCAGCCCCCGATTGTCCGCTTTTTCTCCTGAAGTTCATCCGACAGATTCTGCATTCCATACCGAAGCGGACGTTTTCTCATGGTATAGACCATCACCAGAAGGTCTGCTGCCAGAAGCGCCAGCGTCACAAGAACCAGCATCTTCATCAGAAATTCCGGCAGCATCTGGCAGCATATGTACAGAACCGGCTGGATCAGCAGCAGAACAGCCAGTGCTGCCGCACTCATGATCAGAGTATAGAGGATCCCCAGCTTTCGGCCGGCATAGATGGAATGCGCTTCATTTTTCCAGAGCCTCTTTCCGGTAACCCGGACCGACATCTCATCTGCCAGCTGGGCTCCGGCAGAGACGATCACCACAAACGCAACAAACTGAAGCACACAGGCACCTTCCAGAGACGGTATTACCAGAATCAGAAGATCCATGGATATACCATAAGACAGGCTCAGCGGCATATTGAAAAAACCACGGTTACAGAATCTTCCCGTACGCACCGCCATATATACCACTTCCATGCACCATCCAAGAAATGCATGGCAAATCATAAAAAACAAAAGCTCATACACGCTGTATTCCATTTCCCTGCCTCCTCATTTCTGCAATCCGACTTCCGTATCTGAAACAGGTTCCAAACCGGCAATGCTTCACCTGCCCGGATACCTTTCTCTCAGATATGCTTTCACTTCTTTATCCGGAATTCGCGACTCCCGGATCTTCTGCACTGCCTTTTTTCTGGTAAAAGCATCCAGGTGAAGTTCCCGAAGTCCCCGCAAGGTCCGTACAGGATAAGTCACAAACAGTTCTGCAAGCAGCCAGGCAGCCGCCATCTGTGCATAATATCCTTCTGTAAATTCCCGGTCCAGCGCCTGCAGGATCGGTTCCAGATAGCCTCCCGTTTCCTCCTGCCCCTGCAGGTCTGCCATCGTGACCGATCTTTTCCGGGTGATTTTCTTCTTGTCTTCTCCCAGCTTTACAAAATGGTTCAGCAGCATGATCAGCCCCACCCGGCATGGAAATTCCTCTCCCGACTTCAGATACGGCTGCAGAAAATCCCAGGTCTTTTCCGGATATTTTTCCACCAGCTTCAGTCCGCTGCACACACTGTCGCAGACCGACCAGTTCTGCACCCGCGGAATAAAATCCTTCAGACAGGCAAACAGTTCCTCAATATCCCGACAGGCATATCCCAGTATCATTCCCCGCAGCATGGTTTCTTCAAAATAAAGATCTTCTTCATAAGAAAGCTCCTGTCTCCAGTCGCCCTTTGACAGTTCCTTCGCATAATCCCTGAGCGCCGGAAGCCGGACCCCCAGCATGGTTCCTCTTCCGGAAGCAGGAATGAGCGATGCAGAAAACTTCACATAGTCTGCATCGCTCATTTTATTCAATCTGTCCCTGATTTCTTTTCTCATCTGTCCCCCTCATATGATATAACATCTTTTCATTGCCGAAAATGCCGGACGCCATACCCGGCACCCGGCATTTTCGGCATCTGTTTGCAAAACCTGTCACAGATCAGTATACAGACAGTTCCGGCATTATTCAAGATTTAATTTTTTCGACAGGATCCGTTCGGTGATCACATGGAATATGATGATCTCTATCACCGACACCAGCATCATATACAGAAGATACAGGCTGCTCATTGCTTCCATCATGCCGTAAGAAGTCATATAATAGAACTGGCGCGGCACCACGCTGCTCAGAATCGCCGACATAATATTATTCAGAATGGACATAATGATCGAGATTCCTATATAGGAAACACAGGAGCCCACCACCTTGTGCGTTGCGAACAGATGTCCCAGCGACATGGCGGCATATACATGATAGATGCGGCCTGTGGTCCCCAGAATCAGCACAAGGATAAGCAGCAGCATATTGATCCAGAATACCGGCCCGACCTCTATGACACTGTTCAGAAGATTTTTCCACACATACGCAAAAGCGTAGACGATGTTGCTGGTGGAAAAGACTGCCAGAATCACGCCGGAAAAGACTCCCACCACAATACTGACGCAGGCCACCAGTGTCGCTGTCAGCGCTTTGGATACAATCAGCTCCCACACCTTCACCGGAAGCGTGAACATCAGATAGCCTTCTTCTTTCAGAAGCCCGTTCCAGAATCTCTGGATCACAAACATAATCGTCATGATCAGAAGCCCCACAAGCGCCGCCGCAAACAGCAGTCCCGTGATGATCATCAGGATACTGCTGCCGGCATTTATCATCCCGCTCAGCAGCGGATTATCCGTCCATTCAATGGCGCTGCGTATGGAAACGCTTAACAGCAGCGAAATGACAGGAGCCAGGATCCACATGGGAATAAATGCTCTGGACATGGATTTCATATCGTATTTCATCAGTTTCCCAAGCATTACCATTCACCTCCCCCAAACGGTACTGTCCGAAACATATCCCGAAACAGTTCATCTACCGATTTTCCTTCTTTTTCCCGAATATCGTCCACCAGCGCCTGACGGATGATCTGACCGTTCTGGATAAACAGCACCTCATCCAGCACCCGTTCCACGTCCGAGATCAGGTGCGTGGAAATCAGCACCGTTCCCTCCGGATTATAGTTATTCAGAATCGTTGACAGGATATAATCCCTCGCCGCCGGATCCACGCCGGCAATGGGTTCATCCAGAAGATACAGCTTTGCCCTGCGGCTCATGACCAGGATCAGCTGCACCTTTTCTTTCGTCCCTTTGGAAAGCGTCTTCATCCGAAGCTTTTCATCAATCTGCAGCGCCCTGCACATATGGTCCGCCTTCTCCCGGTCAAAATCCATATAAAAATCCTCAAACAGATCAAACAGGTCACTGACCTTCATCCATCCTGCAAAATACGGCTTATCCGGCAGATAGCTGATGATCGACTTCGTATAGACGCCCGGCTCTGACCCGTCCACCAGAACCATACCGTTATCTGCCGTCAGAAGCCCGTTCAGTATCTTGATCAGCGTCGTCTTCCCGGAACCGTTCGGACCCAGAAGCCCCACAATCTTGCCGCTCTCCAGCTGCAGGTTCAGCCCGTGCAGCGCCGGTCTGCTGCCGTAGCTCTTCCACACATCCTGGCATTGAATCAACATTCCACCCATCTATCCATCTCTCCTTTTTAACAGCTCCAGAGCCTGCTCCTTTGTGTAACCAAGCTCTGCAACAGAATCATAAAACTGTCTGATAATATTTTCCGCCAGCGTTCCTCTCAGGCCTTCCAGTATGGCTCTGTCTTCCGTCACCGTTCTCCCCATGGTACGGTTCGTCACTGTCAGCCCGTCATGATCCAGAGCTGCCAGCGCCCGCTGCATCGTATTGGGGTTCACTCCCGCTTCCGCTGCCAGTTCTCTTACACTCGGCAGCTTCTCCCCCACACGATACCAGCCTGACAGAATCTTCCTTGTCAGCTGTTCCTGCAGCTGTATCCAGATCGGTCGACTGTCATCCAGTTTCCATTCCATCTGCTCACTCCTTTCGCCTGATTGTGTTGTTGTATTATTTATTTAATACAATAATATACCTCTCCGTCCGTTTTGTCAACCTGTTTTCCGTAAATTTTTACAAAAAACAGGAAAACTGCCGCAGAACATGCTTCTTTCCGCTTTTGCACCCGATGCCCACCGGAAATGGACCCGGACACAAAGACCGAATGAAACACATTCTGCGGCAGCCGTCTGCCGGTTATCCTTACCGTTCATCCTGCAGCCTGTCAAATTCTGCCATGCATTCATCCACCGATGCACCCTGCAGCAGCTCTCTTACAATCAGGCAGGTATTTCCCCACTGCTCCAGCTCCATACCGGCATTCGATCCCAGTACATAGACCCCCTCATTAAACCGGTCCCGAAGCGGTTTCAGAGCCTCCACACAGTCCACCTCCACGTTTCTGGACGGAGAAATCACCTGATTGGTTCCGGAATATAATTCGAGCGCTTCATCAGAAGTGATGATATCCAGTACATTCATGGCATCTTCCAGATGCTCTGCCCCGGCTGCAATCCCGTATCCGGTCATGGATACCACCGGCATCTGGCCATATGCACTGGGAAATCCGATCACCTGCATGTGAAAATCCGGATTCCCATAAGCCGTCGATGAATTCGCTGCGCCCCAGTACGCCATGACCATGGGCGTCTTCTGCGCC
>ERZ808042.880-NODE-880-length-12209-cov-3.824926_pt1 | contig 12209 bp, 8 predicted proteins | sample MGYA00380193_ERZ808042 | MGnify/ENA primary metagenome ERZ808042 (study PRJEB31490, sample SAMN06133401) | mouse gut metagenome | isolation source: M1_2 | host: mice | place: China: Chengdu | collected 2015-05 ...
CACCGGTCCGCGGGCTACGTTCACCAGAATGGCGGTTTCCTTCATCTTCGAGAGGGCGTCTTTATTGATCAGTCCTCTTGTCCGGTCGCTGAGCGGGCAGTGCAGGGACAGGATATCCGACTCCTGTAAAAGGGTGTCGAACTCCACCCGTTTATAATCGGTGCAGGTGCTCTTACCGGAAGCGGAATAGAAGATGACCCGGCAGCCGAAAGCCTGCGCAAGTCCTGCGACCCGGCGGCCGATCGTTCCCATGCCTATGATGCCCCATGTCTTTCCTTCCAGATCGTAAAAGGTTCTGTCGAAATTGGAAAAACGATCCTGGGCGCTGTAGGCGCCGGATTTCACGTAGTCATCGTAGAAGGCGATCTTTTCAGAAAGAGCAAGAGCCAGCAGGAGCGTGTGCTGTGCCACCGTGGAAGTGCAGTAATTGATGACGTTGGTGACTTTGATGCCGCGGCTTCTGCAGTAGGCCAGATCTACGTTGTCGAAGCCTGTGGCCAGCAGGCAGATCAGTTTTACATTGGGGGCGTCTTTCAGGGTAGATTCATTGAGAGGCGCCTTATTTGCGAGGATGATATCCGCGTCTTTGACACGTTCCGCAGTGTTCGCTGCAACCGTATTTGGATAACAGGTTACCTCCCCGAACTTTTCAAAACAGGATACGTCAACGTCCGTTCCTGCGCTGTTTCGTTCTAATATGACCAGTTTCATAAGTATCCTCCGTTCTCTGAGAAGCTGTAAGAAATGATATCTGTCTCATTTTATCACAGTGGAGTGGCTTTTGACAGTGTTTCTTTTTAGAGGATTTAAAGACGGGCAGCAGGGAAATAGAAAGCCGGACTGTTGCCGGAAGTGAAAAAGAATTTGAATGGACGCATTGATTTAAAAATACCATGGCAATCATAAATAAAGTCTGATATAATATAAGAAATTTGCAGGGAAACGGTAAAGGACCGTAATAATTTCGAAGGGGGACTATAGAGTATGCTTGCTACATTGATTCCTTTTTTTGATAAAGATATGAAAGTGTGTGCCTATTCGCTCTTCTCACAGAAGGCGAATCTGCTGCTGAATCCGGCGCTGCAGGGTTCGGCTGTAAACGACGGTGCGGCGAGGGTGGAAGGCCTTGATCTTTTGCAGAGGATCGGCATTGATACGCTGTCGCCGGGGACGGACGTGTTTGTCCCGGTGGGATCTATTGCGGTATTTTCGGACATTGAGTCACAGAGCGAAGCGATGATAGGACGTCTGGTTTTGCTGTTTGATAATTCCGTGACGAATACACCGGACTATCAGGAGCGGTTCAGACAGCTGAAACAGAAAGGGTATAAGCTGGCGATCCGCAAGCTGCCGGTCAAGGAGATTGAGAACTATAAAGAAATTCTTTCTCTGATGGATTATATCATTCTGGACTATAAGAAAGTGGATGTCTACAAGGCCAGGATTTATTTCGGCAACCAGTACCCGAATATCAGGATCTGCGTCGGGAATATCGAGAAGCAGGAGGTCTTTGACGATGTCAGGATGGACCGGGCATTTCACCTGTTTGAGGGCGCGTTCTACCGGATTCCGGTCACGAAGGGGCAGACAGAGGTGGAGCCGCTGAAGGTGAACTATCTGGAGTTGATGAACATTGTTAACGATGTGGATTTTGAACTGACGAAGGCTGCCGATGTGATCGGCAGAGATACGGCGCTTGTGGTATCGCTTCTGGAGATGGTGAACCGTATTGCCACCAAGTCTGAGGTGACGTCGATCCGTCATGCGGCGGCGCTGCTGGGCCAGCGGGAACTCAAGAAGTGGATCAATACAGTGATCACGAAGGAGCTTTGTGCGGACAGACCGAATGAGATCACGAGAGTTTCTCTCCTGCGGGCCAAGTTCCTGGAATGCCTGGCGCCTTCTTTTGGCATGGGCATGAAGGCATCCGAGCTGTTCCTGATGGGGCTTTTCTCGGTGTTGAATATCATCCTGAGTATGCCTATGGAGGAAGCGCTTAATAAGGTGAACGTCTCCAAAGATATCAGAGAAGCGCTGCTGAGCTGTAAAGGCGAATTTGCGGATATCTATGGTTTTATGACAGCATATGAGAACGCGGACTGGCAGGAAGTAAGCCGGATGCAGATTCTTAAGAACATTGACAGTGACGCGGTGTTTAAGGCATATATTGAGGCCGTATGCTGGTATAAGGAAATGTTCTTTTAATCGTTAACGGCATTAGAACCGGAAGTAACAATTTGCGATGCAGTTTACGACAGGACAAAGCATTTTACAGGAGGGTCCTTAAGGAATTCCTGTGAAAAGATACAGGTGCCGGCAGAATATTGTCTGTACCATAAAAAGTGATGACAGGACAGACGACCATCACTATAATAAAAATTCGGCTGATTAATATGAAGGAGGAAACTATTAAAATGAGTAGCGAAATCAGAGACATTAATCTTGCCGAATCCGGTGAGAAGAAGATTGAGTGGGTGAAGAGGAACTGCGACCTGCTGCGTACGCTGGAGAAAGAGTTCTCCGAGAGTAAGCCCTTTGCAGGGAAGAAGGTAACCCTGTCCGTGCATCTGGAGGCAAAGACAGCTTATCTGTGTCTGGTGTTGGCGGCAGGCGGCGCAGAGATGTATGTGACCGGTTCCAACCCGTTATCTACGCAGGATGACGTGGCGGCAGCGCTTGTGAAAGCCGGATTGGAAGTGCACGCCTGGTATGGCGCTACACCGGAGGAGTATGAGACCCATATCCGTCATGTGCTGGAGGCAGAGCCGAATATCATCATCGACGACGGCGGCGATCTGGTGACGATGGTACACAAAGAGATGCCGCATTTGATTCCCAATATCATCGGCGGATGCGAAGAGACCACCACAGGTATTATCCGTCTGGAAGCCATGAATAAGGCGGGCGAATTGAAGTTCCCCATGGTGCGCGTTAACAATGCGGCATGTAAGCATTTCTTCGATAACAGATACGGTACGGGACAGTCTGTATTCGACGGTATCAACAGGACAACGAATCTGATCGTAGCGGGCAAGATTGTGGTAGTGGCAGGTTACGGCTGGTGCGGTAAGGGTACTGCCATGAGAGCCAAGGGTCTGGGTGCGAGAGTGATCGTAACCGAGATCGACCCGATCAAAGCCATTGAGGCGGTGATGGATGGTTTTGACGTGATGCCGATGAAGGAAGCGGCGAAAGTCGGTGACTTCTTTATCACTGTGACTGGCTGTGACGGTGTCATTGATCAGGAAGACTTTGCAGTGATGAAAGAAGGAGCGATCCTCTGCAATGCAGGACATTTTGACTGCGAGATCGATATGGCGTGGCTGAAAGCCAATGCGGTGGAGAAGAAAGAACAGCGGAAAAACATCATGGGCTACAAGCTGCCGACCGGACAGTGGATCTTCGTGCTGGCAGAAGGACGCCTTGTGAATCTGGCGGCAGGTGACGGTCATCCGGCAGAGATCATGGATATGAGCTTCGCGATTCAGGCGCTTTCCGCGAAATATCTTGTAGAGCACAGCAGTGAGCTTACACAGAAACTGATCGATGTGCCGGAAGAAGTGGACAGAGATGTGGCGAAGCGTAAGCTGGCGTTCCTCGGCAAAGAGATTGACGTGTTAACGCCGGAGCAGGAAAAATACTTGAATAGTTATGCGGTTTAATGTTGCGTTTGTGTTTGCTATAGTGTATAATAGGTTTTCCAGAAAGAGTTTGTGATAAGAACGATAAGAACCGAAGCGGGAAGGCGCTGTGATGAACAGTGCCGTGTAGAGTAAAGGGAAACAGATAATGGATAAGGAGGAGACACTATGGCATTGACGAATGAAGATCTGCAGGCGATTTCGAACTTACTGCAGCCGATTAAGGATGAAGTAGGGAGCGTGAAGTCTGAAGTCCAGGGCATGAAGACCGAGATAAAGGACATGAAAACCGATATCCAGGGCATGAAGACTGAGATGAAGGGAATGAAGACCGATATCCAGGGCATGAAGACTGAGATAAAGGATATGAAGACCGATATCCAGGGCGTAAAGACCGAGATAAAGGATATGAAGACCGATATCCAGGGCGTAAAGACCGAGATAAAGGACATGAAAACCGACATCCAGGGCATGAAGACTGAGATGAAGGGAATGAAGACCGACATCCAGGGCATGAAGACTGAGATAAAGGACATGAAAACCGATATCCAGGGCATGAAGACTGAGATGAAAGGCATGAAAGCTGATCTATGGGATTTAAGATTTGATGTGAAGAATCTTCAGCTTGATTCGAAGGAAGTGAAGAATAAAGTGACAAAGATGGAATTGACAGTTGAGAATGAGATTCGCGTCAATATCCAGAGAGTTGCGGAAGGGCACCTGGATTTGTACAGAAAACTCAATGAGTGCGTTAAACTTTCTTCGGACGTCAGGGCCAAACAGGAACTGCAGGATGTATATATCACCATGCATGACATGAAATTAAGAGCTTTGGCATAAAAACAAACACTATGATCGGCGGTTTTCGTGACCGCCGATTTTGGTATTTTGTAATAGTTATAGTTAGCGACATTAGAAATTTCGTTTACTATATCATAAAGATACTGCAAGGACAATGTAGATATCTTTAGCGGAAAACAGGAGATGATTATGAAAATACAGAGTAATGTGAAATCGTACACATCGGGCGAACTGCTCAGACGCTTTTTGCCTTATTATAAGAAATACTGGAAGATCGTGGTCATTGATCTGTTCTGTGCAGGATTGACGACGATCTGTGAGCTGGTGCTGCCGATGATCATCCGCTTCATCACGAATGCGGGGATGAATGATCTGGCGTCGCTTACGGTGACGGTGATCCTGCGGCTGGGGGCGTTGTACCTGCTCTTGCGGATCGTGGATTCAATGGCCAATTTCTATATGGCGTATACCGGACATGTCATGGGGACGCGAATCGAGACGGATATGCGGCGGGACGCCTACGCACACCTGCAGAAGCTGTCCAATACATACTATAATAATACCAAAGTGGGTCAGATCATGGGGCGGATCACCAATGATCTGTTTGATGTGACGGAGTTTTCTCATCACTGTCCGGAGGAATTTTTTATTGCGGGTATCAAGGCGGTCATTTCCTTTGTGATCCTGGCCCGGATCAGTCTTGGACTGACGCTGATCCTTTTTGCGGTGATACCGGTTATGGTGGTGACCTGCACGATGATCAATCTGCGTATGCGGGAGGCGTTCCGTAAGCAGCGTGTGCAGATTGGCGAGCTGAACGCCCGCATTGAGGACAGTCTTCTCGGGCAGAAGGTGGTGAAGGCTTTTACCAATGAGGAAAAGGAAAAAGAGAAGTTTGAGAAGGACAATATCAATTTCTTTCATATCAAGAAGGAAACTTATAAGTTTATGGCGGCTTTTCAGACTACGACCAGAGCCTTTGACGGTGTGATGTATCTGGTGCTGCTGGTGGCGGGCGGCATCTTTATGATCAGGGGAAAGATCGTGCCCGGTGATCTGGTGGCCTATGTGATGTATGTGAGTACGCTGATCGCTACGATACGACGGATCATCGAGTTTGCGGAGCAGTTTCAGCGCGGCATGACAGGCATCGAGCGTTTTGTGCAGATCATGGACAGCGATATTGAGATCTTTGACGAGCCGGATGCGGTGCCCTGTGAACATCCGCAGGGGAATATTGCTTTTCATAATGTGGGTTTTGAGTATCCGGACGACCACAATGTGGTGTTCAGGGGCTTGAATCTGGATATTCGTGCAGGAGAAAAGATTGCCATTGTAGGCCCGTCCGGCGGCGGTAAGACCACACTTTGCAACCTGATTCCCCGTTTTTATGATATCAATGAGGGTGAAATCCTTCTGGACGGGAAGAATATTCATAAGTACACGATCAAGAGCCTGCGGCAGAATATCGGTATGGTGCAGCAGGATGTGTATCTGTTCTCGGGAACGGTATATGAAAATATCGCTTACGGCAGGGAGCAGGCCACCAGAGAGGAAGTGATCGAGGCGGCAAAACGCGCCGGGGCGCATGAGTTTATCTGTGCGCTGAAAGACGGTTACGACACTTATGTGGGCGAGCGCGGCGTGAAGCTGTCCGGCGGACAGAAACAGCGGATCAGCATTGCCAGAGTATTTCTGAAAAATCCGCCCATTCTTATTCTGGACGAGGCCACTTCGGCGCTGGACAATGAGAGCGAGTTTCAGGTGGCAAGGTCGTTGGAAGCGCTGGCAAAGGGCAGGACTACGATCACAATCGCACACAGACTGTCCAGCATCCGCAACTCCGACCGGATTCTGGTGCTGACGGAGGAAGGGATCGTGGAGGAAGGCACGCATGACAGTCTGCTGGAGCTGGGCGGTATTTACCATCACTTTTACGTGACGGCCAATGAATTGAAGTAGTGCCGGAGACAGCGCTGAGTATTGCAGGCGGACCTGCGATAGGCATGGGGATTAGTTATGGAAGAAAGTAACGGCGTAAAACAGCATATCCTGATCGTGGAGGACGACGGACCGCTTGCCGCCGGTCTGTGCCGTGCGCTGCAGAGCGGGGAGACCGGTGTAAGCAGCTGCGGTAACTTAAAGGAAGCGGACAAGAGGCTCAAGGCGCAGACGGGACAGACGGGACAGTGTGATCTTGTACTGTTGGACGTGAATCTTCCGGACGGGAACGGGTTTGATTTCCTGAAAAAGATAAAGGAAGAGTACGGCGTATCGGTGATCATGTTGACGGCCAATGATATGGAGATGGACATCGTGACGGGACTGGAGCTGGGAGCGGATGATTATATCACCAAGCCGTTCAGTCTGGCAGTGCTGCGGGCCCGCGTGGCAACCCAGCTGCGCCGCGTGCGGGAACAGGCGGAAGCGGCACGGCAGACGCGGCGGGAGCAGATTATTGTGATCGATGAGTACCGGTTTGATTTTGAGCGGATGGAATATTATCACGGGGATGAGCAGGTGGAGCTGAGCAGGACGGAGCAGAAGCTGCTGCGTGTTCTGGTGGACAACAGGGGGATTTCTCTGACGAGGGAGCGGCTTCTGGAACGCATCTGGTCTTCGGAGGCGGAGTTTGTGGACGAGAATGCGCTGTCCGTTACCGTCAAACGCCTGCGGGATAAGCTGGGGGCGCAGGACAGGATCCGTACGGTATATGGGGTCGGCTATCGGTTTGAGTAGGGGAACAGGAGACGGACATGGCAGATGACAGGCAGGCAATGATCATATTGATAACAGGGCTGGTCTGTCTGTTTGGCGGGGTAGTTCTTGTGGCGGTGAATCAATACAGGACCAGACGGAGTATGTACCGGGTGAAGCGTATGCTGGAGGCCGCCATGGATGGAACTTTTCAGGAGAGCGTATTTGATGAGTCGTTGTATTCGGCCCTGGAGAGCCAGCTGGCGGCATACCTGAGTGCATCGGAGATTTCGGCCAGAAGGACGGCGCAGGAGAAGGAACAGATCAAGACATTGGTTGCGGATATTTCCCACCAGACGAAGACGCCGTTGGCCAATATCCTGCTCTACACGGAACTTTTGCAGGAACAGCTGCAGTCCGATGAGAACAGGGAAAGTCTGGGGCTTCTGGCAGACCAGGCCCGGAAATTGAAGTTTCTGATAGACTCGCTTGTGAAGCTGTCGAGACTGGAGACGGGAGTTCTCGTGCTGCAGCCAAAGAGAGCCGCAGTCTGGCCGCTTCTGGAGGAGGCGGAGAAACAGTTTGCAGGGCAGGCCAGAGAAAAGGGGTTGTATCTGAAGGTTCTGACGGGGGAGGCCCGGGAGGCGACAGCCTGTTTTGATCTGAAATGGACACAGGAAGCGCTGTGCAATCTCGTAGACAACGCCATCAAATATACGGAACAGGGCGGTGTCACGATCAGAGTGAAACCGTACAAGCTCTTCATCTGTATCGAGGTGACGGATACGGGAAAAGGAATATCAGAGGAAGAGCAGGCGAAAATATTCGGACGTTTTTACCGTTCGCCGCAGGCTGCCGATCAGGCCGGCGTGGGGATTGGGCTTTATCTGGCGCGCGAGATCCTCAAACAGGAATCCGGTTATATCAAGGTCGTATCCGGGGAGGGAAAGGGGGCAGCCTTTTCCATGTATCTGCCGGTGGACTGACAGGCGAAATCTTTCAAAACTGTCAGAATCTTTTTTGCATTGGAAAGAAAACGGTAAGAATTGTATGCGATAATCTGTATTGTGAAGCAGAATACTTCACGGTGCAGATTTTTTGATTTCGACATTAAATATGGAGGAGAACGATGACAATATTATCAACTCAAAACGTAAGGAAAATATACGGTACAGGAGAAAGTGAAGTACGCGCCCTGGACGGGGTGGATCTTAAGGTGGAAAAGGGAGAGTTTGTGGCCGTCGTGGGGACGTCGGGCAGCGGTAAGAGTACGCTGCTGCATATGCTGGGCGGGCTGGACCGGCCTACGTCGGGAACGGTCACTGTGGACGGTAAGGATATATTCAGCCTGAAAGACGAGGCGCTTACGATCTTCCGGCGCCGGAAGATCGGGTTCGTGTTCCAGAACTACAATCTGGTGCCGGTGCTCAATGTATATGAGAATATCGTGCTGCCGGTACAGCTGGACGGCAACGAGCCGAACAGAAAGTACATTGATTCCATCATCGACATGCTGGGGCTGTCTGCGAAACTGACGAACCTGCCGAACAACCTGTCCGGCGGGCAGCAGCAGAGAGTGGCCATCGCCCGCGCACTGGCGGCAAAACCGGCGATCATACTGGCCGATGAGCCTACCGGGAATCTGGACTCCCGGACCAGCCAGGATGTGCTTAGTCTGTTGAAGATCAGCAGCCAGAAACTTGCACAGACCATCGTTATGATCACACATAATGAGGAGATCGCCCAGCTTGCGGACCGCATTATCCGTATTGAGGACGGCAGGATCGTGGATGGGCGCTGATCTTCGGGCAGTAGAGCAGAACGAAGATCTGCAGGTGGAGAGAAAGGAGCAGATAACAGTATGAGAGTAGCAAACAGGAAATGTATCCGCAGGCTCAGCATAGCCCATATGAAGTCGGCGAGAAACAGAAATATCATCACAATATTGGCGATCGTGTTGACGACCGTATTATTTACGACACTTTTTACCGCGGGAATCTCCTTGAAGGAAGGGTTCGAACAGTCTAACTTCCGGCAGGCAGGAGGGTATAACCATGCGGTGTTTAAGAATATCACTAAAGAGCAGTTCGACGAGTTGAAGGAAGATCCTTTGATCAAAGAATACGGGGACAGATTATATGTGGGTATGCCATCGGAAGCACCTTTCAACAAGAGCCATGTGGAGGTGAATTATTACGATGAAAACTCGGCGAAATGGTCTTTCTGTACGCCGGTTGAGGGACGGCTGCCGGCGGAGGGCACGAACGAGGCGGCCACGGACTTAAGAGTGCTCAAGCTGTTAGGTGTGGAGCCGGTGATCGGCAATTCGTTTACGATGTCTTTCGATGTAGACGGCACTGAGACGACGGAGACATTTACCTTGTGCGGCTATTGGGAATATGACATGGCGGTGGTGGCAAATAACGTGGTGATTCCCAGAAGCCGGGCGGAAGAGATCTTCAGGAAACTGGGTACAAAGGGCGAGAACGGACTATGTACCTACCATACGATGAACCTCATGTTCGAGAGTGCATCGGGGATCCAGGATAACCTGCAGGAGATTCTGGAAAGGCACGGATATCAGGATGAGAAACCGGGAGCAGAGGACTATATCGCGACAGGTGTCAACTGGGGCTATGTTTCCGCACAATTAGGTGAAAATATGGATCCGGGAATGGTTTTGGCTCTTATAGCGGCGCTGCTTCTGATCATGTTTACGGGCTATCTGATCATCAACAATATATTCCGCATCGCGGTCTCCAACGATGTGCGGTTCTATGGCCTGCTCAAGACGATCGGCACCACGGGGCGGCAGATCAAGCGGATCATTCTGCTGCAGGCAGTGGTGCTTGCCGCGATCGGTATTCCGGTGGGCGCTGTGGCCGGGTATCTTCTGGGAATCGTGATCACAAGGGTCACGGCAGTCAATATGGACGGTATCGTTATGGTGAGTTCCATCGATCCCCTGATCTTTGTCGGAGCCTCCCTTTTTTCCCTGATCACGGTATATTTATCCTGCGGGAAACCGCGCAGGATGGCGGCAAAGATATCACCGATCGAAGCGCTGCGGTATACGGAAGGCGCCGGGAGCAGGAGAAAGGAAAGAAAGGGGAGAACAGGGGCATCGATTCCGAAGATGGCCTGGGCGAATCTGGGCAGGAACAAGAGTAAGACGCTGATCAGTGTGATCTCCATGTCATTGGCTATCGTGATCCTGGATATGACGCATGTATTTACGGGTGGATTTGATATGGATAAATATCTGCGTGATGTGGCGCAGGATTTTCAGCTGGCTGAGGCATCGTACTTTCAGGTATCCCAGAAATGGATGAATAAAGAAGGCGGAAAAGAAGCAGCGGTATCGGAGGAGGCGATTGCACGTATCGAGCAGCAGCAAGGGGTTACCGGCGGCAGGGCTTACGGTACGGTATCCGATGTGGAGGAGCTGGTCACTGAAAAGAGAGCCAGAGATGCTTACAGCAGTTGGCGCAAAGGAGGGCTCAGCGGGGAAGATCTTGATTTTATGGTCGATGATATTCTGGAGCATGTAGGGGATCGGCGGGCCATGGAGACACAGCTGTACGGCATGGAGGATTTCCTGATCGATAAGCTGGAGGTCATAGACGGGGATCTCGGCAAGTTGAAAGAAGGCGGCAATTACGTGGCAGCAGTATATGACACAGATGATTATCACAATCTCTATGAGGACTGGCACTGGGCGAAAGTGGGAGATCAGGTTACGCTGCGGTACGTGGATACGTATGAGTATTATAACCCGCAGACAGGAGAGGTCTATCCGGAGAATGCGAGTCTGGAGAACCTTCTGTGGGCGCAGCGGGCAAAAGAATATCGGGAGGAGACGTATGAAGTGGTTGCTGCCGTGCTTGTGCCGAACACACTGACCTACCGGTTTTATGGGGATGACGAATTTGTGATGAATGCGGACACCTTTAAGGAACATACGGGAACGGATGCGGTCATGTACTATGCGTTCGACTGCGCGGACGAACAGACCGGGATGATGGAGCAGTATCTGAAAGAATATACGGAAGGAGAAGGTTCTTTCTATGATTACGAGAGCAGGATGACCCGCGCACAGGAATTCTATGAGCTGAAGAATATGTTTCTGTTTGTCGGGACGGCAATCAGCCTGGTGGTGGGACTGATCGGTGTGTTGAACTTCCTCAATGCGATCCTCACCGGCATCCTGACCCGGAGAAAGGAGTTTGCCGTGCTGCAGTCCGTTGGCATGACCGGAAAACAGCTGAATACCATGCTGATAACGGAAGGGGTGCTTTTTGCCGGAGGTGCCGTTATGGTCACGCTGGCGACGGTCGTTGTTTTGGGACCGGTGATCGGGCAGGCGCTGGAAGGGATGTTCTGGTTTTTTACTTACAGGATCAATATTGTGCCGATCCTGGCGGTGGCGCCATTCTTCCTGCTGTTGGGAATGTTGATTCCGCTCATATCCTACTGCTATGTGGCTAAACGGTCCGTGGTGGAGCGGCTGAGGGAGGCGGAGTGAGCATTGCGTGCGCGTGTATCCCTGATTTGTCCGTCAATTTTCACAAAAAATGGCCTTATACTTGTCAGAAATATTAATAAACTTTAATGAATTTTCAGAAAATACTTACAAACAGAACGAATTCATGTTACCATAATATATATTAAGGAAATTATCGGCGAAAATGCATGGACAAAAGACTGTTGTCCGACAGCATTTTTCTTTCACAGGATATGGTGCAGTGACTGACCGGGTGTATCGCGCAGGCCGGGTTACGGCACGGTTTATCCTGTGAAGTGGGCCTGGGGGCCTGGACGGTTCCCGGAGTTTACGGAAACATGGAGGGTCTATGTTTGAGAAGGATCAACTGATCATGTGCGGCGGGCACGGTGTCTGCCGTGTTGTTAATGTCACGGGGAACCCTTTTGACAGATTCGATAAGGTGCGCAGGTTTTATGTGCTGGAGCCGGTCTTCGAGAAAGCAAGTACCGTCTATATGCCGGTGGATAATGAGAAAGTCGTTATGCGCAGGATCATGAACCGGGAGGAGGCGGAGGAGCTGATCG